>Ga0074046_10001675_pt1 | contig 19729 bp, 16 predicted proteins | sample BogForMeECP23OM3_FD_94441 | JGI IMG/M metagenome (GOLD analysis project Ga0074046, IMG submission 94441) | Bog forest soil microbial communities from Calvert Island, British Columbia, Canada - Bog Forest MetaG ECP23OM3 | ecosystem: Environmental > Terrestrial > Soil > Wetlands ... | reverse complement strand
ACCTTGGCGTTCGCAATGGCGGCGCCGGTTTGATCGGTCACGGTTCCGCTAAACTGGCCGTTCTCAACCTGCGCGAATGCGCTGAAAGCTAGAGCCAGCACGGCAAATACTACGAGGCAAAACTGCAATCTCTTCATTTACCTACCCCCTGGAGACTATGGCGCGTTATGGTTGTCGAATGCACGAAGCTTCTGGTTGCGAACTCGATCCTGCGAACTCTTGTGTTGCCGTGTGTGCCGCATCACTTGTCGATCTATCTTGCTGATTCTGCTAGCCTAACCGTCTAAAAGGCTCGAAAAACAACTTGCCTGACTCCGGAAACACCGACAGCTAGTGCTTTCAAAGTAGAATCGCACTTCTCGCTCCAAACGGTGATTGCTTTATTTTTCAAATACTTACGGGTTGGTTTTTGGCTGTATCTATGGGTAACTGAAGATCAAAATGCGCCAGTCTACCAAATTCCGTAGATTCACCGCTTTCCAGCGCTTTCTTTGGTTGGCTTCCGCTCGATGATCCCGCTGCCCTCTCGGACGACCAGTTCCTGGTCCGCTGCCTCCGGTCCCAGTTTGTCGACCTGCCCACTTGGCCAGTGAATGACAATGGCATCGACTCTGGTCGCCGCACCCAGGCCAAAATGCACGCGCGGGTCGTTCGAACTTTCAAAGCTGCTTCCGGCTCGCACTTCCGCATAGCGGGTCGAGCCATCAGCTATGATCTCGATCCTTGCGCCGAAGCCATCGCGGTTCGATTTACTGCCAATGGTCTTAATGCGCAGCCAGTGCCCGGCCGACGGAACTTCGTTGCGCAGCAGCACGGGGGAGCCATCCATATTCGTGAAGAGGATGTCCTGGCGGCCGCGATTCCAGAAGTCGGCAGTCAGGGCGGCACGGCCAATGTACTTCTTCGCAAGGGCCGGGCCGGACTTCTCGCCGATCTCTTCGAACTTGCCGATCTTTCCCTGGAACCCGAGATTGTGGAACAGAAACGGCCGCTCGGCATAGCCGACGCCGAAGGACTGGCCTTCGACCTGCGCGTCCACGTGGCCGTTGGCCATGAAGATGTCGGGCCAGCCATCGTTGTCGAAGTCGAGAAACTTCACGCCAAAGCCAAGGTACGGGTACCCGATGGCGGCGATGCCCGCGTAGCTAGCCATGTCCGTGAACTCACCGTTGTGGTCGTTGTGGTAGAGATTCTTGGTATCGTCGGAGAAGTTGGTCTTCACGATGTCGGGCCAGCCGTCGCGATCATAATCGGCGGAATCAATGCCCATGCCCGCCTGTTCGTGTCCATCGGAACTGTAAGCCACGCCAGCCTCGGCGCCGACTTCGGTGAATCCACCTTTGCAGTCGTTGTGATAGAGCAGGCTGGGCGAAGAGTCGTCGGCCACGTAGAGATCGAGGCAGCCATCTTTGTCGTAGTCCAGCCACAACACGCCGAGCCCGTAGTAGCGGTCGGGATCGATGTTGAGCTTTTCTGTGACGTCGGTAAAAGTGCCATCGCCGTTGTTGTGGTAGAGGCGATCGCGCGCGCCCTTCAATCCGCGCGGGCCGCAATTCACCGGGATGCCGCGATACTGGCAGAAAGGACCCACGCCGAAAGGCGGGAGGTTGTTCATGTCCACATCTACGTAATCGGCGACGAACAGGTCGAGATAGCCATCATTGTCGTAATCGCCGAAGGCGGCGCTGGTTCCCCACTCGCTGGCGTTGGCGACGCCGGCTTTCGCGGTGACGTCGGTGAAAGTGCCATCGTGATTGTTGTGGTAAAGCGCTGAACCATGGAAGCCGGTGATGTAGACGTCTTCCCAGCCGTCGTTGTCGTAGTCGCCGATGGCGACGCCGTATCCCCAACCGCAAAAATTCAGGCCCGATTTCGCCGAGACGTCGGTAAAGGTGCCGTCGTGGTTGTTGTGATAGAGGCGCGGCGGATGGCACTTGCCGGCCTTGTAGTCCTCGATTGACGAGCCATCAATCAGCAGGATGTCCATCCAGCCGTCATTGTCGTAGTCGAACGCGGCAGCGCCACCGCACTGGGTTTCGACGATATAGAGTTTTTCCTTGCTGCCGCAGTTCAGGTGAAAGTCAATGCCGGCGGCCCGGGTGACATCAACGAACAATGGTGGAATGGCCGCGGGAGCCCTGGCGCCCGGCTTGGGCGCGGAACGAACAGGTTTCGCCGCTGGACTCTGGTTTGCCGGTGCAGGCGGTTTCGGCGCCGTCTGCGCCGTTCCATACAAAATCCAACCGCCGCTCATCGTTATTGCCATCGACAGGGCCGCCAGCAGGAAAGCCGCCGCGACCACAGCTTGCAGTTTTCTCATGCGCTGAATCGCTCTCACTGATCTCGTCCGGTGGCCATGCCCGCCGTGGCCGGTTGCGCCTTCTTCAGTGCGGCGAAGCGTTCTCGCTCGCTTCGCGCTTCGTCGGTCTTGCCAAGCTTCTCCAGCACGCGTGCCAGTTGATAATGTGGGCCCGGGACCTTCGGATTCAGTTCGGCTGCCTTTCGCAAAGCAGGCTCCGCCTGAGCCCACTGCTCGGCGAGCGCCAGCGCTTTGCCCAGGTCGTACCAGACGTCAGGATTGGCCGCGTCCAGTTCCGTGCCCCGCCGCAGATAGGTCACGGCCATCGCATATTTTCCGCTTGCGAGCAACGCGTGCCCCAGCGCGTCGACCGCTATCGCGCTCTCCCCCGACTGGCGCAACTCTTCCTTATATTCGCTGATGGCTTCGTCGTTGCGCCCGAGGCTGAAGTAGGCGAACCCCAGATGGTAGTGTCCAAGCTTGATTGCCGGATCCAGCTTCAGCGTGGTTTTGAACTCTTCGATCCCCTGTACGCTGCGATTCGAATTCAGATACGCTCGCCCCAGCAACATATGCGCAAGCGCGTTCGAGGGATCGAGTTTGATCGCCGCTTCCAGTTCGTCCGCCCCTGCCACATAATTCTGCTGGCTCAAAAACACCAGCGCCAAGTCATAGTGCGTCGCGGAATCGTTCGGATTCAATTCTCGTGCTCGCGTGAGCTGCTCCTGGGCCTGCTTGAGATCGTCGGTCTCGAAGTAGGCCAGGCCCAGATAGTGGCGGAATTGCGCATCGCGCGGCCACCGTGAAACCGCTTGTTGACCAAGCAGGAGCGCATCGTGGAACTTGCCGGTCTCTATCTCTTGCAGCAACTGCTCCCGCGTTTGGGCTTGTGTCTGATTTTGCGCCTGCGCGGGCGTCGAAAGGCACAAGCATAGTGAGGTAGCAATCACCAAGGCCACCTTCGTTATCCGACCGTTTGTCATCGCAGCTTCTGTCATCGTATCGTCTTTCGAGAGCCAGTCGCAATCCGCCTGCTGCTCTGGCTTTCGTCGAGGAGAATTCCATGCATGCCAAAGATTTTCTTCGGATGTTTGCCTACGATGACTGGGCAAATCGCGAATGTCTCACCGCCATGCGTGCCGCCAATTCCCTCCCCGCGGACACCATCGGCCGCATGGCTCACATCCTTTCGGCGCAGAAACTCTGGCTCGAACGCATCCTGAAGCAACCCCAGAGCCTGCCGGTGTGGCCCGTTTCAACGATTGCTGATTGCGCGGAGTTGGCCGACGAGATGTCATTGGCGTGGCAAAATTACCTTACCCGGGTTGCCAACCCGTTCGCCCCCGGCTCGCTTGACGACAAAGTCGAATACCGCAACAGCAAGGGCGAACCCTGGTCCAGCCGCGTGGAAGATATATTGATGCACGTGCTTTTTCACTCGGCCTATCATCGCGGGCAGATCGCCTTGCAGATGCGCGCCTCTGGCCTGGAGCCCGCTTACACCGATTTCATCCACGCCGTGCGCCAGGGGTTCGTCGAATAAGTAAGGAGGGAGAAGGGGCAAAGAAAAAAAGGTGATGGATCGTGGAACCATATTGCGCGTCTGGCTGCCGCTGCTGGCTGGCCTCTATGCCATTTACGTCACTTTTGCGTCGGCCCGGGTCCCGCATGATGCGATTCGGTGGCTGGGGCTTGCTCTCTGTCTGATTGGCTTGAGCGGCGTGATTGCCAGCCGCGCCAACCTTGGCCGTTCGTTCTCAGTCATGGCCAAAGCCACCGATCTGGTAACCACGGGAATCTACTCGCGGATCAGGAATCCGATTTACATTTCGAGCGTGACTCTTATCATCGGCCTGATTCTGATCGTGCGCCGACCCGTCATCGCGCTGGTTTTGGTCGTCATCATTCCTATGCAAATTATTCGCGCGCGCCGCGAAGCTGCAGTCCTGGAGGCAAAGTTCGGCGATGCCTATCGCGAATACCGCAAACATACATGGATCTGAGGTCTGGTGTGGTGGCGGGGCTTTGCCCCGCCAAGACGGGGCAGAGCCCCGTCGCCACACGAGCAGCCTGCTATCATTTCACCAATGAAATCCGCATCGTCCAAACTGCTCTCAGTATTATTCTGCCTTCTTCTGATCGCTCGCCTGCACGCCGCCGAGGAACCTAAACTCAGCCCGCTCCCGGCGCCGGTCTCGAACAATGCGGTGGCCATTTCACATGACGAGGGCGGAGCCAGAATTTTTTCCTTCATGGGCATCGGTCCGAAGAAGACCTGGGATGCCATCACCACCAGCGCCTACGAAATGGATCCGGGCACCGGCAAGTGGGAGGAAAAACGTCCCGTACCGGGTGTGGCCGGGCGACTGGCGGCGTCGGCGGTCGCACTCCACGATCAGGTCTTCATCTTTGGAGGCTATGTTGTCGACTCCCAGGGTGGTGAAACCACCGTTTCGGACCTGAACGTTTTTGTCCCGGTTGAGAATCGTTATTATCGCGGCAAGGACATACCCGAACCCGTCGATGACGCCGTGGTCGGCCTCTATCGCGACCGTTACATTTTCCTGATCGGCGGATGGTCAACGTCGAAAGGCGCCGCCGTTCGCAACGTCCAGATCTACGACACCGACAAAGATACCTGGATGCAGGGCACACCGATTCCCGGTACACCCGTGTTCGGCCATGCTGGGACCATCCTCGGCGACACCATTGTTTACGTGGACGGCGCCTATCCGAACCCGAACGGCCCCAATCCCAAGTACGTCGCATCCAGCGAATGCTGGCTGGGCAGGTTACCCATTTCGAAGAAGGCTGACATCACGAAGATTCGCTGGACCCAACTTCCCGCGCATCCCGGCAACGCACGCTATCGCATCGCGGCCGGCGCGGATTCACAGGACAAGAAGGCAACCCGAATCTATTTTTCCGGCGGAACCGATAACCCCTACAACTACACCGGGATCGGCTATAACGGTCAGCCTGCCGAACCTTCCCCGGTGACTTTCGCTTTTAACGTCCACACCCGCGCCTGGGAGACGGTCAACGACAACACTCCCGAACCCACCATGGACCATCGCGGCTTGCTGATTACCCGACGCGGCATGGTCATTGTGGGCGGCATGGAAAAGGACCAGCAGGTTACCGCCAAGGTTACGATTGTAAAACCGGTCTACAGGAAGTAGCCTTATAGCCGTGCTAACGGACTCGTTCGACGGGGTTTCCACCGTCCCCGGGGCCGTATCCTGCGCCCATGGTTGGGGTCTCGCGCCCAATTGTCACCAAATCGGGTGACGCAAATCACGGCAGAGCCTCCCCTCCAGGCGTCCAATGATTACAGCCGCAATTCTTGCGGCGTCCTTTGACAATTCTTTCTACCTATAAAAATTCGGAGGCAAGCCTATGACTGTTATGGAACCGCCTAAGAAGAATGCTGCGGCGGACTACTCTAATCAGATTCTTAACCTAGTAAAAGCCAAGAACCCAGCCGAACCGGAATTCCACCAGGCCGTAATGGAAGTATTCGAATCCTTGAAGCCCGTGTTGGAGCGCCACCCGGAGTATCAGGAAGCCAAGATTCTTGAACGTATCACGGAGCCGGAACGCGTCCTGATGTTCCGCGTGCCCTGGTTTGACGACAGGGGCAAAGTGCAAGTCAATCGCGGCTTCCGCATTGAGATGAACAGCGCCATCGGCCCCTACAAGGGCGGGCTGCGACTCCATCCCTCGGTGAACCTCGGTATTCTGAAATTCCTGGCGTTCGAACAAGTCTTCAAAAATTCGCTCACCACGCTCCCCATGGGCGGCGGCAAGGGCGGAAGCGATTTCGATCCCAAAGGCAAGAGCGACAACGAAGTGATGCGTTTCTGCCAGAGCTTCATGACCGAACTGCAGCGCCACATCGGCCCTGACACGGACATTCCCGCCGGCGACATCGGCGTGGGCGGACGCGAAATCGGCTTCCTGTTCGGCCAATACAAGCGGCTGCGGAATGAATTCAGCGGCGTTCTCACCGGCAAGGGCCTGGCTTGGGGCGGTTCGCTGATTCGTCCCGAGGCCACTGGCTATGGCTGCGTGTACTTCGCCGAGGAAATGCTGAAGACCCGCAAAGAAAACCTGAAAGGCAAAGTGTGTCTGGTTTCGGGCAGCGGCAACGTCTCGCAATACACCATCGAGAAGCTGCTGGATCTGGGCGCGAAGCCGGTTTCCGTGTCCGATTCCGACGGCGCCATCTATGACGCTGACGGCATCGATCGCGAGAAGCTCGCCTATGTCATGGATCTGAAGAACAACCGCCGTGGCCGCATCAAGGAGTACGCCGACAAGTACAAGAAGGCCATCTACAGCGCCACCGATCGCAAGCTCGACCACAACTGGCTCTGGGCGATCAAGGCCGACTGTGCATTCCCGAGCGCCACTCAGAATGAGATCAACGCAAAAGACGCGGCCAATCTCATCAAGAACGGCTGCAAGGTTGTCAGCGAAGGCGCCAACATGCCGAGCACCCTCGATGCCACCAAGTTGTTCCTCGACGCCAAAGTCCTCTACGGACCGGCCAAGGCTGCCAATGCCGGCGGCGTTGCCACCTCTGGACTGGAAATGTCGCAGAACAGCATGCGTCTCTCCTGGACTCGCGAAGAAGTCGATGATCGTTTGCACAAGATCATGATCGCCATCCACAAGAATTGCTTCGAAACGGCCGAGCAGTACGGCACGCCGGGCAACCTGGTGAACGGCGCCAATATCGCGGGCTTCCTGAAGGTCGCCAATTCGATGCTGGATCAGGGACTGGTGTAGTCAGAACTGCATTTCAGAAGAACAGCGCGGGAGGGAGCAATTCCTCCCGCGTTTTTTCGTGTGCAGAAGATTCCGATGGCGAAAATCCCCCATAGATCTCATTGACCCGCGAATGAGTGAAAACGCCCCTTTTTGGAAGGAATCGGGAGCCCGTGATCAGGGCCATCCTGTGACTGGGGTAATAAAGATGCTGCAATCCTGCTCTCGTCCCATCTAAGGCAACTCTATAATTCCGCTGTGACCAGACCATCCAAAGGCGCCCAGGTCTTTCCCATTGTTCTTGGCCTGATTTTTATGGCCTTTGGACTCGCTTTCGCAAGCGGCTTCCTCTTTGGCGCTCCCAGCCAGGTCCATGGGAATCGCTGGGTAGGAGTGATGATCAGCGCGATCTTCGCTCTAATTGGCGGCGGGGTCATTTACGCCGGAATTTATGGCAGCCGCAAATTAAAGGAACAAGCGGCAGCCGAGGAGTCCAATCCCCAGTCTCCATGGCTATGGCAGAAGGACTGGGCGGCAAGCCGAGCGGAAAGCAAGAACCGCTACAGCGCCTTCGGCCTTTGGGCGGTGGCGATTTTTGTGAACGGGATTGTGTTCACAATCGCGGTCTCGGTCGTGCCTCAACTCTGGCGCACCTCCGACCCCAAGGCCTTCGTTGTCCTGATCTTCTGTGCGGCTGGCATCATCGTGGCGGGCGCGGCCATGCGTGTCAGTATTCGCCGAAAACGCTTTGGCCAAACCTATTTCGAGTTCGCCTCGCTGCCCTTTTCTCCCGGCCGCACGCTGAAGGGCACGATTCACCTGCGCTTCAACACCGATGCCAGACATGGCATCGACCTGAGTCTTTCGTGCGTGCGCCAAGTCATCACGGGCGGGGGAAAAAATCGTTCCACCCTCCGGAGCGTTCTCTGGCAAGCTGACAAGAATGTGCCGCAGGCATCGCTCGCACACGGACTCATGGGTGACGCCGTGATCCCGGTGGAATTCAGTATCCCAAGCGACGCCTACGAGTCGAATCACGACGATCCGAACGATCAGGTGCTCTGGCTCTTGCACGCCCAGGCTGACGTCCCCGGCGTGAATTATTCCGATGATTTCGAGGTTCCCGTTTTCCGTCCGACGCCCTCGTCGGCCTCGGCCTCAGCCTCAGTCGAAGAGCCGACGCCAATTTTTCTGAGCGACGCGCAGGGCGCAACCGCTCCCCCTGCCTTCCAATCCGATCCCACCGACGTGGCCGCTCCCCAGAATCCGAAAGTTGTAGTCTCGGCCGGGATGGACGGCAGCACCGAATTCTATTTCCCGGCGTTTCGCAACCCGTCCCAGATCCTGGTTTTGATCTTCTTCACCGCCGTGTGGAGCGCCGTTGTCTATTTCCTCTCACATTCCAAAGCTCCACTGTTCTTCGCCGTGGTGTTCGGACTGTTTGAGCTCCTGCTGATCTACGGACTGATTCAATCGGCGCTGGTCTCCTTCCGCATCCAGGCGGGCAACGGCAGGATTGTCCGCCGTCGGGCTCTGCTCGGCATGGGGGGGGCTCGTGAATTTCCCTTCTCCGACATTGCTCAGATATTGCCCGTCACCAAGCCGCAACAGACAGGCGCATCAGCTTCTTACTCTCTTCGCTTGCAGATGAAGAATGGAGAGAAGGCGACGCTCGCCGACATGATCGATAACCGTCAGGAGGCGCGTTGGGTCGCCGCCCAACTGGAGAAGCTCGCCGGCCTTAAACTTGACACTCACGTCGCTGTCGACGCTGTTCTCGGCGGCTACGGTCCGCCGCCGCAACGTGGACAAGCGCCGTCAAGGTCGCTCCCATCCTTCCGCCGCACTAGTTCCGTCGCAACCGCGGTCGGGCTTGCGTTCTTTCTTGCCTGGATGGGCTTTGTCGGCTATCAGATCTTTTCTCGCGGCCATGCGCAATCCAAACACTTTCCGAAGGCCGCTGCAGCGGCCAGAACTCCGCTGCGGCCGGCCGCCTACTCGCCGCTCTCAGACACCGATGTGCAACAGCTGCAAACGCTCCCCAAACAGGCCCAGGCGGAAGAACTGCTGGACCGGGCAATTCATCACGATACCCGCGCGCTCGACTTGTTCGAGCAGAATATTGGCGTCTGGCACGATCTCCAGCGCACCGCAAATATGAACGAATTGGAGAGGCAGTCTCAATTCTCCACCGACCTGCGCGTTCGCTACGCCAATGCGGATCTCAACCTGGCAATCAACGGAGTGCCGAAAACTGACGCCGCGGCCGACGCCCTCATCGCACAGGCGCAAGCCGACCCCGCGCATCGCGCCTACAGCGTGTACTCCATGGGAATGCTGGCTGGCCGCGGCGCCGGTTACGCTCGCATTTATCCCGTCCTGGTGGACTACGCCAAAAATGATCCCAACCCGCAGGTGCGCCAGTGGGCCGTCGAAGGCATGCGCTACCTCGGCACCGATGAAGCTCTGGACCAGCTCTTCGATTCCTTTACGCACGACCCATCCGCTGCGGTCCGCGATCGCGCGGGCTGCAACGTATCCGACTGCGGCAACTTCATGCGCAAACAGCGCATGCGAATGGTGCCCAAACTGATAGAACTAGCCGCCGATCCCCAAACTACCCCGCAAATGCGCAACTGGACGTTCCTCGCGTTGCGAGAGGTCACGGATGCAGCCCTGCCTGCCGATGCGTCGGCTTGGCGAGACTGGTACGCGCAACACGGGGCCGAAAAAATGGCCGAGTTCGAACAGTTGGATTGGTGGAGAGTCCGCGGCGATCAGTAGTATCGTTCCCGAGTCACTGGGCAACCCCGGAAATTATTCCCCGGGCAAGAAGCGCAAAGGCCCTGCTTACAACAGCACCTGCAACCAGTTCTCGAGGGAACCGAACCACCGCAGCTAGACCTGCTGATGGAGGTTGGGACGCAGCGTCAGCGAGCCGTCATCGTTCAGCTTCTGGTGACAAGCCCACCCCACGGGATAGCGCATTCCCTTCACCTCAATCTCAGCTCTAAGTTTCAATCCTTTCCAATCGGTGACGTCTGGGAGCACGAACTGCGCCTGCCGAATCTTGCCCGGTAACGGGTAACCGGCGTCCAGACAACCGCTCTTGAGCACTTTCCCGTCCTGGCGCTCGACAGTCACCCTCAATACGCCCGGCACACCCGCGATTCCGTCATTGGCGAAGCCGACAATCAGCCCCAGATGACCATCGCCTTTATAGCTCCAAATGAAAGACGGCCGCACCCGATAGCCAATTCGGCGATTGATCCGGTCGAACGCTGCCGGATAAGCCTGGTAGTAGCTCATCAGATTCTTGGCGCTGATCTGGTGAAAGTTCCAGAGCGACCAGTAGTTCGCCCCGACATCCATTACATGAGCGATCATGTTCTCTGCCGGGGATATCCCTTCATATGCGAGCTGCGGATCGGGAGGTCTACCCGGAAGCCCCTGCTCCAGCAATGCCGCGGTCCAGGGTGGGCGATTGCTGAGCGCTTCAATCTGCTCGTTCTCAATAAAGATGGTATCGCTCCGAATCCAATTGTTGCTGCGGACCGTGCGCTCCACCAGTTCTGAGTTACCAACCCGGCTATAGTCCGGTTGAGTATTGGTCAGTAGAGGAGTCTTCTTAAAATGTTCGAGCTGGACTTCGAGCATATGGGTCCAGGTGCGCTCTGCTGTCTGGTAATCAGGGAAAGGATTGTTGCCGAATGGCCAAGTGTGCCCTTCACCCCAAAAGCCATACATGAAGGTATCGATAAACTCGATGAGCGGATTGCCATCGAATTCCGCTGCCAATAGGCCAACCAGTTCCTGGAATGCCTGCTGAAAAAAAGGATGGTCAAACCTGGGTTGATAACGCGAATGCGGGTTCTGCAAGTATCTTTTCGCATCAGGACTGCTTTCCTGATCGCTCAGGACCAGATCAACTTTCGGCACTTTGTCGAGGACAAAATCCGGAAGGGCCGCTTCGTGGGTATAGTCTGGAGCGGACATCTGCACTCGCAATCCGACCCGCTTGTTGTTCTTCTTCGCCAGTTCGAAAACGAGCTTGATGTAATCAGGCATCTCCAGGCGCCCGGGCCGCGGTTGCACCTCCCTCCAGGTCGGACGGATATAAAGCTGCTGGCCCAAGGGAAATCGGACCAGGTCTTCGATCGCCCGAGGAATATTGTCGGACTTGAGTTCCTCCGTGCCACTGTCGGCCGTGATGTAGGTGACCAGCCCCATGCCATAGTTCGGGACGACGTTCGGCACAACGTCTTCCGAAGGTGTAGTGGTCATCACCACATCATCATTGGGAATAACGGCATCAGGCGGGTATTGAGGGAACGGCCCCTGATTGAGGCGATCGGCCACCTGGGGACCAGAGCCGAAGTCGTAGTTTCCCCAGTTGTGGGCGGGAACCTTCGCCTGCGCTTTACCCATTCCCAGTTCTGCAGCAACGGCAACCGCTACAGTACTTTTTAGAAAATCTCTACGCTGCATCGGAATTATCTCCTGGCGGGCGGGCCACCTTAACAGGGAAGCATAAGGCTGGTTTGTCGTTCAACCCCGACCGAAATAACTTGGGGGTGCCGAACTGCCGACACCGTTCGACTCCGCTTTTACACCGCCGGAGGTTCTACCGATGAGCTGACTGCGGCGGCTGACTCTCCATTACCACGCGCAGGATACGGTTAATGCGCGTCTGGTAGCCCTTGCCATGCCCCTTGAGCCATTCGAGCACGTCCGCATCGAGACGAATCGTCAATTGCTTTTTCGCCGGGGGCCAAGCCATCGTTGCCTTCTTCAAGAATGCCTTGTCGAGCCGCGGAATGTCCGAATAGTCGATATCGGCGTCCTTCATGCGATCAATTCGTGACAAGTCGCTTTTGATAGATTTTTTGTTCACGCCGGTTCCCCTTTCTCATCGAGATGATGCGCGTTCCCTCGTCGCGCGGCGAGTGGGCTATGACCACCAGACGCCCAACCAGCAATCCCAAAGTGATGAGCCGTTCTTCGCCGTAGTCTAAGCGGTCGTCTTCGAAGGTGACACAAGGCCCAGAGAACACTTGTTCGGCATCCTCGAAACTGAGGCCGTGCTTGGCGATGTTCTTTCGGTTCTTCGCTTCGTCCCATTCGTATTTCATTCCTGTTCCATCTTTATTGTAACGCTTTTTGTAGTTACAGGCAACACCGGGCGACGAACCCCGACGACCCCCGGCTAGCGCACGTTCTGCCGCGCTTGCCCACTCCGACTAGAATACCCCCATGGCCGTCCGCCGCATCGCCGAGCCCATCCTGGACGCCGAAGAACGCTTTGAAGGCTTCGAAAACCTGATGCCCTTCAAAGTGCAGAACATCCTGCTCGTCTCCAGCCTCTACGATTCCTTCATCCTCCGCGAAGATGGCCGGCTCAACGAGTTGCTCATTGACGAATCGCTTGAACTCAACCTGCGGCAGATCCCAGGGATTACGCAAGTCTCCAGCTGCGCGGAAGCCCTTGAGCTGGCTCGTTCGCAACCGCAATTCAATCTCATCGTCACCAATCTGGCAGTCGGCGACATGGACGCGGCGCAGTTGGCACGCGAGGTAAGACGCGCCGGCCTGGATGTTCCCGTCGTCGTGCTCGCTTATGACTATCGCGAGATCAAGAACTTCGTGGCGCGGAATCCAGTCACCGATATCGAACGCATTTTCCTGTGGCAGGGCAATGCCCGCATCCTGATCGCGATCGTCAAGTTCATCGAGGATCAACGCAACATCCTGCACGACACGCGGGCCATCGGCGTGCCCGTGCTGCTGGTGGTGGAAGATAACATCCGCTATTACTCATCGTTTCTGCCCGTGATCTATACCGAGCTGATCAAGCAATCGCGGCGCGTGATCCAGGAAGGCATCAATGTGGCGCACAAACTGGTGCGCATGCAGGCGCGGCCGAGAATTCTGCTGAGCTCGAACTTCGAAGACGCGGCCAGGCTGGTACAGGAGTATCGCGATTATCTCTTTGGCTTGGTATCGGACGTGGAGTTCCCGCTGGAGGGCAAACTCAGTCCGGAGGCGGGCTTCGAACTGGCCCGCCTGGTGAAGAGCCTGGTGCCGGACGTGCCCGTGGTATTGCAATCCAGCCGCACCGAATTTCGCCCCCGCGCGCACGCCGAGGGCTATTCGTTTCTGCGCAAACGTTCGCCCACGCTGCTGCAGGACTTGAGCCGGATCCTGACCGAGCAATTCGGGTTTGGCGACTTCGTGTTTCGTTTGCCGGATTCGAGCGAGGTCGGACGGGCCGAAGACTTGAACGAACTGGAAAAGCAACTGCAAACGGTCCCGGTGGAAAGCATCGTCTATCACTCGCAGAGGAACCACTTTTCGCACTGGCTGATGGCACGCACCGAGTTTGCCTTGGCGGCCAAGCTCCGCCCGCGAAAAGTTTCAGATTTTCCGAGCCCCGAACATCTGCGCCGCGATTTGATCGAATCGATCAACGATTACCGTCGTGAACAAAGCGAGGTGCTGATCGGCGACTTCCGCGCCGATACGTTCAAGCCTTCGGAATCAAATTTTCTGCGGATCGGCTCCGGGTCGCTTGGCGGGAAGGCTCGCGGCCTCGCCTTTGTCCGTCACCTTCTGCGCAAGCGGCGTATCACCCGCCGCTTTCCCGGCGTGCGCATCTCGGTGCCTCCCGCCGTCGTCCTCGCCACGGATGTGTTTGAGCAATTCGTAACCGAGAACGACCTCCTGGATTTTGCTCTGCGCTGCGAAGATGACGCTGAAATTCAGCGGACGTTCCTGGCCGCACCGCTATCCGCCACGCTCACCGAAGACCTGAGGTCGTTCCTCGCCGAAGTCAAACATCCGCTGGCGGTGCGTTCCTCCAGCCTGCTGGAGGATTCGCAATACCAGCCTTTCACCGGCGTGTATGAAACCTTCATGCTGGGCAACCAGCAAGCAAATTTGGACGACCGCCTGACAGCACTGAGCGAGGCCATCCGCTGCGTCTACGCCTCCACTTTCAGCCACCATGCCAAAGCCTACGTGCGGGCAACGCCATACCGTCTGGAGGAAGAAAAAATGGCGGTGATTCTCCAGCAGGTTGTGGGCACGCCGCACGGGCAGCGCTTTTATCCGGATTTTTCGGGAGTTGTGCGCTCGCACAATTTTTATCCCGTGGCGCCCATGACTTTCGAGGACGGCATTGCGGCCGTCGCGCTGGGCTTGGGCCGCGCGGTGGTGGATGGCGGAAAATGTTTAACTTTCTGCCCGCGCTACCCTCGCAATCTGGTGCAGTTTTCCTCGGTCGAAGACATACTTGCCAACTCGCAGTCGGAATTCTGGGCCTTGGAGTTAAATGGCGCTTCGGACGGTCGTCCCGGCCATTGGCACGAGAGGCGGTTCGGCCTCGACGCCGCCGAAACCGACGGCACGCTGCGGGCGCTGGCTTCCACTTACTCGCGGGACAACCACGCCATTTACGACGGAGTCAGCCGGCCGGGAGCGCGCATTGTGACCTTTGCCCCCATGCTCAAGCATGGCACCTTCGCGCTGGCTGAGATTCTCGATGACCTGGTTCGGGCCGGTGAAGATGCACTCGGCAATCCAGTGGAAATCGAATTTGCAGTGCGCTTGCCTCAGTCGGCAGATCAAGCGGCGGAGTTTGGCTTCCTGCAGATTCGCCCACTCACCCTGGCGCGCGACAGCGAGGACCTTGCCTTGGACGATGTTCGACCGGAACACTTGATCTGCCTGAGCAGCATGGTTCTGGGCAACGGCCGCATCGAAAATCTTCACGACGTCATCGTGGTGGATTCGCAGCGCTTCGAGCGCAGCCGCAGCCAGGAAGTGGCCACAGCGGTCGCTCAGCTCAATCGCAGGCTCAACGAAGAGAACCGGCCCTACCTGCTGATCGGCGTGGGGCGCTGGGGATCAACCGAACCCTGGTTGGGCATCCCTGTCGAATGGGACGAAATCTCCGGTGCGCGCGTGATTGTGGAGGCGGGGTTCCGCGATTTTCGCGTCACTCCATCCCAGGGCAGCCATTTCTTCCAGAATCTCACTGCCTTTCAGATCGGTTACTTCACGGTGAATCCAGACGCCGGCGAAGGCTCGGTCGATTGGGAGTGGTTAACGGAACAGCCGGCCGTCGAAGAACAGGGGTGTGTTCGCCACTTGCAGTTTGCGGAACCGATCCGCGTGGTGATGAACAGCCGCACCAGTCAAGGAGTAATCTTCAAGCCCGAAGCGCACTCGGCACCAGATGCTGGGTATTGAGTACCGGGTACTGGGTACTTACCTCGCCCGCGCCAGCACCAGCGTCACGTCATCCGGCTGTTCGTTGTCGCCGATCCAGTCCACCACTGCGGCGGTGACAATTTCCGTGATGCGCTCCAGCGGCAGATGGCGATTCGCGCGCACCAGTTGAATCAGCCGCTCCTCGCCGAACTCGCCATAATCGTTTTCCGGTTCGGTGACTCCATCGCTGTAAGCCAGCAGCACATCGCCGGGGCGGAACTGCATCGTCGCTTGGGGATAACTGATGTTGTCGAACAGGCCAACCACGGTTCCGCCGCAGTCCAGCAGTTGAAACGATCCATCTTCAGAAATCAGGATCGGCGGCAGGTGGCCGCCGTTCGCGTAAGTGAGCCGGCGCGTCGCTCCGTCATAAATTCCCAAAAACAAAGTCGCGTACTTTGCCGCCGGAGTGCTTTCGTAAAGCTGATGGTTCAGCAGCGCCAGCAGCGCCGCCGGAGACACATCCTTCACCCTCGCCTCAGACGCCAGCATCAGCCCCGAGCCCCCAGCAGCTACCGCAACCGGCTCGCACCGCGCGGGCACGTCTTCAATGCTGTACGCGCGCACCGCCGAGTGGATGGTCGCCATCATCAGCGCCGCTGAAATTCCTTTGCCGCTGATGTCGCCAACCGCCAACAGCAGCTTGTCGGAATTCAACGCCAGAAAATCGTAATAGTCCCCGCTCACCGTCCGCGCCGGACGGCAGAAACCGTGCACTTCCAGAGTTTCCAGTTGCGTGATCAACTTGGGGTAGAGCTGCGCCTGCACTTCCTGCGCGATGGCCAGTTCGCCTTCCAGACGCTGCTTCTCCTTCTGCTCCTGTACCAACTTCTCGATCGATGTGGTCATCGAGTTGAAGGAATTGGCCAGCGTGGCCAGTTGGTCGCTCGACTGCACCGGAATTCGATGGCTGAAGTCGCCCCGATTGATATGTTTGGTCGCCTGGTAGAGTTGATCCACAGCCGAAGTGATGGTGCGCGTTAGCTTGGTGCCAACGAGCAGCGCCAGCAAGACAATGATTCCGAAGATAATCGCGACGATCAGCTGAGCGGTCTCTAAGACCTGTGCGTAACTCCCGAGCGCCTCAAACAGTCTCACGTAAAGCACGGAAGGCCGCGTGTGCAAGCCCAGTGCCCCGGTCCGATGTGCTTTCCCTGTCGCCGAGTCCCAATCCACGATCGAGAGTTGCGCTCCGAAAATGATCTCGGGATCCACCGCACTGCTCGCGGCCGGAAGCGTCCCCGCGGTAAATGTCGGTTCGAACTGCCGGCCATCTTCGGAAACCATTTCGCCCGAGCTGATCAGGATGTCTTGGTGGTTCTTGTCTCCCCGGATAGCAGTGGAAGGTTTCGGCTGCAGCAGCGTGATTTCTCCGAGCTCGGCAGCGATCTCCTGCAGCAGCAACTTGTCGAGCGGTTCGCTCGAAATCACGCGCAAAGATTCCGGTTCCGCCCCAATCGCCGTCGCCGTGCGCAGGTAGAGTGCACCGTGATCCCGGACGATCTCGCGGAAATTGTCATTCACGAAAGGCGGAGCACCAAACGCCGCCGCGCCCTCCAGCCCCGAGCAGTAAGGCTGCGGCTGGCTCCCGTACCACGCGCACACCTCGCGCCGGGACCACTCCGGACGATGCACTCTTATCCGGTCGAGCATCTCAGCATCCAGTTTTCCGCCACCCGAGATCTGCGTCGCCAGGTGATGGGCGATCGCCCGGTTGGCTGCCTCCATACTGCGCAGGTGGGTTGCGATGTCGGAAGTCACAACAAAGCTGGCGAACTGCCCGGCAAGAAGATAGAGCGTGATCAGCGAAATCAGCACCAGCAGGAAAACCGGAATTACGCCAATGAAAACATAGGTAACGATCAACCGGTTCCGCAGCCGCCATAGCAGTTGCGAGCGCAGCCAGCGGAACCCGGCTAGCGCAAGCAACACAATCGCCAGCCCGCTGAGAAAAGTTACCCAGCCCCGGAGGCTCGCCGAGGTCGCTGGACTTGCCCCACGCGTCAGCCCTTGCACCGCGAACAGAAGCAGGTCGAGCGCCAACACGTAGAGCGCCGCCCACGCGACCCAGCTCTGCGGCCAGAGCCCTTTGTCGCGCAGCTTGCTCTCGAATTCCAGAGAGATCAGTCTCATCCCGTGGCCTGATTCACCGAGTTGGACGCCGCGCCTACCGTCAGAGCTCCGGCGTCATATCTCCATGCCGTCATATCTCTGGATAGATGTCGAAAAACGCCGCCAGACTCGTCCTGAGCTGTTTCTCAATCTCGTCTTTGCCGCCCTCAAGAATGTGCATGGCGACGTACGCATCCCGCCCACTCTTCAGTTTGACAGTCGCCGGGCTCACCTCCGCGACCTCATCGGACGGCAGCAGACGCAAGCCGTACACCAATGTCAGGTTTGCCATCTTAGGATTGTAAGCCAGAGAATGTGCGTCGGAAGAAGATGTAGGCTTCAGGAAAACATTGTCATCCTGAGCGAAGCGAAGGACCTGCTGTCTCGTGCACGACCACAAAGCAGGTCCTTCGCTTCGCTCAGGATGACAAGTTAATGGATGATGAACAAGGCCTACCCCGGCGGCCAATGCAGCGGGCGCCCGCCGATCAGGTGCACATGCAGATGAAATACCGATTGCCCCGCGCGCGGGCCCACGTTCATCACTGTGCGGTAGCCATCTTCAATCGACCGCTCCCGGGCAATCTGCGCGGCGGCGAGGTGACAGCGCCCCAGCAACTCCGCGTCTTCCGCCGATGCTTCCTTCAAGCCGGCAATATGTCTTTTCGGGACCACCAGCACGTGGGTCGGGCCTTGTGGGTTCAGATCTTCAAAGGCGAAGGTGTGCTGGTCTTCGTAAACTTTCTTGGATGGCACTTCGCCGCGCAGGATCCGGCAGAATAGACAATCCGCCATAAGTGAGTCTCCCCTCGCCTGGGATTACGATCACCCGGCAAGTCCACACGGAAACAAATTCATCTCCGGAAGAAACAATACCACTCCCACTAACCACACTTTGTAAAGAAAAGTGTTCAATCGAGCCGCACCAGAAACACCGCCCCCTCCGCCGTCTCCGTCTCCTGGGCCAGAGCGGTGGCGCGCTGGCGGTCGTCGTCGAGCACTCGCACCCGCACCCACCAGACTCCCACCGGACTCCTGAACTTCAACACTTGGGCCGTCTGGTAGCGGTTCTGCAGATGTTTTGCCAATTCAGCCGCCGCTTTCTCCTGGGTAAAGGAGCCGATCTGCACCGCCCAGCGTCCTCCCGTTTCGAGAGGCGCGGGTGCCTGCAGCACCTCTAAGCGGACTTTTGCGGTGCCGGGCAAGTACACGTCCACCGCCTTCGCGGCCGCCAGCGAAAGATCGACGATGCGTCCGGTGACGAACGGCCCGCGATCGGTGATGCGCACGACCGCCGAATTTCCGGTCTTTAGATTCGTGATGCGCACAATCGAACCCAGCGGCAAAGTAAGATGGGCCGCCGTCATCGCGTTCATGTCGTAAACCTCGCCGTTCGATCCGCGCCGGTTGTGATACGGAGCGCCGTACCAACTCGCCATGCCGCTTTCCTCAAAGATCGGTTTCGCGTTGGCGGGGACTTCGATTTTCTCGGCTGCGCCCGGCGCTTCCGTCGGGGGCGGAGGGACAGCTGGCTTTTCTTGTTCCTGCGGAATGGAAGGCGGTGGCGGAGTAGGCGCCTGCGCTGGTTTATGCCCACAGCCGCTCAGAAACGCGCTGCCCAGCAGTATAAGGAGTAGAAGAAATGGCAACCAGCGCCGCAACACCCGCTCAGACTTGGCTCTGGTTTCACAAATCGGTTTTGGTAAGGGCACGACTTCAGTCGTGCCCTTACGCGCCAGCAATGTGTCGCGCTTTAGCGCCTGAGGGGAACTCAAGACTTCCTGCGCTCGCTCTCCAGAAAGTCCGCGAACTCCGCAAGCTTTCCCGCCGCCGTTCGCAGGGCCTTCGAGGAATGGGTCCGCACCGCCGGCACCACCTCGTCGTTCAGGTACGTCACCAGTTCCGCCGTCTCCTTTTCCAGAGCCTCGGCGACGTTGGCTACCGAGCGATTGAAGCGCGCGGAAGCATCTCCTACCTTGCGGTCGAATTCGGTCATACCCATCCTGCCGGTTCGGGATTATGTTCACGCGTGTGCCGCGGTCCCCAAGCCTCATTATTATCGTGGGCCTTCTCGCCGCGGTCAATCCGGAAGGGTTGTGTGGAAGCGGGGCTCTGCCCCATAAGAGCTAACTTAAGGATTACTTCCGCTTTGCCCGTCACTCACTCGCAAACAACGCCGCTGCTTCCGGCAATTCCCTACGGAACGGGCCAGACGACATCTTTGCATGGAGAATCGCTCTCCTCACATTCCAAGGCGGGTGGATCATCGGCTGT
>Ga0074046_10001674_pt1 | contig 19731 bp, 18 predicted proteins | sample BogForMeECP23OM3_FD_94441 | JGI IMG/M metagenome (GOLD analysis project Ga0074046, IMG submission 94441) | Bog forest soil microbial communities from Calvert Island, British Columbia, Canada - Bog Forest MetaG ECP23OM3 | ecosystem: Environmental > Terrestrial > Soil > Wetlands ... | reverse complement strand
GCAACGAATCATCTTTCTTTGCGCGGCCCACGAAGTACAGCGCCAGTGGAGCAATTGCGCCTAGAGCAGCGATGACAAACAGCCATCCCAGATCCGGCACCGTCACAAACAGCCGCATACCCGGCCCCAGGAAGATATCGCTCTTACTTTTCGCGTCCCATCCCGTGACCGACAAGCCACCCCATCTTTCGAAGCGAGTGGCGATGATGCCAACATAGATCGCGCTGACCAAAATGCTGGTCCAGAGGAGGAAGGTTTCGGTTGGCAGGTCATCCTTGATGAGGAACATCATGGCGAGCGCGCAGCTCAAGGCGCACGCGGCGTAGCTCAGCATGGCCAGAGTCACGTGCACGTGCAACCACGTGGATTGCAGCGCCGGTACCAGCGGCCGCACTTCCGACGGCAACAGTTGCATCAGGATGACGCACACCACAGCCAGCGGCATGGTGATGCTGCCGATGATCTTCACCCCAAACTTCTTCTCCGCAACCAGCGTCAATGCGGCCACGGCCCACACGAAGCTCAAAAGCATCTCGTAGATGCTGGCGAACGGGGGACGTCCGGAAAGATACCAGCGATGGGCCACGGCCAGGGTGTTGGCAGCAAGGCCGATCGCAGTGGACGTGGAGGCAAACGTCACATAGCGCGACACGCCAGTCACACCGAATCCCATGTACAGCGCTCCAGCGCCCGCGTAAAAGACCAGCGCAACATAAAGCAAGTTGCTTTCACTGAAGAGGCTGCCCCCGCCTTTGGCCACTCCCAGCAAGGCGACAACCAGCAGAAAGACCACCGCCAGTCCAACCAGGACCAGCAAGGCATTTCCGCCGGTCGCTGCCGGCTGTTCCATCTGGACTACTCGTGCTCGGGTTGACATCTTACTTTCCTCCGTCGTGCTTCTGCGGTTGTTACTTCACGCCAACCAGTGTCAGGTCAGGTTGTTCCTTGCGCGCGGGACCGGCTGCGGCCGACGCTTTTTCCAGCTCGGTCCGTATCGCGTCCACCACTTCATTGAATTTCTGGTCAAAGCGGTCGCGGTTCTTGTTGGCCTGGCCGCCAATCCACAGCACCAGCTTGCCCCTGGCATCGGGCACCGCCACAATCCACAACCGCATGTGCACCATATAGAAGGCCACGAAGAGGCCTGCTCCCATCAGCAGGCAACCGGCCCATACCAGCCACTGTCCGGGCTCGTGCGAAACCTCCAGTCCGGTGAAGTAGCCCATCTGCATGTCGCGATAAGTGAAGCTGTAGTTCGTCTTCTGGCCTTCGGCGGTTTCGCCGTACGCGGGGAAGAGCCACAACTTGGCATCTTCACCGGTGGCTTTGTTTTTCACCTGCAGGCGAAACGCCGGATTTTCGGGGTTGTCAGAGCGCTTGAAGACCTGGTTATCGCGGACGAAGAAGTCGGGAATGTATTCAGCGAGTGTGACGCTTGTGTTCGCATCAAGGTCAAACGGCTCGTTCATGCGGACCGTGATCTCACGTCCACTTCCGCCGTCAGGTGTCGCCAGCAGCTTCAGGCCATCAAGGTTGCCAGTCATGCCGAAGCTCGCCTGGTAGAAGCGCAAGCCGCGGTGCACCAGGGGATCGTTGACCACAATCTCTTTCGTCTGGACTTCCTTGCCGTCTTGGACCACTGCCAGCTTCGACCACCACTTCTTCGGCGATCCGTCTGCGTAGTTCTCTTGTCCGGCGCCGTAACACTTGATGCTGAAGGGAAGCGTCTTTTTCACGCCGTTGCGCAGCTCGATCTGATTGACCAACTGGCCGCGCTGCAGCTGCATGAATCCGTTGTAGCCGAAAATACCGTCGATAATGCCGCCGCAGAAAATCAACAGCAGGCTGGCATGAATGACATAAACCGCCATCACCGAGAAGCGGGACCGTTCGCAATACAACGAGGGTTCTTTCTGATAAGCAACGCGGTCTACCGGCCAATGAAGTTTTTTCAGTGCCCGCTCGGCAGCGTTTAGTCCTTGTTCAGAGTTGCGGATGGGCAGCTCCACCTTGCTGGCAAGCGCCGAGCGAAAGTGGGAATCCGTTTTGCGGTAAGGCCGCGCGTAAAAGCGCCACGCGTTCGGAAATCGGTCAATCGAGACCAGCACGATGCTGAGGCTGACCAGCGTCAGCAGCAACATGAACCACCAGGCGTGAAATACGTCAGTCAGCGAGAGGCGATCGAGCCAAAGCAGGGCTGTCGGCGAATAAGCCCGCACCATCTTGTCGGCATCGGTCACAGGCCGTTGCAGGACGAATGTTCCCAGCGCGGAAGCAATGACAACCAGAATCAGGAGCACAACACCAGTGCGCAAATTGGCGAACGTTTTATGAATGCGTTTGGGTATGGAAAGTACGCTGAAGGCCATGCGCCTCCTTCCCCTGTGCAAGAGGAATGCACGTCGTCAGCCAATGAGTTGCTGAGATGTAAGTGATTGCTGTTTGGGTAGTTACGTTGATTTCAGAGGATGCCAGTCACCTAGATGGCTGAGGCATATCACCCAAGCTGGTGATGAAACCGCGCATATGCGCACATATTCTGGCTGCTGCCTTCTGTTAACCCAAGGAGGGACGAAGTAGCCGACGTAAGATATGCATTGCAACCACGCTCCCAATTGCGACAACTAGGACCAGCGTTACGCCAGAGTCCAGGACACCACGGGCAACCTCTATCGCCGATCCGACGTACGCAGCGATGACTGCTGCGACCGCAGCAAGCGCAGCATCTATTACAGCTACCTTGAGACCCCAAGTCTGCCGAAGCACCAAACACGTAAGGCCGCCAGCGCCAACTCCCAGCACAGCGGCAAAGAGTACGATGACTGCGAACAGGATGGTAGCGCCAGTTGTGCCGATCATTACTCACCAACCTTGCAGAATGAACCAACCTGCCCAACGCTTCCCGAGAGAACTTTACTCCGGGTCGTGCCAACCCCCGATATCAGCCGCCAGTTCACGCGCATCGGGCGGGCCCCAAGTGCCCGGCTCGTACGCTTCCGTGGGGCAGCAGTCCCCGAGGATGGGCTCGACGATCGCCCATGCCGCCTCCACCGCGTCCTGCCGAACAAACAGCTCCTGGTCACCCTTCATGGCGTCGGTGAGCAGCCGCTCGTAGGCTTCCATCTCGTCACTGCTGTTGTAATGCACCGCCGAAAGCTCCACCGGCATGGGCACCATGAGCGGGCCGGGGCGCTTGACCCGTCCACCGAGGCTCAGCTCAATGTCGGGTCCGAGCCGGAAGCGGAAGTAATTGCGCCCATCTCCGCCCATTTTGCTCAGGGGAGGCTTGCGCAACTTCACGTAAACCTCCGTCGCTGTAACAGGCAGGCGTTTGCCGGCGCGGATCAGGAACGGAACTCCGGCCCAGCGCCATGAATCGATTTCCAACCGGACCGCAGCGAACGTCTCCACGTCGGAGTGCGGCGCCACGCCGGCCTCCTCGCGATATCCGCGAAATTGTCCGCGTACGATGTTGACCGGGCTGAGCGGCGGAATGGTGCGGAAGACCTTCACCTGCTCATCGCGCACCGAGTCCACGTACATTGTGGTCGGCGGCTCCATAGCCAGAAAGGCGACCACCTGCAGCAAGTGGTTCTGCACTACGTCGCGTATGGCGCCGGCCTCTTCGTAGAACTTTCCGCGGCCTTCGACGCCGAACTTCTCCGCCATCGTGATCTGAACGCTGTGAATGTAATTACGGTTCCAGATTGGCTCCAGGAAACTGTTGGCAAAGCGAAAAATCAGCAGGTTCTCGACCGCTTCCTTGCCAAGGTAGTGATCGATGCGAAAGATGCAGTCCTCGGAAAACACTTGATCCAGCGTCTCATTAAGCTTGCGCGCTGTAACCAGGTCGCGGCCGAAGGGCTTCTCCAAAATCACCCGTGCATTCTTTGCACAACCTGAGCTCGCCAGACCCTTGACTACGACTGGGAACAAAGTGGGCGGTATCGCAAGGTAATGCGTGGGGAATTCCGCACTGCCCAGCCGAGCGCGCAACGCGGCGTAGGTTTTGTCGTCTTTGTAATCGCCATCGATGTAGGTAAGTAGTTCGCAGAGCTTGGGGAAAGCCTCCTGATCGACGCCCCCGCCAAACTTGGTCACGCTGTCGCGGGCGCGCTCACGCAACTGATCGACGGTCCAACCCGACTTGGCAACTCCGATGACGGGCACGTCAAGCGTGTCTTGCTTCACCATGTTCTGCAGGGCAGGAAATATCTTCTTAAACGCAAGATCGCCAGTGGCGCCGAAAAAAACGAATGCATCGGAATGCGATTGCATGAGCTCCTCTTTCGTACAGGGTGGACGTCTGGGCTGTACCGCGCTTGCTGCGGCTTCACTTCAAGCCAGAGAGCCGCCCGCAAACAGTGTATCCGCAGAAGTGAAGGCAACTCTAGCTGGCGCTGCGCCCGGGAAGGTGAATAAACCGTGAATGTAGCCGTCAGTCCAGACTGCCCTGCTCGATGACAACATTTTCACGCACAATCAGGCGGTGAGCCGCCATCTCCCGCAGCTTCGGAAGGACGCGGCTAACATGTTCATCCGTATCAACGAAGGTGACAACTACCGGCAGTTCGCCGCCGGCTTCCACCAGATGGGCCGTGTGCACGCTGCCTCGGCCTTGGAACCCAGCGACGGAATGAAAGACCACGGCCCCGGCAACATTCTCCTGACGCAGATACTTCAGCACCTCCAGATGCAGCGGGCGGTGATGCCAGGAGTCGCCTTCGATGAGATACATGGTTACCTGTACGGCCATAGAAGCTGCCATTTTACAACCCCCTGGCAATAGCGGCACCCGCCAGCACAGCCGCCAGGCAGAGCGCGTTGCTGGCAAGAATGTTCACCGCCATCAGGAGCCACTGTCCCTGCTCCATGAGGGCAAAGCTCTCGAAGGCATAGCTGGAGAAGGTGGTGTACGACCCGCAGAAGCCGATGGCGATGAGCAGCCGCCACCGAGGGTCGAGCAGCAGTCGTTCGCCGGCGAGGATGAGGAAGAAACCCAGCACCAGGCTGCCAGTTAGGTTGATAATCAGCGTGCCGTAAGGAAAGGTAGTCGAGAAAATGCGGGCGACGTATCCGCTGATGAAGTAACGGGCACTGGCGCCGACAACCGCGCCCAAAGCTATCCACAGGTAGGCCACGATGGAGTTCTCCACGCTGGATTGTAGGAGTCATCAGCCCGAGGGCGGTTAACGGCGAACTCCATCGCCAGACGCAAGTCTAACTGTAACCCTAGTAAAGCTCAAGCGCTGGTGGCCAAAGGCTGCTGTACCATAGCGGTATCGGTTCATGAGCGTTCCCAGCCCAATCCAGCACTCCAGCGAGCGCGTCCTCGAATTCGACCAACTGCGGCAACTGCTGGCCATCTTCACCGCTTCCCCGCTTGGACATGCCCGCGTGATGCAGCTCACGCCTTCGCGTGACGTCGAATGGATTGGGCGTCAGCAGCAACTGACCGAGGAACTGCGGGGCTACCTGCGCAGCGGCGGCCACTTCGATTTCCATGGCCTGCTCGACCCGACACCGCTGGTCAACAAATCACGCATTCAAGGCGCTGCCCTGGAGATCGGAGAAATCCGCGACCTGGTGCTGGTTGCCGATCGCGCTGCGGAGTGGCGCGAGATTGCGTTGCATCCGCCGGCGGCCCTCCAGGACAAGTGGCAGGGGCTGCGCGAGCTATCGGAATCGCCGGCCGATCTCACGCTTCTGCTGCGCTATTTTCGCAACAAGATTCTTCCCGATGGCACTCTCGACGACCGTGCCGCGCCGGAACTGGCGCGGGTCCGCCGCGAGATCGAAAAGCAGAAGCGTGCCATCCAGCAGTCGCTACAGTCCTATCTGCGGCGGCTTTCCGACGGTGGCGCGGTGCAGGAGGAGCTGGTCACCATTCGCGGCGAGCGCTTCGTCATTCCAGTAAAGGTGGAGCAGCGCCGTCGCGTGCAGGGCGTAGCCCACGGCATTTCGTCGAGCGGACAGACCGTATTCGTTGAGCCGCTGGAAACCATCGAGCAAAACAACGAATTGGTGCGGCTGCTGGATGACGAGCAGGCTGAAGTTCATCGCATTCTGCTGGAAATGACCGCCCGGCTGGGCGAACATGCGGACGCGTTGCAGAATGCCATCGCGGTGCTGTCGGAACTGGAGTTGCAGTTCGCCAAAGCGCGTTTTGGGGAAGAGTACGACTGTGTTGCAGTAAAGCTGCTGGCCGCTAATGGAGATACTCCGACATCACAACCCGACGTACCCGCTGTCACCGAATCACCGGTAAATGTTTCGCCTGTCGCAAACTCGTGTGATGGGTTGATTTTGCGCAAAGCCCGGCATCCGCTACTGGAACGCACGTTGAAACCGAAGAGCATCGCCGTGGTCCCACTCACGGTCGAGATGGACAGCGATCATCGCCAGCTCATCATCAGCGGACCCAACACCGGTGGCAAAACGGTGGCTCTGAAGACAGTCGGCTTGCTGGCACTGATGGCGCAGTCGGGCATCCCACTGCCGGCCGAGCGTGCCGAGATGCCAGTTTTCGACTCGGTCTTCGCCGACATCGGTGACTACCAGTCGATCGAGCAGAACCTCTCGACATTTTCGGCGCATGTCACCAATATCGATTTCATCTCGCACCAGGCGACGCCGCACTCTTTGGTGCTGCTCGATGAACTCGGCTCGGCGACCGACCCAGAGGAAGGTGCGGCGCTGGCGGTGGCCATCGCTGACTATTTCCGGCACAAGGCCTGCCTGAGCATCATCTCCACCCACCACACCGCGCTCAAGGTTTACGCGGCCAACACCGCAGGCGTGCTCAATGCCGCTGTCGGATTCGACGAGCAAACGCTGGCTCCTACATTTGAGCTGCGCATCGGTGTGCCGGGCGCGTCGGCAGGCCTGAACATCGCGCAGAAACTTGGGCTCAATCCGGAGATCGTTGGCGCTGCGCGACAGCGTATGACCTCGCAGGCGCAGGACGTGGCGCAATTTCTCGACCGGCTTCACGCCGAACTGCGTCAGGTTGACAGCGAACGGGCTGCACTGCAAAGCCGCGAGCAGGAAGTGGCTCGCGAGCGCAACCATCTCGCCACCGAGGGGCGTAAGGAACAACGCGACAAAGTGCGCGAGATGGAGAAGAAGCTGGAAAGCCTGCTGCGCGATTTCGAGTACCGCTCGCGCGAGACGGTCAGCGCGGTGCAGGACCGCGCACAGGCACTCAAGCTTTCGAAGGACGCCGAGCGCCGCATCGCCAAGCTGCGCCGTGAATTTCGCGAACAGTTCGATTCCACCGTCGTAGCGCACGCTACCGGTTCCGACACGGGCGATCCGCACGCCGAGCAGCACGTGGTTAAGCACGTTTCCGTCGGCGATACCGTACGCCTGAAGTCGCTGGGACGCGACGCGAAGGTGCTGCGCTACTTCGATGATGACAGTTTCGAGGTGGCCGTCGGCCCCATGAAGATGAAGGTCGCGCGTGACGATTTTGCCGAGGTGGTCGCGCGCGCCGGCGCCAATCCCGTAGCTGCGGCCCGGGCCCGCGGCATCAACGTTTCGCTCTCGCGCGAAGACGACAGTGCGCCCACCGAGATCAACGTAATCGGCCAGACGGTGGACGAGGCCACCCACGCGGTGGAGAAGTTCGTGGACCGCGCATTTCTTGCGGGTGCTGTGCGCCTCCGCGTAGTGCATGGAAGTGGCATGGGCATTCTGCGCAAGGCACTGCGCCAGTTCCTGCAAAGCCATCCGCATGTGGCCAGCGTGAGTGAGCCGCCGCAGAACGAGGGCGGCGGCGGCGCGACGGTGGTAGAACTGCGGACGTGAGAACACCGCGGTTCTGTTGCGCTCCACATCCTCGCTCTCTACACTGAATACAGCGATGGGCAAAGTCTCCCAAACCATCAAAGGCTACATCTGGTGGACATATCCGCGCGGCAGCGTCCCTTACGACGTGATGGTCACGCTCATTCTCGCATTCATTTTCCTGGCGCCGTTGTGGGTCAACTTCCGCGACAAACCGCAGGAACGTCCGCCGCATCAAACTGAGGTCGTCGTGCAACAAGAGGACGATGGCTTTCTCTATAAGGTGGATGCCTCGGCCGTGAAGTCGGACAGCGATGCCGATATTCGGGAGTCTCTGGCGCGCATCATCGAACCGGTTGCAGGCGAGATCACGATCGAGCGGTATGAGCCGGTGCTCGATAGCAAACACAATGTGGTTGCGTATAAGGTCTGGGGGCATCGCTGAGGCAAACGCGTCACCGGAGAATTCATTTGTGACCAAGACAAATATCAAGCTGACATGGATTGCTCTGGTGGTTTGCGTGCTGGGTTGTGCCGCTGCGCAGGCGCAGAACCTCGGATCGGTGCTGAGTTCGATGGACAAGGCTGCCGCCAATTTTCGCAGTGCGCAGTGCGACTTTGTGTGGGACCAGTACCAGAGAGTAGTAGACGATCACGACTTCCAGAAGGGCACGATGTACTTCCGCCGCCAGGGGAACGACGTACAAATGGCCGCCGACATTACTTCTCCCGCGAAGAAGTATGTCCTGTTCACTGGAGATCTGGTCAGTCTCTATGAGCCTTCCATCGACCAGGTCACGCAGTACAACCCGGGTAAGAACAAGGCTGACTTCGAGAGCTTTCTGGTGCTGGGATTCGGCGGACGCGGTCACGATCTGGAGAAGTCGTTCGACGTGAACTTCGCCGGCATGGAACAGGTGCAGGGCGTGAACGCCGCAAAACTGGAGCTGACACCCAGGTCGCAACGAGTAAAGAGCATGTTCCAGACCATCACGCTATGGATTGATCCCGATCGCGGTGTCAGCGTACAGCAGAAATTCCAGGAGCCTTCGGGCGACTACCGCCTCGCCAAGTACAGCAACATTCAACTGAATCCGAAAAAAATGCCGGGCGACGTGTTCAAGCTGAAGACGACGGGGCATACCAAGGTAATTAAGCCGAACGGGTAAGCGAGAAGTGGTTAGCAGAAATCTGTGCGGTGTCATCCTGAGAGAGCCCGCGCCGTTCTTGCGCGGGCGAGTCGAAGGACCCCTATAGTGGCAAGAACTATACTTACTCGGGCGTCCCTGCCTCCGCCCGCAGCTCCTCCACCCGCTCCGCCATCGCCCACTTCAAATCTTCAATTCCTTCTCCCGTAACCGCCGAGATGGGGAACACCTCCAGCTTCTTGCGCTTGCAGTAGCGCTTCAGCTTGGCAAGCTTGTCCTTGTTGGCCGCGTCCATCTTGGAGGCGACGACCATGACCGGCTTCGTCGCAAGCCCGCTGCCGAAGTTCGCCAGCTCGCGGGTAATCACCTCGTAGTCCTTCACCGGGTCAGGACGGCCGCTGGCATCGGAGACATCCACCAGGTGTGCGAGCAATCGCGTGCGCTCGATGTGCCGCAGGAATTGCGTGCCCAACCCCGCTCCCTGGCTGGCGCCTTCGATCAGTCCGGGAATGTCGGCGACAACGAAGCTCACCTCCTCGGGCGGCTCGCCGACAGCCACCACGCCGAGGTTCGGCTGCAACGTCGTGAAAGGATAGTCCGCAATCTTGGGACGGGCCGCCGAAATGCGCGAAATCAGCGTGCTCTTGCCGGCATTAGGATAGCCGACCAGCCCAACATCCGCCAGCAGCTTTAGCTCCAGGCGCAGCGCACGTTCCTCACCCGGATGCCCCTCTTCGTGTTCGCGGGGGGCCTGGTGCACCGAGGTTGCGAAGCGCGCATTGCCCCGGCCGCCGCGTCCGCCGCGTGCCACCACAACGCGCTCGTCCGGGCGCGAGAAGTCATGCACCAGCTCGCCTGTGGTCTCGTCATAAACGATGGTGCCGACCGGCACCTTCAACACGATGCTGTCGCCCTCGCGGCCGGTCTTGTTCGAGCCTTCACCGTGGCGGCCGCGTTCGGCCTTGTACTCGGGATTGAAGCGGAAGTGCACCAGCGTGTTGTGACGCTCGCTGGATTCCATGATGACGTCGCCGCCCCGCCCGCCGTCGCCGCCGGACGGGCCACCGCGCGGCACGAACTTCTCGCGCCGGAAGGCCATGCAGCCGTTGCCGCCATCGCCTGCCTTGATCCGGATTCTGGCTTCGTCAACGAACATAAAGGCAGCAATTAGCAACTAGCGATTAGCATCTAGTCTTAACCTGGAAGAACGCGGATTGTGGGCAATGGTTATTAACCAGCCCCAGGGGGGCGACTCAGTCTAGCTCCGTAGGGGCAGAATAAAAAAGACCTCGCGCAGCGAGGTCCTAACTAGTTGCTAGTTGCCAGTCGCTAGTTGCTTTCCTGTGGAGTTACCGACACGAACTTGCCCATCTGCCCGCGGTCCTTGAACTCGACCACGCCGGTCACCTTGGCGAAGAGCGTGTCGTCTTTGCCGCGACCGACGTTGGCGCCGGGCTTGATGCGCGTGCCGCGCTGCCGCACGATAATGGACCCGCCCGAGATGAGCTGGCCTCCGAAACTCTTGACCCCCAGCCGCTGCGCATTCGAATCGCGGCCGTTGCGGGAGCTGCCTAAACCTTTTTTATGTGCCATATGAATTTTCCCTGCACCGCGCCACCAGCGCGGCGTTCAAAATCCGGGCCAAAGCCCCTTGTTATCACCTACGCTGTGTGGTTCGTACCGCCTATGTTGATGCCGGTGATTTTCACCGCGGTGTACGGCTGGCGATGCCCGTTCAGCTTCTTATACTGCTTCTTCCGCTTGTAATGGAAGACCAGTATCTTGTCGCCGCGGCCCTGCTCGACCACCTGCCCGGTGACGAACGCCTTCGACGGCTTCCCCAGTTCGCCCTCGGCGCCGCTGAACGCCAGCACGTCGTCGAACTGCACGTTCTCGCCACCCGCCTGCGGCACCTTCTCGATCTCAATCACGTCTCCGGGTGCGACGCGATACTGCTTCCCCCCGGCGCGGATCACCGCGTACATGGCAATACCTCCATAAACCTAGTCGCGCGCTGCGGCGCGAATGGCCTAAACTCTTTGTGCGCTTGCACTTCCCCGAGCGTGGAAGGAGACCTTCACGGAAAGGCGGGGCGTCCCTGACGGGACCTGCTAGTACAGGCAAACCATAGAAGTGTAGCGTGTCTGGGCAGGCAAGGTCAACCGGCTGCGGGGGCACATGGCTAGTTGAGCAGCCCGTAGACATCCACTTCATTCAACGCGCCCACAAAAACCATGCCGTCAGCGACAGTGGGAACGGTAAACTTTCCGGCGCCTCCCGCCTGATCGCGCTGTTGGTTCTGGGTTGAGTTGTAGAACTCCGTCGCCAGATTGGTAGCGTCGTAGGCGCGTAGGACCGCATTGCCGCCTATTCCGTAGGCATTCACGTCAACCACCCACACAATCGCGTTGGTGAGGCCATTGGAGGACACGGATGGGGTAGGAGGCGGGTAGTAGAAGGTCTCCGGAGTCTCCGATGTATAACTGGGCTGGATTTGTTGCGCCACAGGGTCGTAGTAAAAGGCCTCCACGGGATCGTGCACGCTCCCAAAATAAAGGTTGTTGTTCCATATCGTCGGCCCACCAAAAACTCCATCGACGAGGTGCGGCAAGGTTTGCACGATCTGGGTGTCGCCCGCAGGATTGTAGTGACCCATATTGTCGCGATTCACCAGGTCAACGGTGCCTTCCTTCCCAGCCTGAACCAGCAAGTGAGGATACGGCGCACCGGGTTGATCGGGTAGCAGGAGAACGCCTCCGGAAGAAACATCGGTATTGTACGAGTTCAGCATGGCCTGGTCCCAGGGCGTGAAATAGTCGGCCACTCCAGGTAGGACGCTGGACCAGGAAAGGCGAAGGATGCTGTCGCCGTAGTCCTTGCCTCCGACGTTCACGTCGAAGTACCCGTTGCCCGTGGGGACGTAGATGAAGTTGGCGGAATCCACCGCCGGCCCCCAGCCGCTCTGCCATATTCCGCCATCGTAAGCGTTGGGGGTGGTGACAAACACGCCAGTCGGACGCAGCGAACTCTTACTGAACGCCATTACATATCCGTGGAAGGTTAAGTAGTCGCAGTGTGAACCCCAGGCAACGAAGATCAGGCCATTAGACAGGGTCAGGGCCGCGCGCTGATTCTGCCACAGGGGATCGAAGGTAAGATATCCTCCCGAGGACCCCGACCCCGTGCCAGGCGTTTTCGCCGTGATCGGCGCGCCAAAGTACGCATCCAGAAAAACTTCCGTTCCGGTTCGGATGTCCAGCACGTGCATCCTCTGGTAATAGGTTGTGGTCCCGCTTACGATTTCCTTGGTCTTCGCCACTACATAGATTTCGTTGGTAGTGAGATCGATAACTGGTGTGCTGGTTATGCCGATCTCAGGGACAAGGTCATTGCAACCGAGGTCGCTGCTCGGAACCGGAAGGATTTGCTTATTGCCGAAGGTGCCGATGAAGCCCGTCTGCCAAAGCTGTTGACCGCTATTCGCGTCGAAGGCGTACACCTGGTCGTGCTCCGTGGCCACATACACCACATTGTGAAGTGTGCCGTTGATGTTCACATTTGGAACATACAGCGGCTGGGCGTAAACGTATCCCATGACCGGCAGCACCAGGCGTTTGCCAAAGGTCACCTCATTGACGTTCGCCGGTGTCAGAATGGTTTCCTTGGCATTAAGGCCGCTGCGATAATTGTCATTGTGATACGTGGTGACTGCGATTTGCCCCACGGCAAACCGAGAAGACAACAGCAGGAACAGGGCGAACACACGAGCTGGGCACGTGCACCAGTTCTTCAAAGTCCGGCCCTCCTCCTACTAGGTCGCCCGCCTTAATTGGAATAAACCCCGACAGACGAATAGTGGCACGCTAAGTATGGTGTGCAATTATCCCGTAAAACCGCGACAGACCGCAATCAAAATCGAGGCCAGCGTGACGCCGGGCGCTCACTCACTCGCGCCGTCTGCAAAGTGGGAGAGGAGGCCGTCGCATGCCGTCGGTTGGGTGTGGAAGGAGTCGCGCGGTTATGGACCAGCTTCCGTTCGTGCGCCTGCGGGGAACCGCGGATACGGGTTAATCGCCAGGATTGTCCATTCGAATGGAAGTATCACCCCGTCGCGAGTCAGCACTTATGATGGAACTTTCCACCAGCAATCGTGGAATTGGATACGGACGCAAGTGGTCCCGTCCCATTGCTCGAAACTCATGCCTTTGGTTTACCGATTGTGCAGGTTGCGCTTTTACGCGATAATTTCGTCTGCTGCTATCGTCCATAGGGTCTGGCCCGTTCAACATTGCAATCCAACAGCGAGGAGAGTCGAATCTTGAAGAACTGGGCCACGTTCCCTGCTCGTGTGGTCGTCCTATTCATGCTGTTATCTTCCTGGCTTGCCGTGGGACAGGTGGCGGTGACCACCTATCACAATGACAACTATCGCAGCGGCCTTAATGCAAATGAAACCATTCTGACGCCCTCCAACGTCAATGAGGTGAGCTTCGGCAAACTCCTGGCGCTGCCCGTCATGGGACAGGTCTTTGCGCAGCCGCTGTATGTGCCGGGGGTGAACATCAATGGCATGCTGCGCAATGCGGTGTATGTGGCCACGGAGCACGATCAGGTGTACGCGTTTGACGCCAACACCGGGCAGCAACTTTGGCAGACGAGTTTTATCGGCACCTTCGGCGATAAGCAAATCCTTCCGGTTTCCAGCGACGACGTTGACTGCACTGATATTGAACCCGAAATCGGCATTACCAGTACGCCGGTCATCGATCTCGCCAGCAACCAAATCTATGTGGTGGCCAAAACCAAGGAGATCGTCAATAACGTCACCACCTTCTATCAAAGGATGCATGTCCTGAATATCCGCAGTGGAGTAGAGAATCTGTCGGGGCGGTATTTTGGTGCGCCGATTACAGCGACAACCCCCGGCACGGGCTCGGGATCGGTGGACGGATACCTCACCTTTGATCCGCTGTTACAGAATCAGCGTGCGGCACTGGCGCTCTCCAACAACATGATCTTCGTTTCCTGGGCTTCGCATTGCGATAACGGACCTTTCCACGGTTACGTTATGGCATTCAGTAAAACTTCGCTGGATCGCAGCATGTTCGTCATCACGCCCAATGCTTACAACGGAGGACTATGGGCCGGTGGTTGGGGGCCTGCCGTGGATTCCTCCAACAGTATCTACATCCCGACGGGGAACGGGCTCTTCGACGTGAACGTTGGTGGGATCGATTATGGCGACAGCATCCTTCGCCTTCGCGTCATACGTGAACGGTTCAGCGTAGTCGACTATTTCACGCCGTGGGACCAGGGAATGCTGAACTCCGACGATACCGATGTTGCCTCTGGTGGCATTGTGCTGCTGCCCGATCAACCCGGTGCACAGTATCCCCACCTGCTGGTTCAGGCCGGAAAGGAAGGAACCATCGACTTGGTGGATCGCGACCATATGGGTCACTATAATCCTGCCGGCGACACCCAGATCGTGCAAACCTTGCCGGGCGTCATGAACGGAATTTTTGGCGCACCGGCGATGTGGAACAACAATATCTATTTTGGGCCCGTGGGCTCTCCAGCGGTGGCCTTCTCCTATGATCCCGTGGAGCAACAGATCGGATCGAGCGTTAGCTCGAGAACATCGGAGGTTTTTGGTTTCCCCGGAACCGTTCCATCGATCTCTGCCAACGGCGCCAGCGACGCAATTCTGTGGGCCGTCCAGACTGACGCCTTCGAAAACGGCCCCGCGATCCTGCGCGCCTATGACGCCACCAATCTGGCAACCGAGTTCTACAACTCAAACCAGAACCCGCAGCGCGATCAGGCAGGAATCGCCGTGAAGTTTGCCGTTCCCACCGTTGCCGACGGCTTGGTTTTTGTCAGCGCGGCGAACGAAGTGGATGTCTATGGGCTGCTCAATTCGGGCGCTTCCGTATCAGCAAAGCCCTGACGGCTGAAGCCAGGGTGTGAGCACGAACACCGTACCATATCCATAAGTGCCACCAATAGCCGTCCCGCCTATCTTGTTCGCTTGAACTGTGCTAAGGTCGTGCCCTTAACCAATTCCGGTCGGCAAAGAGGTCGCCATGGCTGATATTTCCTACCCTGTCCCGCTTATCCCGCAACCCGACAAGATGAGCTGCTGGTGCGCTTCGATGGCCATGATTCTTAGCTTCCGTAAGAGTGCCTCCTATCCGCCGGAGCAGCTCGCCAATGATGTTGGTCTCAGCCTGCGCACTTCGTATGGGTGGGACACTCTGGAAGCGGTCAAGGCGAACCTTGGCTTCCTCGATATACCCATGCCTACCAATGCGTCTCTCTACTCTACGGCGCAGCAGTGGTCTGACTGGCTCTCCGCCTACGGTCCCCTTTGGATCACGGTGACAGGAGATCCCTCGCACGCCATCGTCGTCACTGGCATCAGCGGTGATATGACTCCGGGCGGCACTACGCTCTCCGTCAACAATCCATGGGACACGACGACAACCTTTTCCGATGACGAGGTCGATTTCGTGCCCACCAATAACGGAGTCACTTACCAGCAGGCCTTCCTCTCGCTTGCCGCCGATTGGGGTGACCTGGATCTGCCGATGGCAAATTGGCGGATCCTCTACCTGCCACCTACTCAATAGCGAATGCGTTCATGGTCGGCTTGCCTAACCAGCAGGCTGGAAAAGGCTGCTAACTCGTTGCCTGGTGGGGTGCCTGGTACGCTAAAGAGTCATAGAGCCTCTGGTTGATTTTGAAAGAAAGATTGTTACTATTGGGTTTTTGCTTGCGACAGAGTCCGTCTGCGCGTAAAGTGTTCGCAAATGCCCAAGGGAACACAGCTCTTTGAGAATACTCTAGCAGGCCTCGCTGCTCTGGCTATCGTTCTTGTGTGTACCTCGTCATTGCAGGGGCAGGCCGGCTTTGTCCTCAAATCGACAGCGACGGAAGAAACGCTTGAGCCCGGGTCGCGGACCCTGAACTTGCGCGGTAGTTGGACAGGAACTGTCAGCACGAGCGGTCCTGACCTCGGCACCCGGGGATCCCATCTCCGCAATGCGTGGGACCGTGATGACGATGCTCTACGTCCCAAAGCGGAAGATCGATCAGGTCGGAACAATTGTTGGCTGGATTCTTACTGCAGCTATGTGTTATCCGCGCCCAGCTGTCGCGATCCGTGTAAATCACGATTGGCAATCCTGTCTCCCTTTTGGCTGTGTTCACGGCTTGTCTAATTTCAGTGATTCGGGCCGGGAAGTTGGAATGCCGCAGCTTCTCACTTTCTACGTCGATTACCAGGAACTTTAGCCTTGCCCGGCCGCTCCCCACGGCGGCGAGGGCCTGACCAACCTGGTAAGCACCATTCTGACTCGGATTATCAAAATTCAGAACTAGACTTGGCGACCGGTCCCCAGCGAAGCCGAGGGAGACCTGCTGTCAACCTGAGTCTCCCTACTCTCGGGCCAAGGATAGAGGCATACCGCTGGAGGGACATAAGGCTTAGGCACACTCTTACCTTCTCCGTGACCGGGTCTGCTTTCGGCCACCGAACTAGACTCAACATGCAACTGCGCCCGGAGGACTAGGAATGGATCGTGCTTGATCCACCCAATCCCACGATCTTCTTAAGAGGTTCAATATCCACAGTGATATCGAAACCCCCGGCAAAGATGATCTGGATAAAGTCGCCGCTCTTTAGCCGTATGGGATCTTCCTGTTTGAACTCCCCATGCTCGTCGATATGTATCTGATAGAACTGGAGAGATCTTACTTTTTTCGGCTTCCTTGCTGGCATCTGCGTACTCCTTTTCAAATACCTATTTCTGTATAGCATTGAAACTTGGGTCATTCAGTACAGACTGCATTTCCGGATCGCCGCGCAGGTCCTCGAGCGAATAGCCTTTCTGCAGGCTCAGTTGGGCATACTGAATCGCCCGCCTGTGATCCCCGAGCTCTTCGTAGGTGTCGCTTACGTTGCTAAGTACGTCAGGGTCATCCGGCGCCAGCGCCAGAGCAGCCTCCACTCGCGCCAATGCCTTGTCACGTTGATGCTCGCCGCCATATTGGCAAGCGAGATGGGACTGTACCTGGGAATCGCGGGGGTTCGATTTGGCGGCCTGTTCTAGAAGGACAACGGCCTTTTCACGTGCCATTGCAGCTTTATGGTTGTCCCCAAGCCATTGGTAGGCACATTCAAGGTTTTCCCACACAATAAAATCCTTATCATTCAGTTGCAGAGCTTTTCGGGTCATTTCGGCGGACTCTGCATATCGTTCTTGCTTCAGGTAGAGATAGCCGAGATTGGTAAAGGCATTATAGGTTGGACCTAATTCGATAGATTTTCTTAGGGCTTTTTCGGCTAGAACGAGGTCCTGCGGCCTGCCGGTATCAAAATACGCCGTTGCAAGATTGTTGTAGGCCGCCGGGTTATCTGGGGTAAGCTCCACCGCGTGCCGCAATTGGGCAATGGCATCATCCGGGCGTCGTTGACGGTGGTAAAACAGACCGAGAGTGTTGTAGCCGTCCCAATAGTCGGGCCGCAGCGCCACTGCTTTCTTGTAGGTTGCCTCGGCCTCGGCAATCCGGCCGGCGCTTTCATATCCGTACGCCATGCCATTCAAGGCATCCGCGTTACGGGGATCGAGGTCTAACGCACGCTGAAATTCTTCCACGGCAAGATCGTGGTTGCCTGAATCATTGTGAATCCGGCCAAGGGTGAAATAGACAACGGAAAGTCGATTGTCCAACCCTAATGCCTGCTTGCAGTTGGTCAAGGCCTCCTCAATCCACAATCCACTTTCGGTCGTGGTCCTGCTGATACTTCAACCGGTACGCTTCCCCCAGCTCGGCATAGCCCAGGGCAAATTGCGGGTCATGCGCGACTGCTGATTGAAGCTCGGAAATAGCCAGGTCCAGGTTCCCAGGCTTGTCATACCGCTGGACATAGCTCAAAGCCTTCAAATAGGCCTCGTAAGCGGCGGGCACGGAACTATCTTTGGCGAGGGAAGAAGGACTCGCGGTGATGTTCAGCATGCGTGCGAGCCGCCTGACCGCTTCTTCCTGGAGGCCCGCGATATCTCCGGCGGGGTCATTGACCTCAATGGAACCAACCTGGCGAAGTGATTTGGTGTCAATGAGGTTGGCAGTCAGGCGCACATTCTGCCCATCGCGCGCCACGCTGCCCTCGACGACGTAGTTAGCTCCGAGGTCCCGCAGGGCGGCTGTGGGCTTGTCAACCTTGTTGTCTCTTACCACTCTTGCTGGAACCACCCATAACGACTCCTGCCCAGTATTTAGATTGGATAACTTATTGGTCAGGGTATCCATCAGGCCTTGCGTGACGGCTGGGTTTAGCGGATTGTTACCGGTGTTTTGAAATGGGAGTACCGCTATATGTTTTTGCGGCGAAGTTGGACCGCCTCCCCACCAGGATCGGGCATGGGACAGCCATAGCATGACTAGAACCGCCAGAACGGCCAAGCTACCCAACAGCCAGCGCCGTAGCTTATGTGGTTTGTCGCCAGTCCTACCGGCCGGTGCCGATGCCTGCTCGGCGTATCTCTTCACCTCCTTCGTAGAGATTGATTCGGTGGGCAGCAGGGCATCATCCTGGTCAGCCCCAACTTCCGGCAGACGGCTGCGCAATCGCTCCAGATCAGACAGCAGTTCCGGGCAGGCTTGATAGCGTTTAGCCGGGTTCTTGGCTAAGGCCCGGTAGATGATGATTTGCAACTCGCGCGGCATCCCGCCAAGTGGTTCCGGCGGCTCATTCAGAATCGCATACATTGTCGCGTCGAAGTTTCCGCGAAGAAATGGATGACGGCCCAGTAACATCTCCGCCAGCACCACTCCAAGGGCCCAGATATCTGACCGCTGGTCAGCTGGAACTCGCTGCACCTGTTCCGGGGCCATGTACACTGCGGTGCCGGCTATACCGAGGCTCAAGGTTGCGGCAAGATCGCTCAGCAGCAGGGCAAGGCCAAAATCTACAATCTTGACGATGCTCTGTTTCGTGATGATGATGTTGGATGGTTTGATATCGCGATGAATAATGCTGTGGCGGTGCGCTTCGGACAGTCCTTCGGCAATCTGGCAGGAGAAATCGATTGCCTCCCTTATCGGTATCGGGCCTTTTGCAATGCGGTCGGCGAGGTTGGTCCCCTCATAGAAAGCCATCACGATGAAGGTCTGTCCCTCAGTTGTTTCCTCGATCCCATGGATCACGCCGATGTTCTGATGGTCCAGGGCCGACGCTGACTTGGCTTCCTGTAAAAGCCTCCTACGGTCCTTTTCGCTGAATGTCAGGTGCGGCGGCAGAAGCTTGAGCGCAACCGTTCGTTCCAGTTTCGTATCCCGGGCCTTGTAAACGAAGCCCATCCCTCCCACACCGGCGAGACCCAGGATCTCGTAGTTGCAGACGCGGTCTCCAGCAGAAAGCGCCCTGACCGTTTCTTCCATAGCATTAGCATTCTGAACGATGTAATAGCACTGCTTCTATGAAATCGAAGCTTCTTCGAATACTGACGCGATTCCGACCTACATGCAAGCACAAAAGCGAGGAGTGGGACTAAAATGCGCGTCCGGGTTGCACGAACCGCGACGGCACTTACGTGCCCTCCCGCAGCCTGGCAAACGGTGCCTCGGTGGAGTCTGCGCGTAGTCGGAAGAACCTGCCCTTAGTGCCGGGTGGCTGTAGATGATCAAGACGTTGTACCAGCGTCGGATCGGCTGATGGGCGGCTTGTAGCTGAGGCTACCATGTGGCCGCTCGTGGTTGTAGTAGTCAGTCCATGGCTGTAAGTGGGCGT
>Ga0074046_10001670_pt1 | contig 19747 bp, 18 predicted proteins | sample BogForMeECP23OM3_FD_94441 | JGI IMG/M metagenome (GOLD analysis project Ga0074046, IMG submission 94441) | Bog forest soil microbial communities from Calvert Island, British Columbia, Canada - Bog Forest MetaG ECP23OM3 | ecosystem: Environmental > Terrestrial > Soil > Wetlands ... | reverse complement strand
TCTCCCAGATAATTAAAAGAACGCTATAAGAACGAAGACCGCTGAGTGCCCTAAGCAATATCCATCCACGCAGAACGCGCGCTAGGTGTTCCAGGCGGGCAGCCGCAGGACTTCCAAAGGCTTTTAGAATAGCCCAGCCCCGACGCCCTTGTCAACGAAGAGGTTCAGAAACAAGGAGATCGGGCGATCTGGCCATCGGGTCATCGGGCGATCTAAACACTTAAACCGAAGAGTTATTGACCTTCGATGACCCGATCGCCCGATGATCCGATCACCCGGTTTCTTTACTTTCCGCCCACCGACTGCAAACACCGCCCGTAGAGTTCCAGCAGATGAGCGGCGTATTCCTCGGGCTTATCGGCCGACCCTCCGCCCTGGAAGCCGACGCCAGCCCCGGCAGTCTTGCCGTAGCCGGTGGTCATGGCGATGAATTTCATGAGGTCAAGCGCGATGTCTTCGTTGCGGCGGGAGCCTAGAGGAAGAGCTGGTGTTTCCATGACAAAAACTCCTCGATAAAGGTGAAATCCGCCGGTGTCCCCGGCTCTGCCGCGATCATAGCAGAACGGCAAAAAAGGCATCCCGAGAAGACTCGGGATGCCCGGTACTACAACCTTTTAAAAGTCGAGCCTCTACTCACCTGGAGGCTTCTGCTGTTCCCGCTTCAGCCTTTCCTCTTCTTGCTTTTTCTCCGCGGGCGTCTGTGCTTTTGGTTGCTGACGCTGAGGCGGCGGCGCCGGCTTCTCTGCTGCAGGAGGAGGCGTGCGCTGCTGCTGGCGCTCGGGCGGCGGTGGTGTTTGCGGCCTCGGAGCGGGTTGGTTCCGGTTCGGCTCGGGCTGACTGGCTGCAGGACGAGCGGTTTCCTGACGGTTATTTGGCTGCGCTGTCGGCGGACGATCGTTCCTTGCCGGTGGCTGGGTTGGGCGGTTCGTCTCCGGCTGATTGTTCGGTTGATTCGGTCGGTTGTTCGTTGGCGGTGTCACCGGTCGATTAGTCGGCTGTGACGGTGTCGGCTGATTCGGCTGCGCGGATGGCGGACGATTCGGCTGTGCGGGAACGGCCGCGCCCGGACGTTCGGTTGGAGCCTGCTGATTGCCCGGACGGTTCCCCGGCTGGTTGGCGGGGGGCGTTGCGGCGGGCTGTCCCGGTCGACCAGCATTCGGCTGGTTCCCGGGCTGATTTCCAGGTCTGCCTACGTTTGGTGTTGCCGGTTTACCCGGAGGAGCCTGCTTGACCATCGGGTGCGGAGCCTCAGCAGCCACTGGACGCAAGTTCTGCACTTCGCTCCTCGCCAAAGGCTGCCCCGGATGCGCTGCCAGAGCCTGCTGCTGTTTTGCAAACGGCACTGGTGGAGGAGGTGGCGGCGTTTTCGCGACCACCTGCCGGTTCATCACTGCTGCCGGCGGCGCGGCCACACGATTCGCGGTCGCAGCCCTCGCTCCCAGTACGCTCTCCCGTGTCGGAGCTACCGCAACCCTCGCGCTTACAGGCGCAGCGGCAATATCCCGCGCGTTCACTACCACCGCTGCTCTGCCCACAGGCTGCGCACCCGCGAAAGCGCGTTGCGGAACCACGGTCACTGCTCCCTGTACGTTCCGGTTCACATAAGTCACATTCGTGATATTCGTGGTTTTGTTGATGATGGTGGTGTTGTATACGTTTGTGATCTGGACGTTATTGACGGTCGTATTGCTGATATTCACCCGGTTCACGTACTCCCGGCTGACGTGATACGACGGCACATAAACTTCCCGCGGACCCAGCGGAAACCATCCCACATTGCCGCCGAAACCGACTCCCACTCCACCACCAATAAAGACCACCAGAGCGGGCGCATATACCGCCCGCACTGCGACCGGCCCGGCCACCCAACCCCAGCGTCCCCCGACCGTCACCCAGCGTCCGTAGTGGAACGGCGCGTAACCCCAGGGCGAGTCGTCGACCCACGTATATCCCCACGGAGGAATCCAGTCCCAGTGCCCCTCGTGATAAGGCGCCCAGCCCACGGCAACGCGATTGGGAAACCACACGTGGCCGTAGTTAGAATCGTCGCGCCAGTCGCCATAGTCGTCCAGGTCCTCATATCCGACGACATCATGGGATAGATACTGCGCCGAGCGCGACTGATCGTAGCGGCGATCGCGATTGTAAGCCCAGTCATCAAACTGGTCGCGGCCGCCGATATCAATGACCTCGGCATTTAACGAGTCCGTTCCGTCGAAAGTGCCTCTTTGCCCGGCGTGCAGCGTATAGGTCTGGCCATTGCCGGTCGCCTCGCCTCCGCCCTCGCGTATGCTGACCACCGAGTAGGTGCCGTCTTCACTCGCCTCTACCCGATAGCTTCCCGGCTGGGAAACCGTAAACGCCAGGTTAGGAGTATCGACCTCGTAGATATCGTCCCGGTCCAGTCGGCGTACCCGAAGGTTGATCGAACCCGACGTGAGCTGGATCTGAACCGTATTGTCGTCCAGGTTCAGGAAAGAGAAGCCGGTGTTGGCATCCAAGCGAATGACCGACGATCCGAGTTGCAGCTCAGCCCGCGAGTCCTTGTCAGCCCAAAGCCTGTCGCCCGTCGTCATGGGACGATTCGCGACCGCTTGCACCCAATCCGGTTCGCCTGCCGGTTGGAACGAAACCGAACCCTCCATGTAGCCGAGTCGAGCCACGCGGCTGGGCGGGTCGTCCCGTTGATCCTGTTGATCTTGGTTTTGAGCGGCCACTCGTGTCGGTAGAACCACAGTCGAGAGCGCCAGCCCGATCACTGCGCTCCACCAGCCTAGCCTCTTGAATATTTGTGCCATAGAATCGTTTCTCCTAGGATTTCTGTCGCGAACCCGAAGTTCGCGGAATCGCGGTGCAAGTACGGTTTGTGTCGAGGTATTTTACATATCTTTACATATCTTCGCATGGCTGAACCTTCACATGGCCTTGAACACTGAGGTTTCGTAAAGGTTTCGTATCAGGGCATCGCTTTAGCGATGCCGAAAGTGCCTGCGTTATGAAAGCGCCTTCAGGCGCTGCGGCCAGAGTTGGAGTTCCACCGCGGGCTCCGATGGACGAAGCGACGCGTCCGGTAAAACTACTTACGAGTGTTAACGGTAACAAGTTGTTCCGGGCAAGGATGTGCAAAATTGCACAGATTCGGGTGAGCGCGTGAGGAGTCGATTTCATCCGTTGATTTCTGCCCGCGAAAACAACAACAACGCTCAAAGGCTTCTTTGGGAGATGCCCTCACACTGTCGCCTGCAACCTGTTTCTCAGCCGCAGCAAAGTCGCTCCCAGCGCCGCAATCCCGGCAAGCCAGATGGCAAGCGTAGTATCCACCACCCAGCCCGGCGCCACCCCGACCCGGCGCAGCAAGAACGGCAGAAAATTCCAGGTCGTGATGTGAACGTAATCCCACGGGTCCTGCGTCATGGCCTCGGTGTTCAACCCCCACGCATCCATCTTGCCCAAAGCGAAGGCGAGGATGTTCTTGAAACGCAGAGCAATCACAAACGTAGGATGCCCCAGCGTCTCCATCTGGTAAATTTCCAGCGGCAGCCAGAAGGCGAGCGATGCCAACTGAACCACCAGGCTGACCGCGATCAGTGCCCACCCCAAGCGCCAGATCGTTTTTCCCAGAACCTCCCGATAGCGCATGAGCAGCGGCACCGCAACCAGTGTCACCAGTTCCACGGAGGTCGACACATAGCGATCGCCCCAGGCAAAGTCGCCGCTCCAGAATGTGTAGCGCGCATAAAAGCAGATATAGCCAAGCAACAGAAGAAGAAGAGAGGCGACCCCATAGGCGCGCACCTCTGGAGTGAGCCGCTTCCATAGCAGCGCCAGGAGGAAAATGGCCAGCACAAGAAGCGGATCGAAAAGAAAGATAGACTTCTCCGGCTGGAACAGCGCACCGAGAACGCCTACATGAAAGGGCGTGCTCCAGGGAAAGTTCGCCGGCAGCGTAGGATCGATCTGGCGCTGTTCCCGGGCGAATAATGTTATGTAGGTATTGGTGAAGGACCCGAAGCGGTAAAACTGGTAGGCACGATCCACCAGGAGAAAAAATGCGTACACGGGCGCGGCGACTTTGCAATAGTCGATAAGACGCCGCCATAACAGGAGCCCGCGCCCTCCATCACCGCGTACAGAAAAACTCGATGTCGCAATTGGTTTTGGGTGGCGCAGCGCCGGGGTCCCCAGCACGCCCGGTTTTGGCGTGATGGGGTGGAGGGGTTCACCGCTGCGGTAACCGTATTGTTCGGAATGCGGCTTTAGCCGCTGAGGTCGCAGTTCTTCATCGGGAAGCGCTTCTTTCGCAGCCTCTTCGGAAACTGTTCCTCTAAACCACAACACGAGCAAAACAAAGAGGCCCGCCGCAATAAGATCCAAACCAGTCGTAAGCCGCGTAAGCAGGTTCAGCCCCAGCGCGCAGGATCCCCAGAAAAGCGCCCACCCGCTCCCGGTGCGCAGCCACTCGTACTGAAATGAAAATCCCGTCAACGTCAGCAACATGATGTAGTTGTTCTCCATCATGTTCTGCGTGTAGTGGAGATGAGTGGTGCAGAACATCAGCGCCAGCACCCCCGCCACCGACTCTTTCAAGCCAAAGCGCAACTGCCGCAAGAACCTGAATGCGACCAGCGCCGTAAGCACGTTGACCAGAATGCTGGTGAGGCAGCTGACCACAATGCTGCGCACGGAGGGGTCGTCTTCATACTCCGAGAAAATGGACCAGTGCGCAATCCAAGTCCCCAGCAGATCGGAGGGCAGCATCAGCAGCGACTGCCCAATGCCATACCAGCTGTAAAGGCGCCCACCCCGGCCATGCAGTCCAAACTCGGGATACTCATTGGGGAAAACCTGTGGCTCCGAGGTCCAGATCCAATGCGTGGTTTGCAGCCGGTGCGCCGTGTCGGACGTCCCCAACTCGCCCGACTGCACCACAAAAGCAAGCAGCCCCGCCGTCACACACAAAAGAAAAAGCGGATCGCGCAGCCAGTGTGCGAAACGAGAAGGCATCGCTTGGATGGTAATTCGAAAGCGATGATTTGAGAAATCTTGGGGAGCAATTTGGTGCAGTTGGTGAAATGGCCTGATTTCGGTTGATCATCGTGTAGGATTGGCGTGGAGAGGTCAAAATGCCAATTACAAATATCGTTGAGGCCGTCTTGGGACGGGAACAGGTAAAGTGGGATGCGTTGTGGCGCCTTTTTGCCTGGCTGCTTGATGCCCAAGAAGGTCACGCGCTTGGGAGCAAGGTCGTTAACGAGTTTTGTCTTCACGCTCTCGGCACGGGCCTTGAGTCTTGTCAGTTGCGGCGCGAATACCAGCTCAGTGTCGTTAAAGACGGGAAAGGCAAGTGGGCAGACCTAGCTCTGGCTATCCCGTCATTCGAAGCTCCAACGCATATCGTGGTCATGGATGATATAGATCGGCGCTCACCGGGGTCCAGGCGCAAACTTGAAAACCTCGCAAGCTACCGTCGTCTTGCGAGAGAGCGGTTTCCGTCGGCGATCGTTCGCGCTGTTGTCCTCACAAACGCTTACGATGGGGGCTCTATGCCAAAGGTGTACGCTGGCCTGGGTTCGGAGGCGTCAGACTTCTCTGTTCTAGACGGATGGAGACTGCTTCCACTCCGGTTAGTGGGAGACTGGATCGAGAAAGCTCTTACCTCATCGGCTTCACCTCCGCCTGAGAAAATGAAGCTATTTCTGCTAGATTTCGTTGAATGGTCGAAGTCGTTGGATTCCCGCCTGGACAAATAGGCAATCTTTCTTTCTTAGTCTTAGTACGATACGCCCCTACCCCACCTCGACCAGCCCATAACTAAGCGCCCAGCGTGACCGCATTTCCCGAAGCGCCCGATCAATCTCTTCTTTTGATATTTCGGCATTCGGCCCGGAGATCACAAACGCAGCCTCGCGTTTGGCCGCCTCCAGCAGTTGCCGGTCGCGGATGATATTAGCCACACGGAAGCTAGGGATGCCAGCCTGCTTAGTCCCAAAAAATTCGCCCGGCCCGCGCAGTTCAAGATCAAGTTCCGCGATCTGGAAACCGTCGTTCGAGCCCACCATAGCATCAAGCCGCCGCTCGCCTTCTTCGGAAACCTTCCCCCCGCGCATCAGCACACAATAAGATTTCGCCGCGCCGCGTCCAATGCGCCCGCGCAACTGGTGGAGTTGCGCCAATCCAAAGCGGTCGGCGTGCTCGATCACCATAATGGTGGCGTTGGGGACGTCGACGCCGACTTCTATCACTGTCGTAGCGACCAGAATTTCAATCTTGCCCGCTTGAAATTCGCGCATCACATGCTCTTTTTCGTCGGCAGCAAGCCGTCCGTGCAGCAGCCCAACATGCAGGTTAGGAAAAATCTTCTCCCGCAACTGCCGGTGCATCTGCTCGGCCGCCTTCAGTTCCCGCTCTTCGTTTTCCTCGATCACCGGATAAACCACGTAGGCCTGATGTCCAGCGCCAATCTGCTTGCGGACAAAGTCCCAAACTTCGGGCGCGCGCTCATCTGGCACGGAACGGGTGACCACCGGAGTGCGTCCCGGAGGAAGCTCGTCGAGCACCGAAACGTCCAGATCGCCATAAACAGTAAGCGCCAGCGTGCGAGGAATGGGAGTAGCGGTCATCACCAGCACGTCAGGCTCAGGCTCTGATTCAGTGGAGCGCCGGGCGCCCCCGCCCGGCTGGGCGGGCGAGTCGCCCGCCCCCACACCGCCCATCACCACACGAGGTTCGTCGGATTTCTTCATCAGCTTCAGCCGCTGCATCACCCCAAAACGATGTTGCTCATCCACCACGACCAGCCCGAGCCGCTCGAACTCAACGCGATCCTGAATCAGCGCATGTGTCCCGATAACCAGTTGCGCGTTCCCCTGCGCGATGTGCCGTCGCACGTCGCGTTTGCGGTCCTCTTCCAGCGAGCCCGTCAGCAGCACAATGCGGTATCCGGCGCGTTCCAGAATCTGCCGCGCGGAAAAATAATGTTGCTGCGCCAGAATTTCCGTCGGAGCCATCAACGCGACCTGGTAACCATTCTCAATGGCGATGATCGCGGCTTGGAAAGCCACGATGGTCTTGCCCGATCCCACATCACCCTGCAGCAGACGCCGCATCGGGCAAGGCGTCTGCATGTCGGTGGCGATTTCCTTCAACACTCGCTTCTGCGCCGCCGTAGGATGAAACGGCAGTATCTTCTTAATAGCCGCGCGAACGCCATCGTTCAGCTGGAAGGCGACTCCAGTTTGCGCCTTCTGCTCGCGCCGCTTGAGTTCGAGCCCCAGCTCGATAAAAAACAGTTCATCAAAAATCAGCCGGATGTGCGCCGCCGTACGCGACGACTGCAGATCGCTGAAACTCTCGCCCGCATCGGGCCAGTGAACTTTAAACAGCGCTTCGCGCGGAGACACCAGGCTCAAATGCCCGCGCACCGCAGCCGGAATAGGATCGGGAACATCAGGGCTCAGATTTTCCAGCGCTCCTCGGATAATGCGCCGGAACCAGCGCGGCGTGAGTTTGCCCTGCCCTGTCGATTCGTAGATGGGAACAATCCGCCCAATCTCAAGCGAGGCAGCCGCTTTCTTTTCGGCCTCGTCGGCGCCGCCTTCTTCATTAATGTCGCCAAGAATCTCGAATTGCGGCTGCATGATCTGCAGTCCGCCGTCGCGGTCCTCTTCGACCTTGCCGTAGAGCGCCAACATCTGTCCGGGCTGGAAGCGGCCTTGAAGGTACGTCGCGTTAAACCACAGGCACTTCAACTTGGAGCGGCCCTGGCCCACGGTAAGTTGAAAGATGGGCATCCGCCGCGTGCGAAACAGTCCCGAGTTGCGGACTTCGGCAATCACCGTCGCCATTTCTCCCGCGCGCAGTTCGGCTACGGAGCGCGGGTTCAGCCGGTCTTCGTAGCGAAAGGGCAAGTAGTGCAGCAGGTCGTCAACGGTTCGAATATCCTTGGCGGCAAGGATCTCCGCCAGCCGCGGGCCGATGCCTTTTACATACTGCACTGAAGTGGACGGGTCCAGCATCGTAAGCGATGTTAGCAGGAGCCGAGGTTGGGTTGGGCATGAAGCCAAGTGCGCCTCTGGTGCAAGAAGGGTTCGTATCAGGGCATGCCTTCAGGCATGCCGAAAGGCATTTAGAATTGAATGCGCCTTGAGGCGCTGGATTCTCGGGATTCAAGTTCACCACCAGCTGTTGGGATGACAAAAGGAAGATGAAGAATTTTCTCGACGCACTCGCAGCCGTTCTGGCAGGCAACGCCATCTACTTCCTGCTCATGCCCCATCTCCCCAAAGTGGCGCGCCATGCGTTTTTCAAGGAAGACTGGGGCCTGCTGGTGGATTTCGCAATCTGCACGGTGATCTTCGTCGCGGTGAAGTATGTGAGGCGGCGTGAACAATGACTGTCGTAAACTCATCGTCATGTTCAGGTGCATCCCATGTTGAAGCCGCGAGAATCGATTGCCAGGATGAGTCCGTACCACTCGCCCATCGTGAGCCGCGCCGGGCTGAGTCTCGATCTCAATGAGAGCATGGCCGGATGCTCGCCGCGCGTCCTGGCGCGCCTGCGCTCGCTCTCGGGGGCCGACGTGTCGCTGTATCCAGAGCGCGAAGCCGGTGAGCGGATGGTTGCAAATTTCCTGGGCATAGCACCCGAGCAGGTGTTGCTCACCAACGGGGTAGATGAGGCGCTGGCGCTGCTCTTTGCGAACTACCTCGGCCCCGGCGACGAACTGCTGTTTGCCGATCCAACCTTCGTGATGTATCCGATGTTCGGTGAGGCGCTTGGTGCGCAAGTGGTGCGCCTGCGATCGGGCGAAGACCTGGTGCTTCCCGTTGCCGATCTTCTGCGGCGCATATCGCCGCGCACCCGGGTGATCGCAATTGCGAATCCCAACAATCCCACCGGCCTGGCGGTTCCGCGCGTGGAATTGCTGAAAATTGCCGAAGCGGCGCCCGATGCAGCGGTGCTGGTCGACGAAGCCTACTTTGAGTTTTGCGGGGAATTCTGTGGCCAGACGCTCCTCCCAGACCTGGCGAGCCATCCCAACCTGTTCGTCGCGCGCACGTTCTCCAAAGCCTATGGACTCGCCGGCCTGCGCCTGGGAGTGCTGACCGGAGCAGCCGAGCAGATCGGGTATATACGGAGGCACAGCGCGCCATTCAATGTGAATTCCATAGTGCTGGCTTGTCTCGAAGAAGCTCTGGCCGACCAGGCGTTCGTCAGCGATCACATAGCGCAGGTGAAGCAAGGCCGCGAGCAACTGGAGCAGTTGTTCGGCGAACTGGGCCTGCGCTTCTGGCCCAGTCAGACGAACTTCGTCCTAGTGCGAATAGGCACCACCGCGAAAATGTTCGTGGAGTCGATGCGGCGCCGCGGCATTCTAGTCCGCGATTCATCCGCCAACCCAGGCTGCGAAGGATGCGTCCGAATCACCGTAGGCACGCCCAGTCAGATGGATGGAGTGTTGCAAGCCATTCGTGAGGCAATCGCGGAAACCCACTGGGAGTAGCGCCGCCGTCCCGGCGGCTGTCCGGCGGGCGTCCTCGCCCGCCGCGCCGAGGGCGAGACGCCCTCGCGACAGCCGGCAAGGCTTGTCCCGAGCGAAAGTCGAAGGATGCCGGCGCCACTCGTTTCCCACGCCGTAATCTTCGTGAGGTCACGGTACTAGTCGCCGCCGGCGGTCTTTTGCGGGCTGCCTTTCGCAATAGCTGCCGCCGCGATCTGGACAACGTCCAGCAACTCCGGCGGATTGTCAGTGGCCGCCGCCAATCCATCCCGCAGCATCGAATTGCAGAACGGACAGGCTGCTGCCACCACGCTTGCGCCCGTCGCCACCAATTCCTGGGCCCGCTCCAGATTGACGCGCTTGCCCGACTCTTCTCCCAGAAACATCAAGCCGCCGCCGCCACCGCAGCAGAAGCCGCGTTCGCGTGCCCGCGGAGGATCCATCACCGGCCCGAAGTGCGCAATCACCTCGCGCGGCTCGTCATACACGCCGCGATATCTCCCCAGGTAGCAGGCGTCGTGAAACACCATGCTCTTCTGCGCAACGCTGTCGCTCGGCAATTTGTCCTGGTACCGGGCGAGCAGCTCGCTGTGGTGCTCGATGTCGATGTTCCCGCCGTGCTCCTTCCAATCCACGCCCATGGTGCGCACGCAGTGCGGACAGATCGAAACCATCTTCTTCACCCCGGCCTCGCGGATCTGTTCCAAATTTCCCTGAGCCAATTCGCCGAACAGATAATCGTTGCCCAGTCGCCGCACCGGATCGCCGTTGCATTTCTCCTGCCGCAGAACCCCGAAGCTGATGCCCAGATAGCGCAACACCTCGACCAGCGCCAGCAGAATCTTCCGCCCATTCGGGTCATACGATCCCAGGCACCCCATCCACAGGCAATATTCCTGGCTTCCGTCGAAGTAGGGCAGGCCGTTCTTTTCGATGAATTTTCCGCGTTCGGACGGCGGGAACCCCAGCGCATTCCCCTGCCGTTCGAGCGTGTTGAACAGATCGCCGCCATGACTGTTGTCCCACTTGCCGGTATTCACCGCGCCGCGCCGCAATCCAACGATCAACGGCAGGTGCTGGATGCCCACCGGGCACTGGAACTCGCAGGCTCCGCACGTAGTGCACTGGAAAGCCGCTTCCATGGAAAGGTGCTTGCCCAGCAGCGGTTCGCTGCTCTTCGGCCCGAACTCTTGCAGGTAATGCCGGGTGCCCAAAATGATCTCTTTGGGATTCAGAATCTTTCCCGTGTTGTTCGCCGGGCAGTGTTCGGTGCAGCGCCCACACTCGACGCAGGTATAGGCCTGCAGACTCGCAATCCGCGGCAGATCCTTGCCGGTGTCGAGGCCGAAATCTTCGTCGCCCACCAGCGGCGGGATCTTGCTGAAGCCGTCGCGCTCCAGAAAGACCGTGAACGGGCTGAGAACCAGATGCAGGTGCTTGGTGCCGGGAATCAGCGCCAGGAAAACCAGGATCAGCAGCGTGTGCGACCACCACAGCGTCCAGCCGGCCACGCTGCCTTCCGGCACCCAGAACCGGGCCAGGTAGGTAATCATCAACGCGAAAATCAGGAATGCAATCAGCCCGGATTCCGGAGACAGCGGTTCCAGCCATTTCGGCCGGAGGACGAACCGGCGAAAAGCCAGCGCCATGATCGAAACGGCCACGGCCACGGCGAACACGCCCGCAAACAGGAAATAAAAGCGTGAAAAGCCGCCATGCGACAGGAACCCCAGGCCGAATCCTTCGGCGAAGTGGTTCAGCGTCACCAAAGCGAAAACGCAAAAGCCCCAGAACACAAAGGCATGCGCCAGACCGGGCAACGGCCTCTGGGCAATCACCTTTCCCTGCGCGATCACCTCCCAGAGCACTCTGCGGATGCGCGGGCCAATCGGCCGCAGTTGGAAGTCCGCGTCCGGCTTCGACGCCAGGATTACACGCAGCGCGGCGCCGAACTTCCGCCAAAACAGAAACACCGAAACGCAGATGGCAATGAGCAGGACAACTTGTCCCGGCCAGTTCATACAGGGATGTCTCCAGATAACCCCGACAGTCTAACGTAGCGGCAGTTCCTTACGCACTGCGAAGGCGGCGGGAAAACTCGATGTTGCTGTCGGTATCGCCGAGGCAGAGCGGCCCTTCAGGGCCGCGTAAGTCCTCTGAAATCAGCCTGTGCTTTAGCCCCGGTGGTCGTTCTTCCTCGTCAGATTCGATTCTTCCGCAAGCAGTTTAGCCCCCGAGGCTGGACTTGTCGCCAGATGCCTGCTACTGGTTCCCCTTCTCGCCCGGGTATATACTGCTCCCGTACTTTTGAACCTGCCCGGCTATGGCCGGGGACGGGGCGCGTTTTCATTTTCATACAGCTCCGTTAATAGAACGCTGGCGCCGGGGTCCTACGATCATTCGCCCTGGACGGCCGGCGGGGGCGGGAATCGCGTCAGCGGAGCCTTCCCCGAGAGAGGTCCTGGCCGTGGACGTCGTACTCATACGCCTTCTGTTTGTTCTCATCGTTGCTGTTATTTGCTTCCTCATTCATCCTTTTGGCCTGACCGCAAACCAGGCCGCAGCCGTCGGTTTGGTGATCGGCATCGCCATCATTGTGTTCGAGTGGCGATTGCGCGCCATGAGCCTGAGGCGCCTGATTGGAGCCGCCATCGGCAGCGTGCTCGGCATCATTGGCGCTTATCTGTTTGCGCTCGTCATTCGCAACAGCATCCCTTCCAGCCCCACCCAGAGTTTCCTGCAGATCATGGTCATGATGATCATGGCCTACGTGGGATTGACCGTGGGCGCGAACAAAGGCGACCTGCTCAATCTGGCGGCGCTCGGCGGCGTCTTCGGCGGCGAAAAGTCGGGCAAGAAGAGTTACAAGATACTGGATACCAGCGTCATTATTGACGGCCGCATCGCTGACATCGCCGAGACCGGTTTCCTCGACGGCCTGATCGTGATCCCGCAGTTTGTGCTCCGCGAATTGCAACTGGTGGCCGATTCCGCCGATTCGCTCAAACGCAATCGCGGACGCCGCGGCCTCGACATCCTGCAGCGTCTACAGAAAACCGCGTCGGTGCAGATCCAGATCGTGGAAGACGATTTCCCCACCGTCCGCGAAGTCGATATGAAGCTCATCGAACTGGCCAAGCTCTATGAAGGCAAGATCCTCACCAACGACTTCAATCTCAACAAAGTCGCCCAGTTGCAGGGCGTGGCCGTGCTCAATATCAACGAACTCGCCAACTCGCTCAAGCCCATCGTTCTACCCGGCGAAGTCATGCGCGTATTCATCCTGAAGGAAGGCAAAGAATACAACCAGGGCGTCGCCTACCTCGATGACGGCACCATGGTGGTCGTAGATAACGCGCGCAAGATGATTGGCAAGACCATCGACATCTCCGTGACCTCGGTCTTGCAAACTACCGCCGGCAAAATGATCTTTGGCAAGTGGGATGAACGCGGGCCGGGCCGCCACGACTCCAAGGCACCAGCGCCGCCTCCGGTAGCCCCGCCACCGGCGGCAGTAACCAACGGACCACCCGAGCCGGCGAAAAAGCCCACATCAGCGGTAGTCGACCCCGCCGGTGACTAGATGGGTCGTGTAAAGACGGGGCTTGCCCCGTCTCACTCCGCGTCTCTACGGGAAAAAGCATGAGTCCTGTACTATACTGATCCCCCCTATGAAGGTGTTTGTCATCGTCCCCGCCGCCGGACTGGGCACGCGCATGGCGCCGCCCTCGCCCGCAAAAGCCAGGAAGAAGACACCCAGCAAGCAATTCAAAGAGCTGGGCGGCGTGCCCATTCTTGTCCACACGCTGCGTAAGTTCGCCGCCACCCCAGCCGTCTACGAAATCATCGTTGCTCTGCGCAAAGACGAGATTGCCGGCTTTCGCACCCAGGTCGAAAAACAGTTCCCGGAAATCCTGAGCAAGCGCCTGCAGATGGTAGAAGGCGGCGAGCATCGCCAGGATTCGGTAGCCAGCGCCCTCGCCCATACCGTGGCCGATCCCGATGACATCGTCCTGGTGCACGACGCCGTTCGCCCGTTGGTCACGCCCGAAATCATTGCTAATGTGGTCGAAGCCGCGCACAAACATGGAGCCGCCATCGCGGGCTTGCCCGCCGTCGATACCGTGAAACAGGTGGAAAGAACCGCGGACGGCGCGCTCATCAAAGCCACCATTCCGCGCGCCAGCATCGTAATGGCGCAAACTCCGCAGGGCTTTCGCTACAACATCCTGAAGAAAGCTTTTGATGAAGCCGCCACCGACGGCTTCCTCGGTACCGACGAAGCTTCCTTGATCGAGCGCGCCGGCCTGCCCGTAGTAGTAGTAATGGGATCGCCAAGCAACATAAAAATCACCACGCCAGCCGACATGGAACTGGCCGAGTTCTATTTGAAGGCGGAAACTCAGTAGCGAGTTCCTTATTTTCGTGTTGGGACACGGTTCTTGCTTTGTATCAGGGCATCGCTTTAGCGATGCCATAAGCTCGAAAATCGACTGCCCCTTTAGGGGCTGACCGGGATCAGATCTTGAAACCTGAAATGCGCATCGGCTACGGTTGGGACTCGCACGAATTCAAACCCGGCATTCCGCTCAAAATCGGCGGCGTGATTCTCCCACACGACCAAGGTCTCGGAGGCCATTCCGACGGCGATGTCCTGCTGCACGCGATCACCGACGCGCTGCTGGGTGCCATCGCCGGCCCCGACATTGGATCGCTGTTTCCGCCTTCCGATCCGCAGTGGAGAAATGCCGACTCCGCCTTGTTTCTGCGCGAGGCGTTGCAGCGCGTCAAGACCGCGGGCTACGAACTCGTGAACCTGGATTCCACGCTGATCCTCTCCGCTCCAAAAATCGGCCCACATGCGGATGCGATTCGCAAACGCGTCGCCGAGCTGTGCGGAATTCCCGCCGACTGTGTCGGCATCAAAGCAAAAACCCCGGAAGGCATGGGCACAGAAAACGCCGCGATTGCCCATGTTTCCGTGCTGCTGGAGAAACGAAAGTCCGACCAAAAGCGAACTACAAGAGGACGCCGTTCATGAGCATACGTCGCGCTCTGGTCTCAATCCTGACTTTGTCCGCGATTCTGTGTGGGAGTCTACGCGGGCAGGACGAACCCGACCGTACGCTTGGGCAAATTTACAAGTATCTGAACAGGGACCTGAAAAACCGTATTTTCGCGAATCCCTTGTTGTTCGTGGGTGAAATCACTGCCTTAGGCCCTGTGTTCCAGGGCGTGTGCAAAGTAGCAGTTAATCAAACAGTCGATTTCGCGGTGTCTGAGCTGCTGCTGGGTGACCTTCCCGGCAACACTTTCCGTTATGGCTATATAAATTGCACACGGCAGCCGCTTCCTTCGCCGCCGTTTACTCTGCATTCGCAGGTGATTCTCTTCTGCCATTATCGTAATCGGTGCGAGCAGCCGCTCCCAGCGACGCCTGAGCGCCTCGCAAGGGTTCGTGCGTGGGTAGATGAGGCAAGACGGCCTGAAGACAACGCGGCGTTCGCCCAGCTCAAGCAAGCGATTAAGAAAGCGAAGCCGCTCCGAACGGGCAGCGACCTCATCTTCGAGGGTGAAATCGCGCGCATTCAGGCCGTCGGAACTCGCTCATGCGATATGTACATCTGCCGTGAAACGGAGATCTCTGTCGCCCACATCCTATTCGGAGAACTGACAAAAGGGCCTATCCTGGCAAGCTACGGGTCGGTGAATTGCCCAGTCGCCCTGCCTCTGTCCGTTCGGCAGCACGCGAGGGTGATCGTGTACTGCGCCTTGCAGATGCCCGTGACTCAATCTTGCCTCACGCCCGTCGAAGATTCTCCGCAACGGGTGGCGGAAGTCGCTTCCTGGATTTCCGCAGAAGAGGCCGCTCCATAGAGTCAATCCCCCGAGTGCGCCCGCCGCCGCGAGGCCCTGACAGCCTTTCGACACAGATCACTTCACTCGTTTGGAACCCTATCACCGCGCTTCGCCCTGGCCGCCTCAATGAACGCGCGGAAAATCGCGTGCGCAGACTCTGCCACCTCCGGCCCATCGTTCACACTCCGCTCTGGATGCCACTGCACCGCCAGCACAAAATGTCCGGGAGCAGTTCCTTCCAGAGCTTCGATGATTCCATCTTCAGCGGAGCGCGCCACCACTCGCAACCCATCGCCCACTCTGTCCGCGGACTGATGATGCGAAGAATTCACGGCCATCATCTTTTGTTCGCCCGAAGCAGCCCCTACAATTTCCGCCAGCCGCGATCCGGGCTCGATTGTTACCGTGTGTGCCTTCGCCACCGCTCGTCCCGCGCTGTGGTTGATGGACGACTCGATGTGCTGCACCAGCGACCCCGACCGGTGCACATTCAACGATTGCAGTCCGTAGCAGATGCCCAACACGGGCTTGCGCAGGTTGTAGGCCTCCCGCAGCAGCAACGAATCCACCATGTCTCGCGCGACATCGGCAGGCGCCGTCTTGGCGTGGCGATTCGCGCCATACTTCTGCGGATCAAGATCGGCCTTGCTGCCGGGCAGCAGAACGGCGTCGCAGCGCTCAACCTGCTTCCTAACCTGCGCTGCCGTCTGCTCCAGTCCGATGCGTACCGGCTCTCCCCCGGCCTCGCGCACGGCTTCTTCATACTGCGGCAGGGCGCGCTCGGCATACTCGCGATCTCCCGAATGCGGTACGGGAATGGCAATCCGAGGCGCAATCGTCTTCACTTCGCCCATCTTCAACTCACCGCTTTCCGGCTTTGATTTTGGGTGGCGCAGCGCTTCAGCGCTGCGGTAAATGCCTGGTTCTACGTTCGGCTTTAGCCGCTGAGGTCGCACCTCTGTTTAAGAGCTGGTTACCATCTTCAACTCGCCCGCTCGATCCCTTCCAGCGCCTTCCGCTGCCGGTAGTTCCGAACTTCCATCCCGAGCGACAGCACCAGCGCGATCGCTCCCACGGCGATGGCAAACGGAAAGGCGATGTGCCGGTAAGCGAACGTCAGGTTAGGTGCGAGGTGCTTTACCTGCGAGTACACGACCGTCCCCAGGATGCTCAACAGCAGCGCGACCGCAAAGGACAGCAGCGTGAACAGAAACGTCATCGCGAATGCGCGCACCGGAATTCCGATCCAGCGCGGCCCGTCCGAACTTGTGTTGCCCATACTTCTAAGCTACACCATCGATGCAAGCCTCGCGACTGGCTGCTTGGGCGACAAACGATAGACGACAGCCGTCCGTTGCCCCTTTGCGCCCATACGCTACAATACCGTCATGTCGCAAACCGCCTCTGCGATCACCCGCAGCCCCGCGGAGATCGTGCAAAATAGCCCGGTTTCTCAGGCGTCGAATGGTATCTGCTACGCCCGCTCCGGCGAGATCCCCATTTCTGATAATGACCTCGACCGCATGATTGCCGCGGTGCCCGTGCCGGTGGCCGCCGCCCTCAGCCGCAAGGCGTACTACTTTGTACCGCTCACGGTCACTCAGGGCGACGACACCGTCATTGCCGACCGCTACGACGTTGCCCTCAGCGACAATGCGGTTTGCCATCGCAACCTGAACCTGGGAGATGCGCAGTGCGTCTTCATCTCCACCCGCCTGATGGAAGACAAGTTTTCGGTGGCCTTCGAGTTCTACATCAACGTCGGGCACGCCCTGGTCGAACGCGCCGGTGTGTCGCAGCATTTCGCTGACTTGGCCTGGCAACAGGTGGAATCCGGTGTGCGCGGAGAAACTTCGCTCGACGCCTGGGAGGCGCGCAAGTTTGCCACCGCACACGGTCCCGACGCGGAGAAATTCAAGAACGACTATCTCGCCGCCAGCTTCGCCGATGCGATTTCCATCTACCTGCTCTCGCTCTATCTCGACGTCGACTACTACGACCTGCGCGAGCGCGACTACCCCCTGCTGGCGCCAGTTCCCATGGCCGAACGGCTGCGGAAAATTGCCGAGATCTTCCCGCCCAATCCCGGATTCGAATTCAATATCTACTATCGAAGGCGCGGGTAGAAAAACAAGTGAATAGTGGGTAGTGGATAGTGACCGGATCCACTGTCCACTATTCCCTATCCACTGCCTCATGCACCTTAAGTGCCCTTGGCGGCCGGAGCAGTGAAGCCTTATGCTGAAAGTAGATTGAAAGGTCTAGGTTTCGCTTTGCCAATGATTTCGCTTCGTCTCTACACCCTTGTGCTGGGCATAATTGGACTGGCGGTCGTCAGCTATGCCTTGCTGCGCCGCAAACCCAAAACTATCGACGACATCGAGCGCCATCGCCGCACTTGGCTCAATACGGTCGGGCGCATCACCGACGGCACGGTGATCGACGTCCAGGAAATCACCACGAAGGTGAACCGCCCCGCCACCATGCTGATTTACCAGTACGATGTGGCCGGTGTTTCCTACGAGGCCTCGCAGGATGTCACCTACCTTCGGCAGTGGATCAATCTGCATTCCTGCCGTCTCGGCTTGCCCACATCGGTGAAGTACGATGCTCGCAACCCCGGAAATTCCATGGTCATCGCCGAAGGCTGGATGGGCTTGCGCCAGTAGAAACTGACAGCGCATGATCTTACGCCTGCCCTAGCCGCGAAGCGGCGCAAGAATGCAGCCCACGGCGCAAGCCGTGGGCAAGCGGGGAATTAGGCAAGCCCCAAAGGGGCCAAAGAGAAGCTAAGGCACAGACTCCTACGGGAGCGTCCCGGGAACAAATTTCAATCAGACCTTCCCCAATGCCATCGCAACCATGTAAACGACTTGCGCCGTCGCCAGCCCGACCCAGATTCGCTGCCGGATGCGCGAGCGGCGCAGGTCGCGCAGCAGGTCGGAGGTGGTCGGTTCGGTGACCAAAGCCTCCAGCTTCTTCGCTGGCAAAGCCACCGGTTGCAGATTGACCGGCCTCACCGCATCGGCCATCTTCGGCTTGTCGGGATAAAACACCTTCGGCGTGTCCACCACTTCCGACCACATCGGCAGCAGGATCCACGACTTAGGAATGATGTCCAGAATCGGCTTGGAGATCAGGTTCAGTGCCGGCTGTGTTTCCGGCGCGACCCGGTCGGCCAGATTCCGCAGCAGCGAACCCCACCAGAAGTGGCTGAGTTGATCGGTGATGAGTTCCCCGACATCGACTGGCCGCGATTCCAGTTCCAGCGGCGGCAGTACTTCCGGCGAGATCACGTCTCCGATGTTGGTAAACACCGTGCGGTACCAGGGCAGCCGCAGACGCTCGCCCAGCGCCAAGCCCACATACACCGGCCGCGAAGTCACTACCAGCGGCGGCAACTTCTCCGGCGCCAGGGTATCGCGCAGATTACCTACCAGCGACCTCCAGAGCGGCTGCGTCAGGCTCGCCGGCGGCAGCAATTCCAGCGGAATTTCCGGTTGTGGCGTTGCGGACTGCGATTCGGGATACCAGGCTTCAGCGGCATTCGAGCGGTATGACATGAGAGTTTAGCCTGCTCCAGCACGGCTCCGTCAGCACGACCCCAAGAAGCCACACTCCATGTTAGATGCTGCACCGAGCGTCTGTCACGCGCCTTTCCGCAGTTTTATGCGCGGGCCCATTATTGAGATCGGATCATCGGGCCATCTGAGCTCAAATGCCTTTGACTTTCGATGACCCGATGGCCAGATCACCCGATCCTTGCTACCTTCGTTGGTACATGCCCTTTGATGCCGTTGAGGGTAAACTTGCTTTGAAGCACAATCAAAAGTAAGGTTTCGAAGGATGTGTGAAGATATCTGAAATGGAGAGGCTGAATTGAACAAGCACGAACAAGCGGCAGCCAAAGCTAACCGCAGGCTGCGGCGTTTCTCCCGGAGTCGTTTCGATGCGCGCATTGAGGTGTCGGTGTTTCGTGAAGGCCAGACGACCAGCTACTGGGGCCGAACCAGCGAGCTCAGTGTGGATGGCATCGGCGCGACCCTCAGCGGCCAGTTGCAGGTTGGCGAAGTTGTTTCCCTGGAGTTTCCCATTCCCGTCCCGCCTCACATCATCAAGGTGCGAGCCGTGGTGCGTTATAGCGACGGTTTGCGCTGCGGATTCGAGTTTCTGGTCGTCACCGAAGAGCAGCGGCTGCTGCTGCGCGAAGCCTGTGTTGTGTTGACCAACGCCTACTGAACCTCTCTCCGCTGACTCAGTTGAAATCCCATCTCTAACAATGTCGGCCGTGTCAAGCAGTTTGCGAGCACACTTCTGTATGCACTCATAGAAGAGCGCCATTTCGCTCTCGTAGAAGGTTTGCGCTTTTCCAACCTGGGCTCGCTGTGA
>Ga0074046_10001669_pt1 | contig 19753 bp, 16 predicted proteins | sample BogForMeECP23OM3_FD_94441 | JGI IMG/M metagenome (GOLD analysis project Ga0074046, IMG submission 94441) | Bog forest soil microbial communities from Calvert Island, British Columbia, Canada - Bog Forest MetaG ECP23OM3 | ecosystem: Environmental > Terrestrial > Soil > Wetlands ... | reverse complement strand
GCTCGATACCACTATGATTGAAGCGGCAAAGAGCCAGCTTTCGGGACGACGGTTAATCAGTATCGATGGCCCGTTCGGATTCGGGCTCAAGGTGATCCCCCTCAGCGACTGCGAGGTCGCCGACGGGATCTCGGGCAGCCCGTTTGTACCGGTGAACCTGGTATCCACTACATTTTTCCTCAACAAACGGGACCTTGCAGCAGTGGAGCGGGACCGGCTGGTCCTGGACGCGGACCCGGTCGCCTGCGCTGCGATGGCATGTGCAGCAAAGGAGGATGACATCATCTTCAACGGTATCCTGGACGTGCCCGGGCTGCTGGGGGCAGAAGGCTCATCGTCTCTTTCTCTGACAAAATGGGACAAGATCGGTACAGCAGCTGACCAGGTGATCAATGCCGTTACCCTGCTGGATGATGCCGGGCTCCACGGCCCCTGTTGCATGGCGCTTGCCCCGGCCCAGTACAACCTCCTCCTGCGCCGGTACCCCCAGGGAGACGGCACCGAACTCGACCATGTAAGTTCGATCATCGGCGGGACTGTGGTCAAGGCACCGGTCCTGAAAAAAGGCGGCGTCCTGCTCGCCTCCGGTCGCCAGTACAGTTCGCTCGTGATCGGGCAGGACATGAGCATTGGATATAACGGCCCGGCTGGGGATTCGCTGGAATTCAGCATCTCCGAGAGCCTTGCGCTGCTCATCCGGGTTCCGGAGGCAATCTGCGTGCTCACCTGATACAGAAGGGTGCATGCAGGAACAGGTGAGACCATGAAGGAATCAACAAAGGAACTCTTAAAAAAATTCGGGCGGGATTACGAAGTTTACGTCGATGCCACCGATGCATTGACCTACTGGATCATCCATGCACGGATCCCTAAGAGCCATGAGGAAGGACTCCACCACCTGCACAAGGGGAAAAAATACGTGTCCGGGCCCAACCAGGACGGCAATGTCCTGATCCTGCCGGACCCCGCTATATCTGACGCATACCTGGTGGAATCCTGGGGAAAGATGGAATCGTTTGACGATTTCGTGAAAAAAGCACTAGCCAGTATTCTTTCCGATAAGAATGCGGCGGATGCAGGAGAGGAGGAAGCTTGCGGAAGCAGCTGCGGCTGAACTCTTTAAAAAACACATGGAGGATTATGAATCCGTTACCCCAGTCATCAAAAATCGTGCTCGAGATCCTCGGTACGGAAGGAGCGATGACCCATAAGGATATCGTGAAAAAATCTCACTTTTCCCCAAGGACGATACGCTACGCTCTGAAAAAACTCAAGGAAAAGAAACTTCTTATAGAGAAGATGAACATGCAGGACATGCGCCAGATCATATACCAGTACCGGATGATCCCATTGCAGGAAACCGGGATCGCGGACAGCTGAGTAAAACCAGTGAAGGATTACCCGGGAGCAGGATTATCATGGTTTCCCGGGGTTGACAGACCCTTGGTACTGCCCTGAAGCAGTATCAAAATAAAGGACGGAAGAATTGCATGGCTGCATATGATATGGTAGTGATCGGAAGCGGTGCCGCCGGGGCAACTGCTGCTACGACAGCGGTTCACCAGGGAGCATCCCGTGTAGCGATCGTGGAGCAGGGACCCCTCTGGGGCACCTGCGTGAATAACGGGTGTATCCCGAGCAAATTCCTGCTCACCCTTGCGGAGTACTATTATTACAAAAACCATGGCCATGCCGGTCTCAGGATAGACAGCCGTTTCAATCTGTACGTGGCTCTTGCCGAAAAAGATGCCCTGATCGGACGGCTGAAACAGAAGAAAACGGACCGGATAATCACGGATCTCAACATCGAGATTATCGAAGGCAGTGCGGAGTTTCTCTCTTCAACCGGACTACAGGTTGGCAACCGGAAAGTGACAGCGGACCGGATCATTATTGCCACTGGTTCATCCCCACAGGTCCCACCGGTGCCAGGGATCAATTCAGTCCCGTTCATGACAAACGTTGAAGCACTGAGCCCGGAACGCATACCTGATTCTCTCATCGTTATCGGGGGTAGGGCGCTGGGACTCGAGTTTGCCCAGATGTACTCCCACCTTGGGACAAAAGTCACGCTCCTGCAGAGGAGCGCACGTATCATTCCCGAAGAAGAGCCGGAGCTTGCCGATCTCCTCGCCGGCTACCTCAGGGACGAGGGGATCGATATCCGGACCGGTGCGGAGATCCGGGGCGTGGAAAAGACCGCGGAAGGAGTGGCAGTTACGGTTACCATCGGAGGAACGTTGCAGGTCTTCTCCTCAGAGCGGCTGCTCCTTGCCACCGGCCGCTCACCGAATACCAAAGGTCTGCGGCTCGATCGGGCCGGGGTGAAGACCGGCCCAAACGGCGCCGTACTCGTGGATGCGTCCCTGAGAACATCTGCGCCATCGATCTGGGCTGCCGGGGATGTCACCGGGGAGCCGATGCTTGAGACCTCTGCACGGTATGCCGGGGAGATCGCCGCTATGAACGCCTTCCAGGAACTGAAGCGTTCCTTCAACCGCTCATTCATCCCCCATGGTATCTACACCATGCCGCAGGTAGCCGGTGTGGGATTGACCGAAGCGCAGGCCCGGACAGCCGGCCTGAATCCGGAAACACGGACCCTCCGCATGGACACGTTGGCCAGATCCTTCATGATAGGAGATACCCGGGGGGTGGTGAAGATCGTAGTCAGTAAGGCAGATGGGTGCGTACTGGGTGTGCATGCCTGTTCCCCTCTTGCAACGGAGATCCTCCAGGCATCGGTTCTCGCAGTGATACGGCACCTGCCTGTCAATGACCTCGCGGATATGTACCACATTTTCCCAACTACCGGCGAAGCAATCTCTCTGTGTGCCCGACAGTTCCGGAAAAACACCGGTGGGACTTGTTCGGATTAAAGGAAAAAAACAGAGCAACCGGTTGAACCACCACCACATCGCCCCGTTTATACAAGGAATACTCCCGGATGTGTTCAGGTAGATAAAACGGATTTTTCTTTTAAGGAGCCCGGCCGGTTTCCCACATTCATCCAAAGATAAACCGTCAAAAAAAGAAAAAACCCGGTCTGTTAGTTACTTATGTACCGATATCCCAGCTGCAGCTGTATTTCTGCTGCTCTTTTGTCAGCTTGTCGATGGAGAGCCCGAGCGAAGAGAGTTTGAGATTTGCCACGTCTTCATCGATCTCATTAGGCACTTCCTGGACGCCGGCCTTCAGTTTCTTACCGCTCTTTGCAATGTACTGCGTGCAGAGTGCCTGGAGTGCAAAACTTAAATCCATCACTTCAATCGGGTGACCCATGCCCTTCGGGGTTGCAAGGTTCACGAGCCGCCCTTCAGCAAGGACGTGGACTGCCCTGCCCCTGATCATGTAGGTGTCGATACCGTCGCGTTTGACGATCTTATCGGCATGTTTCTGGAGCCAGTCGATATCGATTTCCACGTTGAAATGGCCGGCATTGGAGAGGATCGCTCCCTCTTTCAGTTTTTTGAAGTGCTTCCCGGCTATGATGCCCGTGTTGCCCGTGGTAGTAATGAAGATGTCACCGATGGCTGCAGCCTGCTCCATCGTCATGACCATAAATCCGTCCATGTGCGCTTCGAGCGCCCGGCGCGGGTCAATTTCGGTGACAACGACTTTTGCGCCAAGACCGTGGGCTTTCCGTGCAAGTCCCCTTCCGCAGTAACCGTAGCCTGCAACAACGATATATTTCCCGGCAATAAGGGTATTGGTGGTGATCATGATCGAGGAGAGGACGCTCTCCCCGGTCCCATGGACATTGTCAAAGAAGTGTTTCATGGGGGTATCATTTACCGCAACAACCGGGAACTCGAGTTTTCCTTCAGCCTCCATTGCCCGTAGCCGGTGGATTCCGGTTGTTGTCTCTTCGCAGCCGCCGATCACGGTCTTGAGCAGGTCGCGCCTCTTCGTGTGGATATAGTGGATGAGGTCCATTCCGTCATCGATAGTGATAACCGGTTTTGCATCGAGGACCTTGTCGATAGCGGCATAGTATTCCTCTACTGTGCAGGCCCGCTTCGCATAGCAGTGGACATTTTTCACATGGTTCAGCGCCTCTGCCACATCATCCTGCGTGGAGAGCGGATTGCACCCGGTGATGTGCACCTCTGCCCCTCCTGCGGCAAGAGTGGAGACGAGGTTTGCGGTCTTCGCCTCTACATGGAGCGCCATGCCGATCGTCATGCCGGCAAAAGGCTTCTCCCTGGCAAACTGTTTTTTTATGGCGGCAATGACCGGCATATACTGCGCGGCCCACTCGATCTTCAGTTTTCCGGTACTCATGAAACATCCTCGTGGACAGAAACCTGCGACAGGCCCGGTCCGGTAGTATCTACCCTACCAGTACGCACCCCAAGTTACATAAAAACTCCCAAGAACCGGGGAAATTAGTGGGTTACCGCAGGAATTTTTCCTCCAGTTCCCCGGCGAGGAAGATCTGTAGAAATATAGATGTGTCTTGCCTGCACAGGTTGTACGAATGGTACTGACGAGACGGATCATCCCCTGCCTGGACCTCAAGGACGGCAGGGTGGTGAAGGGGACCAACTTCCTCGGGCTCCGCGATGCCGGCGACCCGGTGGAACTTGCCGGGCGGTACAACGAGCAGGGCGCCGATGAAGTCGTCTTCCTCGATATCACAGCCTCCAAAGAGAAGCGGGGCATCATTATTGAGCTGATCCAGCGGGCGGCCGACCAGCTCTTCCTGCCCCTTACGGTCGGAGGGGGGCTCAGGTCGCTTGAGGACATCCAGCAGATCCTCCGGGCCGGTGCCGACAAGGTGAGCCTCAACACGAGCGCGGTCCACGATCCAACCCTGATCACGAAGGGTGCGGAGGCATTCGGCACGCAATGTATCGTAGTTGCTATGGACGTCCGCCGTAATTTTACCCCAAACGAGAAGGCGATTCCCGTCACCCTCGAAAACGGGAATACCTGCTGGTACGAGGTAGTTATCTACGGCGGGAGCAAGCCGACCGGCATCGACGCGGTAGCCTGGGCACAGGAAGCGGAGGAACGAGGTGCCGGTGAGATTCTCCTCACCAGTATGGAGACCGACGGCACAAAGAATGGGTTCGACATCGCGGTTACGTCTGCGATCTCGGACGCTGCCGGGATTCCCGTTATCGCGAGCGGGGGTGTCGGCACCCTTGCCCATTTCTACGATGGTTTCACAAAAGGAAAGGCGGATGCCTGCCTCGCCGCAAGCGTCTTCCACTACGGGGAGTTCACGGTCAGGGATGTAAAAGAGTATCTCAGAGGACGGGATATCCCGGTACGGCTCTGAGATCGAACTCGAACGCCGCCACGGGGTGTTCGAGTTCAAACGCGGTCAGCACGGCAGGATGGATCTCGCCAAAGACCCCGATCTTTTTTCCGGCCACGATGATATCGCCCCGACGTCCTTCGATGAACGCCGGGTCAGCGGATTCTTTCACGGTATAATCGACGGACAACTCGTGGAGCACCGCATCGGCCGATGCATACGCCTCCGAGAAGTCCGCTTCGGGATGGGTGCTGACCCCGGATGCCTGCTGGTAGGTGTGGCAGGAATCCACTACGTCGCCGACGGTGAAGAGGCGCTGCGGCAGCTCACGGTGCCGGTTCAGGGTGAGGAATTCGAGGAGCAGGGGAAGGAGCTCGGTCCTGACCACTGTGTTCTCGATACTGATCGGGTGCATGACGTGGAGGACGCCCGGGCGTCCCGGCCGCTGCATCCTCTTGTAGAGCACGTCCTCGCTGGTCAGCGTGAACGGCATCACCTCAAGGTACCCTAGGCCGCAGAAAACCTCGCGGGCAAGAGCCGCGTTGACCTGCACAGGGTGGGGTTTTCCCACCGTGAACGTCTTTGGCGGCAGGTCCTGGATCTTGTCGTAGCCATAGGCAATTGCCACGTCCTCGAAAAGGTCCCAGTCGTGCATGATGTCGGCCCGGTAGCAGGGCACCTGTACCTTCACCGTATCAGCGCCGTCCGGCTCGGCACCAAAGCGCATCTTCCGGAGGAGTTCTGCCATCGTGGCTGCGGTCAGGTCTATACCGAGAAGCCGGGAGCATTCCATAACGCTCACGGTCCGTTCCGCGGGCGCAAGTGTCGGGGTCTGAACTCCGCCGATAGCCACGCTCTCGATATTCGCACCTGCCTCGGCCATTGCCGTGCATATGATGTTGACGGCAACACCAACCGCACGCTTGTCGGTGCCGGTCGTGTCAAGGAGGATGTTCTTCGTGTCGATGGTCACCCGGGTCCGCTCACCGTTGATGATGGGCGGGAAGGAGAGAACGTGGTCATCATCGTCCACGATCAGTGGGTAGAGTGGGAAGTCCTTAACGATCTTCGCGTAGTCCCGTCCCTTCGGGTGCTTCTCAAGGATCTCCGCCATCGTCATCTTCTCCTTGAAGTCGAGGGGGATGAAGCCCCGGCTCGGCCGGGAGGCAATGTAATGGAACGGCGGCCTTACCGTGTCCATATCGTGGATGCCGATCGCCACCTTGCTCCTGCCCCTGCCGACAGCCCAGTGGAGTGACTCCTGCAGGGACATGATGCTCTGGATCGACTCGTCGTCGAACGAGACGCCGCGGATGACTGCGGCACCGAGGACGGGGCGGATGTTTGCCAGCTCGGGGTCAATGGTAAATTTTATTCCTGACGGCTTGACCGAATAGGAGGGCAGGCCGGTCTCGATCCCGAGATAGCCCCGCATTGCCCGGGCCACTCCTTCAGGACTGAAGAGATCGGGCCGGTCCGGGAAGAATTCCACATCTGCGTGGTCCTCCTCGATCCGCTCCACATCTGATCCTATGAGGGCGATCTTATCGAGAATCGTCTTTTTGTCAGTGCGGGTGAGGCGCTCGAGGTACTTATAGGGAAGGGTGATGACTGCCATCTCAGATACCTCCCTTGTTCTGGCGCAGCGATGGCGTCTCGCGAAGGAACGCCACGTCGCTCTTGTGCAGGTAGCGAAGATCCTTGAGCCCAAGACGGAGCATTGCGATCCTGCTCACGCCGAGACCCCATGCCAGGACCGGGTAATTGATCCCGAGCGGGGCCGTAACCTCCTCGCGGAAGACTCCGGCGCCCCCCATCTCGATCCAGCCGATGCCTTCGACATACACTTCGGCATCGAGGCTCGGCTCAGTGTAGGGATAGTAGGAGGGTTTGAACCGTACACCCTCGAACCCGATCCGGTGATAGAACTCGCGGAGGATCCCAAGCAGGTTCCCGAACGTGACACCCTCGTCCATCACGATCCCTTCGAGCTGCTCGAACTCGGCGAGGTGCGTGGTGTCGATCGTCTCGCGCCGGTAGACCCTGCCGATGCAGAATGCCTTGACGGGCGGGTTCGGGTTCCGGGCCAGGTGCTGAATGGAGACGCTCGTCGTGTGGGTGCGGAGCACGCACTGCTCGGCCTTCTCTTCCTTCCAGACCCCGCCCCAGCCGGTCGACGAGGTCTCGCCGCCGGAGATATGCATCGCCTTCACCTTCTCGTACCCCGGCGGGAGCGGAAGGGTCTCGTTGAGATAGAAGGTATCCTGCATCTCGCGGGCCGGGTGGTCCTGCGGCTGGAAGAGGGCATCGAAGTTCCAGAACGACTGCTGGACGATCCCGCCATAGAGTTCCTCGAACCCCATCTCAAGGAGGATCTCCCGCATCTCGGAGATGATCCGCTGGTAGGGGTGGATTTTTCCGGGATATGCCTTCTTCGGGAGCTTCGTGACATCGTATTTCCGGAGGTTTGCCGTCTTCCATGAGCCGGAGAGGATCTGCTCACGGGTCAGCGTGCCGGTCTCTTCGCGGAGATCGAGGCCTTTCTTTGCGAGCGCAAACCCTTCGGGCGTAATGGCGACGGTGTACCTGACGGTTTCAGTTTCCTGCAGGATCCCGCGTTTGAACAGATCCTTTGTCTTCGTGTCAGTAGCAGACGGGTTTTTGAGGGCTGCTTCATCAGCATCGGTGGAAGCGCCCGGTGCTTTTGCAACAGAAGCCCCCTCAACTTTGACAAGCCCTTTCTTTCGCAGCTGGCCAAAACCAATCTTAAACGCCTCATGCTTCTGGAGGTCGGCCAGCTGCGTTCCCGGGTGGATAAAACGCAGGAGCTGCGTTTCGGGAAGCCCATCCTTCAGGTACGTCTTCCCCTCATCTGTGTACACAAACTCCTTCGATACGATCCGTTCAACCGTGGCAAGCCCCTTGTCCTCTGCCAGGTGCGCCCACTGGACCACCGCTTCCTGCGTGGCTGCGAGCAGATCGGCTAGGTGCGGGGCTTCTGCCTTCTCCTCCTTTACAAGCACTGCAAGCAACCGTTTCTCGTTCTGGGTCAGTTCTGCCATCGTCACACCTCATTCCTGTCTGCTGCCGCATCCATCTTTTCGCGGAAATCCTTCAGGAATGCCACTACCCGTTCCGCCGTATCCTTCTTGCACTGGCCGCAGGTGATCTCGCCAGCGGTGCACTTCCGCCGGATCTCCGCCAGATCCGTATCGTCAGTCACCATGTGGAAGAGGTTGAGGAGGTACAGCGAGCACTTGTCCGGCTCGCCGCCAAGGCGCTCCTGTTCATCAAGGGTCATCCGCCCGCCGGTGATCCCGCTCATCACTTTTTTTCGTACTACCGCTTCGGTTTCGTAGAACGAGATGATACTCTCCGGGATGCTGCTCGACATCTTGCCACCGGTCAGTCCGGGCATGAAGATATGGTACGTGGACGAGGGGGTAAAGAACGCGTAGCCTCCTTGTGCCCTCTCGATCTCCCGCACTTTTGCCTTGACATCGGCGCACCCGGCTCCTTTGATATCGACGTGCCCCTCATATTTCTTCGCATGCGGGAAGGCCTTCTTGACCGCTTCGAGTGCAGCCTCTGGAGCATTCTTGGACCTGACGCTGATGTACCCGTCGCGTTCCTCGACCGTGAACATCCGCATCTTGTGGGCCACCCCGCGGGTGAGCCGGATGTGCGGGTCCTGGTCTACCCCGACCGGCACAACAGTCGGCGCCGGTTCGCGATCAATCTGCGGGTAGAGGATATCCGCGACCTGCGTGATCACGCTGTCCGCGTGGGCAAGGTCGGTATCGGGGCCGAACCCATAGATGGCCGAGAGCTCCGAGAAGTTCACCTTGGTAGCAGCTTCAAAGGCAAGGTCCTTGAGCCGGTCGTTCCTGCTCTGGAAGTAGGTCTTGCCCTCAAACCCCAGTGCATAGAGGCAGGAGAGGTATTCCTTCCCGAACTCGTTGCACTTCTCCCACGAGAGGCCGCGGACCGCATGGGCCTCCCGGTCGGCGATCGTGATATAGCCGTTGCCGCCCTGCTGCACGTGCCAGACCACCTCCTTCATGACCATGAGGTGGCCGAGGTGCGGGTGGCCGCTCGGCATGAACCCGGTGAGGATGTGAAACGGGGATCTGTTCTTTATTGCGTGCGCAATCTGGCCGTAGTCGCGGTGGCCGACCACGATGCCACGTCGCATAAAATACGGTACTTCCGGAAGTTCCGGTATCACCGGGGCTATCGGGTCGATCCCGAACTCGGCAAAGGTTTTTGCGATATCAAGGGACGGCGTGCTTGACCATGGGTTGATCTGCGGTTCCTGCATGATTTTGCTCACAGCTTGATCCGTGCGAATTCCACGAACTGGATTCCGGATGAATGTACGGCGCCAAACAACATCTTCTTTTTGACGCTGTGCGCCATCCGCACGGAGCGCGAGATCAGGCTCATGGGGAGTGCCGCTTCCTTCTCAACGGCGTGGACGAGCAGGTCGGAGTGGACGTTTGTGCCGCTGTAGACCCGGAAGTGGTGGCCGAACTTATAACCGGTCCGCGGGGTGAACTTATGGTCACGGAGTTCCGTGTAGACCGCGTGTTTCCCGGTCAGTTCCCGGTCAGTCTCGCTCGCAAGTATAAGGAAGTCCCCCGGGCTGATCACACCATTTCCTTTCATCAGCACGATATGTTCCCGGCTCATGAGATAGAGGAGTTCGACCGGCGAAAGCATCAGGCGCTCCGGGTCAAGGCGTTTCCCGTACCCTGCCTGTTCAAGGTCGGAGTGGGCCGGCACCCGGACCATAGCCGATTTCCCGGTCAGCATCGCATCGTGGCACGAGACTGGCGTGACCTCATTGCAGGCATCCGCCAGTTTCTGGAGCTTGATCTCGTAGTAGGTGAGCTCCTCCTCATCATCCACTACGGCAAGGACATACTGCTTGCGCATGTTCCGGGAGGCGACGACCTCCTCAATCAGTTTCCCGAAATGGATCGGGTCCCGCTCGGAGAGTACCCGCACGAGGTACAGCGACTCGCCGGTACCGGGTTTCTCCCCCCTGCGGAAGACCCGGAAATCGTGCGGGCCGGTCTGGACCACGTAGCCCCGTTCCCGCAGGTCGCGGTACACAAGAAAACTCCGCATGAAATTCCGCTGGTCGGCAAATTCGGCAAAGAGCGTATCGAACGTGTACCCGTCCACCTCGATCTTCTGGCGGTGGAGGAGATAGAGCGCCTCCTGCGGGGAGAGCCGGAGACCATCCGCTTCCGGCCGGCCATACCCGCTCTGCTCGTAGAGCGGGCGCCCGTCCTTTCCCACACGGATCACCATGCCATCAAATATTGCCTTCACTGCCTGATCTATTTGTTTCCGGAGGGTTATAAGGGCGCGGGAGCATGGGAATGCGATCTTTTCGCGTGGCTGACCATCCCTCAGCGAAATCCTTATGTATCACAATTTTTCCGGACAATGGCATTAAGAGGGGTTGAATCAAATTTGTATAGTCTGATTGTATCTCATAAGTATGCTTAATTGCACGTCCCCGAGGATGACTTCATTCCGGGATATTTGGGTAATACTATAGGTACGTCGATCACCCAACACCGGAATCATTTTGGAAGGCCAATACAACAAGCGGCGGAAAAATGATGGTGCATCAGTTCAGCGACCCCGGATGCCGACGAAAAGACGAACTCAACCTTGCGGGTTTTCTCCCGCGGTCTGAGGTGAACGGTCCCGGCAGCCGGGCTGTCGTCTGGGTGCAGGGATGTCCGATCCGGTGCAGGGGATGCTTCAACGATGCATACTGGCCCTTTTCTCCCGCACACATTGTCACGATCGACGAGCTCGCGTCCCGTATAACAGGAATACCCGATATTAACGGTGTCACCTTCTCCGGGGGTGAACCGTTCGCACAGGCCGGCGCCCTTGCCCTGCTTGGGGACCGGGTCAAAGAGGCGGGACTGACGCTCGTGACCTATACGGGATTCACAACCGATCAACTCGCTCGGGGCCACCACCCTTCATGGTATCATCTCCTGAGTATCACGGATCTTCTCATCGCAGGGCCCTACATCGACAGCCTTGCGTGCACAGGGATATACCGGGGGTCCTCAAACCAGCAGGTCATCCCCATAAGCGGAAGGATTGGCCCGGTCTCCGGGGAGCGTTCCGGGCCCGAAAGGCGGGACAGCAGGGTGGAATTTACGATCGGCATGGATGGCAGCATCACGACCAGCGGATTTCCGGAAAAGCCCCTCGTGGAGCAGCTCGCATGCCGGTGCAGGGGAGCGTGAGACAAACCGTGTCGCATTTCAGCCGTATCAGGACAAAATTCCGCCACCGCCAGGCCCTGGTGGAGTGCCTGCAGGGGCTCGGGTACAGCGTGGAGACGGATACAACCGTCAAAGGATATCATGGGCATCATGACGTGGAGATCGCTGCCCGGAATTCCGGCGGATACGGTATCGGCTTTGTGAAAAATACCGATGGCACGTACGATATGGTGGCAGACCTGTGGGGAGCCGGCAGCAGGACTCATACTAAAATGACAGCGGAACTGGATGCACAGGCTGGCCTGATCCAGAAGGCCTATGCGAAAAAGATGGTGCTCGAACAGGCCAGGGCCGACGGGTTTGACGTGGTCTCACAGGTCGAGGAGAAGGATGGGACACTCCGTATCGTGGTCAGGAGGTGGCAGTAAGTGATGCCCAAGCAGGAGCCGGATTTTGCCCGGAGGCTCAACATCTCGCTCCGGGCCCGGGTGACCCTGATCGTTGTGATCACCCCGGAGGAGGAGCGGGTCGTCTCACGGATCCGGGAGGTCTGCGAGACCTGGGACCCCCCCCGCCAGTGCATTGCCTGGGACAGCGTGGACGGCTTTGCCGTGATCGCGGGCAGCAGGAATTTCCTTGCCCAGTCCCGCGACCCGCTGGCAGCGCTCGAGGACGTGGGGAAGACCGACGAGAACGCCGTGATCATTCTCAAGGACTTCCACGAGTACTGGAATACACCTCAGGTCAAGCGCAGGATCCGGAACTTCTCGCAGCAGTTCCGGTACAACCGGCGCACGATCGTGATCGTAACACCGTCCCACCGGGTTCCGGACGAGATCCGGGACGAGGCAGTGACCATCCACTTCCCGCCACCCGGTGCAGCCGAACTTTCAGCAGACCTCAATACCCTGCTGTCCACAAGCGGCATCACCAGCACCCTGTCGCAGGGCGGGCGGGAGAAACTGATCCAGGCAGCCCTTGGCATGACTATCAACCAGGCGCGCCGGGCCTTCTCCAAAGTGATCGTTACCAGCGGAACTATCGGGGATACGGATATAGATGCGATCATCGCCGACAAGAAAGATATCCTGAGCTCTTCCGACGCCCTCGAGTTCTACAGTTATACCGAGACACCCGAGAATGTCGGGGGGCTCCTTGTCCTCAAGGACTGGCTGCGGCTGCGCGAACGGGCATTTACGCAGGATGCACGGGATTACGGCCTTCCTGCCCCGAAAGGGATTGCCCTGATCGGGATCCCGGGAACGGGAAAGAGCCTGACCGCGAAGATGATCGCCGATCTCTGGCACCTGCCCCTGCTCAGGCTGGACGTGGGAGCACTTTTTGGCAGCCTCGTGGGGGAGTCCGAGGAGAGGACGCGCAGGGCGCTTGCCCTTGCCGAAGCGATATCCCCGTGTATCCTCTGGGTGGACGAGATCGAGAAAGCGTTTGCTTTTGGCAGCGGGGACGCAGGCACGAGCCAGAGGGTCTTTGCCCACCTCCTCACCTGGATGCAGGACAAGACCGCCCCCTGTTTTGTCGTTGCCACGGCCAATAACATTGCCGCACTCCCGCCGGAACTGCTCCGGAAAGGGCGGTTCGATGAGATCTTCTTCCTTGATCTGCCGACATTCGAGGAACGCAGGGAAATCTTCTCGGTACACCTCAGGAAACGCCGGTGCATCCCTGCGGAGTTCGATCTGGACCTGCTGGGTAAGGAGAGCGAGGGGTACGTGGGGGCAGAGATCGAGCAGACCGTCATCGATGCGATGTACCGTGCATTCAATGAGAACATGCGCAGTGTTACCACGGATGATATCATCCTCTGCATGAGGACACAGGTTCCTCTTTCGGTCTCCCAGCGGGAAACGGTTGCTGCACTCCGTGCCTGGCTTGCCGAAGGGAGGGCCCAGTCCGCATCCCGCCCGCCGGTTACGGTCCCCCCGGAAGGAAGAGCGATCGCACTGGAAGCTTTTGCTCCCCGGCTCCCGTGAGAGAGATGCAGCTCCCGGTTACTGTTCCAGTTATCGGCACGCTGCTGGCCCGGCGCAGTGCGAAAAAGATTGCCCGTGCGGCACGGAACGGTGACCCCGCTGCAGTCATTGAGCTCTGCCGTATACTTGTGAGTTCTGATGATGGAGTAGTACGGGAAACCGCCCGGTCCGCCCTCAGTACACTCCCATCCCGGGAAACGGTTGACGTGTTCTGCAACCGGGTGCTTGGCACAGGAGACGTCCATCCCCGGCTCACAGAGATCGCCATATCCCGGCATTATGCACCATCCGGCCTCCCGGCCCGGGCACTGTTTTATGCGGCAACCGGGCAGAAAGACTGCCTCGCAGCCATCGACCGCAGCCCCCGCTACCCGCTCCTGTTGGAGGGATACCGGCTTGCATGTCCGCTGACCCGGAAAAACGTTCTTCTGGCAACCGGCAGGGACGCAGACGGAATGTGCCCGGTCCTAGCCCGGGCCCTTCTGGGAGAACCTGACACAAGAGACCCCGGTTCATGGTCGCGGGCTGAATGGGAAACCATCATCACCGGGCTCATACACGAAGAAGATTGGGATATCCTCTGGATGCTGCTCTTTTCCGCTCCCCCATCCCTTGCAGTACGGTCCCTCCATGCCCTGCATGACAGGGGATGGAAACCGCCGGCAGCGGACCGCCATCTCTTCAACGATCTCATCGCATCCCTTCCTTCGGCCTGGGACTTCCCGCTCCCAAAGGACCCGGTCCAGCTCACGCTCGCGTGCCAGGACCGCCAGTGCCTGAAACTGGTCTTCTCCCGGGACGGCTCCCTGCTCGCGGGTTCTCATGCTGACGGGACGATCTCCGTCTGGCAGATCGCACAGGGCAGGCTTCTTGCCAGCTGGTCCGAAGGCGGCGGTCGTGCGGGAGACCAGGTCCTCCTGCCGGATAACAGCAGCCTCGTTTCCCTGGACGACAGGGGGATACTCCGGTGCCGGCACATTCCAGGCGGCGCGGTGCGCTGGTCATTCGATGAGCCGCTCCACAGGATTACAGAAATGCTCCTTTCTGCAAACGGGGAGTTCCTGCTGGCTGGAGAAGGAAACGGGGGCGTGATCTTTCTGGACTGCAGCACAGGAGACATAGCGGGCGGGTTTGAGGGATACCCGTCACCGGTCACAGCCCTTGCAGCTGCTCCGGACGGGCATTCGGTAGCCTGCGGGCATGATGACGGGACCATCAGGTACCGGGATCGAAGGACCGGTGCAGACCAGAGAGTTTCCGGCAGCGGTGATAAGGTCCGCGCCCTTGCATTCAGCGATGACGGGTCGCTCCTGTTCGTATTATCCGAACATGCGCAGCCCGCGGTCTTGGATCCGGCTGCAGGCAGACGTGTGCTAACCTGTGCAGGATTTTCCGGTACACCCGCAGCTCATGCGATCAGCACTGCCGGCTGCATAACCATGGTCTGGGATACCGGCAATATCCTCCGGCTCTGGAGATGGGACGAGCCCGGTCCCTGTGCCGGCATCCCGTTCTATAACCGGCGTCCCGGCTGCTGCGCGATCAGTCCGGATGGCAGCCTGTGCGTAGCAGGGTGCGACGACGGGACGATCAGGATTTTTGCATCGCCGGGTGGCAGGCTGGTCCGGGACTTCCGGGGCCATACCCGGCCGGTATCGGCCTGTGCCATCTCCCCGGACAGTTCCCTGGTTGCAACGGCTTCGTGGGATGGAACGGTGACGCTTCGTGACCTCCCGACCGGGGAGATCCACCGGACCCTCCAGCGACCAGCGGGTCCGGTGACCGGACTTGGCATGACACCAGCAGGGGCGGTACTGATCGCAGTGACTGCGGACGGTATCGCACGACAGTATACACGGGAAGCGGGGACCCTGCTCCGCTCGATCGAGCTGTATACACCGTCAGCAAAAGCGATTGCGATCAGCCCTGACGGGAAGTACCTGGCATGTGCCGGGAGCGATGCTACGCTCAGGCTCTGGGAGCTCGCGACCGGAAGCCTGGTGGCGGGCCGGGAGCGGCTTGGTACCACCCTGCGTTCACTCACGTTCTCACCGGACGGCTCCCTGCTGGTATCCGGCGGCTGGGACGGCGTGGTGAGGTACTGGCGGGTGCCGGATCTTCACCTGGCAGGAAAGGGAAGAGGACATTCCAGCATCGTGACCTGTTGTGCTGTAACTCCGGATGGATCACAGGTAGTTACCGGCAGCAACGACACGTCCGTCCGTATCTGGGACATTGAGGCAAAAAGGGGCTCAGCCGTGATACGGGACACACGGAAAGAAGTGAGTGCCTGTGTAATCCTGTCGGGTGGATCGCTCGTTGCTGCAGGAAGTGCCGACGGGATGATCCGCGTGTACCGGTTGCCGGACGGAAAAAAGGAGTGCACCATTCCGGTAATCCCCGGAAAAATCACTTCCCTTGCCGGTTCTCCGGATGGCGAACTGGTTATTGCCGGCTACGAGAACGGTTCCCTTGCGTTCTGCTCCCTTACGGAGCGCCGGCTCATCCGCATCCTCCCGGTCCACACTGCCGCCGTAAGCGGCATTGCCTTTGTTCCAAGGGTGGAGCACGTGGCAACGAGCGGGATGGACGGGATGGTCCGGGTCACCCGGCTTCCCTGGACAAAAAACCTGTCGCAAACCAGAATCGATGACATGCCGTGGATGTATGAGGAAACAACAGGAGACAATGTGGCCATGAGATCGCAATGGACATTTCTTTACCGGATGCTCGCAGGCAGGTTTCGCGGGGAGATCGGTATCTGTTCTCCCTCCCATGAGGCGGGACCGTTCGATATCCAGATAGCGGGGTGATGACAACGGACACAACGGAAATGCATGGAGAACAGCCCGCCCGGATCGGGGTGGATTTTGGCAACGATACCCTCGTCATTACCCGGGGTGGCAGCGATGACGGCAGGCAGGTGACGTTTCCCGGCTGGTCGGATGAGGTTCCCTTTGGTGAACCTGAGGGCCCGTCGTCGTGCATCCCGGTTTGCATCCATTACACGGAAACCGGAGAACCTGTACTGGGAGCGTTGTCCGCCCGGGGGGATCGTGCAGCTCATCCGTGCACGGCCCGGTGGATGCGGAAATACGTGCTGGAAAACAGTCCGGTCCGGATGCCGGGCGGCGGGAGCCGGGGGATGCGGTACCAGGATGCGGGAGAAGAGTTCCTCCGGGAGGTCCTGGCCCGGGTTGTCCGGGAGACCGGCAGGAGCCACGGCATTGTCTTCTCGATCCCCCCCGGTGCACCGGAACAGTATATCCAGTGGCTGGGGCGCATTGCCGGGGCCGCATGTGCTCCTTCCTGGCAGACAATCGATGAGTCCCTGGCGGTTGTGGCAGGATACGGCATGGCGCCCTCACCCGGGGATGGCTTCCTCATCCTCCGCTGTGATGAACTGGAGCTCGATGTATCGGTTGTTATTGCTGTGGATCCATCTGAAGGAGGCACGTCTTCAGCAATGGCAGTGCGGGGAAGGGCCGGAAAGCCTGACGGATGCGAAGCGATCGACAAATGGATTGCCCGCGACCTGATGGTGCGGAGCCACAGGGCATGGACCAGTGCAGGGAGCCGGGGAGAGCCGATCCTCCCCGCACTCCTCCGGACTGCACGGGATATCCGGTCGCGACTGACCAGCACGGACGCGTGTCCCCCGGATCGATCAGGGGCAGGATACATGAGCGGCCCCGTGCCAGAATTCTCCCGGGGAGATCTTGCCCGGGTCCTCGACTCGAACGGGTTCTTCACATCTCTTGAGCAGACGATCGACCGCGCCCTGGCCCAGGCACGCTCCCGCGGATTTGAGGAAGACGCACTCAGGGCAGTACTCCTCGTTGGCAGCGGGTGCGCCCTTTCCGTAGTGCAGGATGCCGTGCGGAAACGGTTTGCCCCGTGCCCCATCCATTGCGACCGTTCCCGCGATGCCGCGGCACACGGCGCCGCCTTATGTGCACAACCAGTACAGGACACGGGCCGGATCCGGCGCGATTATGCGCTCCGGTACTGGGATCCGGTAGCACGGGAGCACCGGTACCGCTTCCTCGTGCACAGCGGGGCCCGGTTCCCGAGCGCCGGCCAGGCAGCCCGGGTTACCATCTGCGCCGCCTACGACGGGCAGACCCAGCTCGGGATTCCCCTGTACGAGATGCCTGCGCCACAGGGAGACGGCATAACAGCGCTCGAGCTGGTTGCCGATAAAACCGGAGGGGTCCGGCTTGCGGGCGCTCAACCGGATTCCGGTGCGCGGGGCAGGCCGGTGCCGGTGACCGGGGGCACCCCGGTTTACCTGGCGGCATCGCCGCCCGCGGTAAAGGGGGAGCCCCGGTTCGAACTGGCGTTTACGATCGATGCCGGAAGAAACCTCTGTGTCACGGTACGCGATCTTGGCACGAACAGGCTGCTGAAAAAGGATGAGGCGTTGCATACGCTGGTGTGAATGGCGAGTAAGTGAGGAGTGAACTGACCATGGACATGCAGGAACTGGAGATCACGATAGACAACGAAGGACGGATACAGGTAAAAGTGACCGGGGCGCATGGTGCCGGCTGCCTGGAGATGACGAAAAACCTGGAACATGCTGCAGGGGATGTGGAAGGCCGGGAACTCCTGCCCGCGTATTACGAACAACCGGTCTCAACCCAGCAGCAGGGGTATATCCGCAGGACATGAGACCGGGAAAGGAATTCCTGCATATCTTCACTCATGCAAGGCTGGCCCGGGTGTCGTTTTAGCAGGAGGCCTGAAGATCCGGAGGCAGGCCTGCCCGCCAGGTTTTGCAAGAGTTTCTCTTTTTTCCCATCCCTGTCAGCAATCCTCAAGCCTGCTGCAATCCGGGCAGCGGCAAGAGGAAAGGACAGGTACAGATGCACCGCAGTGCGGGAGAACGGGTTCTTTAATGGTGCCGAAGGGGGCCCCCGTGGACAGCAAAAATGTGTCGGATATCCGGCGGGCGGCTGGAAGTTACTCCGGCTCCCTGCCAATAAAACGATATGCCCCTATGGGCACGAGGATCTCGAACCGGGCTCCTTTTCCGGGCGTCCCCGTTTCGCGGATAGTCATACCGGTGAGCGCGAGGATTTCCCGGGAAAGGAACAGGCCGAGGCCGGTATTCTTCCCGTATCCCTGGTTGAAGATCTTCTCCTTTTCGTTCACCGCTATGCCAATCCCGTTATCCTCCCATACGATGACAAGCCCTTCCGGATATTCCCTTGCAGATATCCGGATCGTTGTTGCATGTTTCTCCATGACGGGCTGTGTTATCCAGGAGGTTGGAAAAGACCCTGGAAATGAGGGGATCGGCAAAAATCATGAGTTGTGGCAGTTCTTCTTCCAGGGCCAGTTCCGGGGGAACCTGCCGGCGGGGAATTACCGCCATGATCTCCAGCCACAGCGGTTCCATGCTGCCGAGGTCCTCGTAGATTTTGGTAAACTCGATGTGCACGCTGATGGCACCGGTGACTGACTCCAGCTTTTCAATAAAGCCGGTCATGACAGGATCTGCTGATTTATGCTTTGCAAGGGCGAGATACCCCAGGAGGGCGTGGACTTTGTTCCGGAGATCATGGCGCGTGATACTGCTGAGCAGGCCAAGTTTCCGATTGGCCTCCCGCAACACCTGTTCTGTCCTCTTCTGGGTCCGCAGGTCACGGATGATCGAAAGGACTGCATGGCGGTCATCAAGGGTAACAAGGCTGTCACTCACTTCCACCGGGATCCGCGTACCGTCCTTTGTTACATGTTCTGTCTGGAACAACGCAGTACCTTCAGAAAAGAGCTGCTGCTGGATAGCAGGGCTATGTGCTGCCTGTTCCGGGACATCGATATCCGGAATGCTCATCCCGAGCAGTTCTTTCCGGGTGTACCCCAGCATCCGGCAGGCCTTGTCGTTCACTTCAATGAACCTGCCGGGGTGTTCATCGGTAACCTCGTGGATAATGATCGCGTCTGAGGCATGCTGCAGGATGAGACGGTACCGCTTTTCGCTCTCCCGTAGGGTAGTCTCGGCCGCTTTTCTCTCGCTGATATCCCTGAACCGCACGAGGACCGCGGGTTTCTGGCGGTATACGGAGGCGGAGGCGATGACCTCAACATTAACGGGAGTACCATCAAGACACCGGAACCGCTCTTCGATTGCCGGCACAACATTCTCCGGCGATTCGGCCATGGTCCTGATCCGTTGCCGGACAACCGTGTCCGATACCGGATCCACGAGATCCATAACTGCTGTT
>Ga0074046_10001668_pt1 | contig 19765 bp, 11 predicted proteins | sample BogForMeECP23OM3_FD_94441 | JGI IMG/M metagenome (GOLD analysis project Ga0074046, IMG submission 94441) | Bog forest soil microbial communities from Calvert Island, British Columbia, Canada - Bog Forest MetaG ECP23OM3 | ecosystem: Environmental > Terrestrial > Soil > Wetlands ... | reverse complement strand
GCGTGTCGATTTTCACCATGGTTTCCGGAGAGACGATGGGCATCATCCCTGTTTCCAAAACTACTTTGGTTACGCCAATGATGCCGTGCCCGCACATCGTGCTATAGCCTTCGTTGTGGGTGAACAAAACTCCGAGGTCGGCACCAGCCGTTATGGGTTCGGTGAGAATACAGCCGTACATATCCGCGTGCCCACGGGGTTCCCACATCAGCGCTTTCCGCAAGTGGTCGAGGTTCCGCTTGGCGTAGTTGCGGCGCGCGAGAATGGTATCGCCGGGCAGTTCTGGAAATCCGTCCACGATGACGCGGAAGGGCTCTCCGGCAGTGTGGGCGTCAATCGTTGTGATTCGTTGCCAGCCGTTCGGCGGAGCCCAGTCCTTTGCTCTTGGATGCGTCTTCATTTGTGAAACACCGGAAATACGTGCTCGAAAAGTCTTGCGCTTTTACCGCGTAGTCGTGATACTTCGGCACCCGAGTCACCTGATATAGTCGCTCCAGGTGGTACTTATGAACAGCATCCTATAGGAGCGGATGACAGATGCGTAGTTTAGCATTCCGTGTACGCTCCCTATGGCCATGCGCGGCGACACACGGGAGAGGGACTGGTTTACATCGGGTCGCTTCCGAGATGCACATATCTGCGCGATAAGGAGACTAGTAAATGTCGATGCAACGGAATTGGTTTTGCGGTTGCCGGTTGTGGTTGTGCTCTGCGCTGATAGCGGCCGGCATCACATGCGCTCTCGGCCAGAACCCTCCCACCCCTAATCAGCAGCCGGCAAAGACGCCGGCAACCACCCAGACGCCCGCGCCCGCATGTAGTGTGGCCGACGGTTTCACGCTGGCGGCCGTGGGCGATTTGATCTTTTCGGAACCGCTGTCCGGTTTGCAGGACGAACCCTTTCAGGCGGTGCTGAGCCGGCTGCGCAACGCCGACGCTACCTTCGGCAATCTGGAGAATACTCTCATTGATCTGCGAAGTTTCCACGGTCACCCCCAGGCCGAAAGCGGAGGCGGGCATGCGCGCGGGTCACCGGCGGTGGCCAAGGACCTCCGGAACATGGGCTTCAACTTGGTTTCACGCGCCAACAATCACACCACCGACTGGGGCATTGAGGGCATGTTTGCGACCGACCGGGCGGCCGATGAAGCCGGCCTGGTCCGCGCCGGAACCGGCGAGGACCGGACGGCCGCCCGCGCCGCTCGCTATCTGCAAACCGCCAAAGGCCGCGTCGCCCTGGTCTCCATGACCTCGAGTGCTACGCCCCTATCGGTTCCGGCGGACGCCGTGGGGGGCGCTCCCGGCCGTCCGGGTCTGAGCGCCTTGCGGGTTACGCCCTCCATGATCGTGTCCCCGGACATGATGAAGTCCCTGCGCCAGATCCACGACGCGCTGCCTCCGGCTGCCTTGCAGGCCGAGGAGCAGGAAAAGCGAGTCTTACAGCCCGAGGGCGAAAAGCATGAGGGGAAGCCCGAAGAACTCAAACTGTTTGGCACGAAATACCGCGTGGGCGATAAGCCGGTCCGCGCTGCCTACGAAATGAACGAAAGCGACTTGCACCAGATCCTGAAGGGCATCCGCGACGGCAAGCAAAACTCGGACTTCCTGATCGCCACCATTCACGCCCACGAGCCCGATAACTGGTCCAATGAACCGGCCGACTTTTTGCCCAAGCTGGCGCATGCCGCGATTGACGCGGGCGCCGACGTTTTCATCGGCCATGGCCCACACCAACTCCGGGCGATCGAGATCTATCAGGGCAAACCAATCTTCTACAGCCTGGGGAATTTCTTCTTCCAGTTGGCCACGCAGGGGCCGGTTTCGGCCGACATGTACGAAGCGATCAAGGGAGATCCCAATACCCTCACCGGCTATGAACTCATGTCCAAACTCCTGAAGGCATGGTTTGATGCGCCGATATGGTACCAGAGCGTCATCGCCGTGAGCCGTTTCGAGCACGGCCAGGTGGCCGAGGTGCGACTCTATCCCGTTGACCTCGGTTTTACAGCCAAGGGAGCCAACCAGGGTATTCCCCGGCCCGCGTCTCCGGCGGTCGCCAAAACTATTCTGGAGGAATTGCAGCGGCTGTCGAAACCCTACGGCACAACCATCGCCATCGAGGACGGCGTGGGTGTTATTCGTTTGCAAGAATGAGTTGCGCATCCAGAGCGAACCAACCACGCGAAAAAATCGCTGAGGGTCGGGCGCTCCCAATCTGGCCGGGTCGGAGGCTGCGCCGCGCTTCGTAGGTCCGGACTAACAGTTGCTCCCCGTCCTTTCGGCTGCGCAAGTCAATACGGCCTCGCATTTCAAACGAGTGCGACGTAGAGATACGACCTGCGGAAGACCACACTGCCGGAATTTCCTTCGCTACGGGCAGCCCGCGCATACCGGAGTTCGCGCGGCGTAGTATCCGAGGGACACTTGCCCCGATGGTGGAGTCGCGTTCACCAGGTCCGTTTCCACCCAGAAGCCGTGATCCGGGTCAATGAAGTAATAGTCCACCGCCATAGGCGAAGGAAATACGTTGCTGCCGGCTCCTCCAGGCGGGTTCGGGTTGGCATAGAGGATTCCCGAAAAAGGAGCGCTGGACGTTGGGGTACTGAAGGTGCCGAGGAACGCGTTGTCCTGTGACGCACTGCCGCCGAGATTGGCGTCCGCAAGGCCGGATACCTGTGGCGTACCTGTAGGATTCGCATTCATCTGGGCGGTGCCGTCGTTTTCGCCGCCATTCTCCTGGGCGAAGCTAAACCCGTAAGGGCCCGTGAAAGCAGCGGTCATAGTCGATTGCGCGTAAGCCACTCCCGTTCCAATCGATGGATAGTGCAGGTCGGGTGAGGGTCCGGGATCCCCGACTTCGAGAACCACCGCCGCCGGGTCCGAGCCCCTGAGGCCAGTGAGATAGAAAAAGAACTCGGGTCTATAGGTTGCTTTTAGCGCGGCATTGAACGTGATTGAGGTCGCAGGGGTACAAGCGGTACAGCCGATTGTGGCGCGACCGCTGCCGCTCGAGTCGACAGCGTATGTTCCACTGAAAGACGAACTGATCTCGGCGCCCGCTTGTGGATTCTTCTGGACGATGTTGTAGAGCAGGAAAGTGTCCGTGTACCCACTGTTACTGACGATGTTGCCGTCGCCATCGGCCTGGAACAGGCTCGCCGAGGTCAACGTCAGCGGAAGGTAGCCATTGTTACCGGAGTTAGTCGAGAGGTCTATCCCAGTAACTCCGAACACATATGTCGTCCCGGACGGCAACGACGCATTGGTAAAGTTGCCATAGCTGCCTGGGGCTTGGCCGATGGCGAGTCCGCCGGTCACACCAAAGCCGACAACGCCGCTGTCCGCATTGGTGTCGGTCTCGATGAGTTTTATGTGAGTCGCGTCCACCATGTAGCCCGTCAGGACGACGGTGATCGGTTTAGGATGGCTGGCGCCAATGAGGCCAAGCAGCGTAAATGTGACCTGACCGAATGTATCGGGACCGGATGAGATTTTCGACCCGGTGGAAAACGTCCCAGCACTTAGCCTCTGTGCTTCCTTGATGATCTCATCGGTCACGCCGGTGATGGTTTGGTCGTGCGCAATGTCAAAGACGCCGCCGAAAGCCAGCGGTGGGTGGTTGCCGGACACATCGGTGTCGAACACATCAGTGCCGCTCACTACGAAAGCATAGCTGCCCGAGGGTGCTACGGTGCTGGTCTGCAAATCCATGGTTCCGGTAGCGGATGCCCCGGTGGCCGCTGATCCCAAATCCATCTGCGAGATCAGCGCCTGGGGATTCTGGGGATTATTCAGAAACACGAAAGCAAAAGTCTCAATGCCGTTCCCGCCAATGTTCGGGTCTCCCGTGTTGAGCGTGATTGTTCCCCGTCCGTCGTTGCCGAGGAAATAGCTGCTGCCTACACGTCTGATGCTGTCAGTCACTGACACCCCGTTAGAATTAACCGTTTGCTCGCCGCCCATGACGTTCCCCTGGCCGTCGAGCGTGATCACGCCCGCAAACTGGTAAGGACTGGAATTTTCAATGCCCTGCGCCTGCAGCACATAGTTACCCGGATGAAGACCGCTGTCAAAGGTGGTGATCGTAACCGGAGAGACGACGTTCGCCGTCTGTTGCGCTTCCGCGTAGGCCACAATTTCGGTAACCATGCTGTTTGAAGAAAGCGTCGCGGGCGCCGTGTAGGTGATGGCTGTACCACTCTGGCTAGACACACTACTGAGCGTGCCGCATATGCTGCCGGAGCCGTCCTGGCACGTCATATACCAAGCTACTCCTTCACCGACTTGAGCCGGGGTGCCCTGAACCGTCGCCGTGAGGGTCACTATGCCATTGACTGGAACCATTCCGTTAGTCAATCCCGTCGTTTGCACGCTGACGGCGACCTGGGACTGCGGCGGCGGTGGAGGATTCTGCACATTCGCAGTGCTTCCTCCACATCCAGCAAGTACTGAAATCATCACCGCTGGTAGAAGAAGGAGAATCCATCGTTTAGTCGTCACTGCCGACCTCCTTGAATTGTTACGTCATCTTGCCCTAACCACCAGATCAGACTTGGACTCAAACACCAACTCCCCCATAAGACCGAGCGGCCCAGAGTCGCGGAGGTCATTGTCCCGTGCCACGCAGATAGACAAATTGGGCACTGCCGTTCGGTTCCGGCGAGTAATTGATAGTGAGTTTTCCAGTGTTAAGTCCGACGGTGCCGGGCTTGAAAGTTACAGTCAAAGTGCAACTACTGCCCGGAGCGAGGGTAGCCGGGCAATCATTCGCCTCAGAGTAGCTGCCGCTCACCAGGATCTTGCCGACGAAGGTTACCGTCTGTGGGTTCGTCAGGTTCGGGTCGTTGAGAAGCGTAATCGTCAACGGGGCGCTCGCGTTGCCCACCGCCTGACTCCCAAAATCCAGACCCGCGCTCGGCAGCATCCTCAGTGGGCTTGGGGTACTCGCTTTCAACTCCACCGGAAAACGTCCGCTATCGATTTCGCACGGGTTGCTCTGAGACGGCAGCGTACCAGCAGGCCAACACTGCAACGTGTTCAGTTCCAGAAAATAATCCAGACCGCTATTTATGAGGGTGTTCGGCTGCGGCGCATACACCACCTGTAGGCTGCAACTTGCTTGAGGAGCGAGCAGGGTTCCCGTGCACGTGTCCGCGGAAATCTGGAAGTTCGGCTGCAAAGTGCCGGGATCGCTGTCACAGTTGTAGCTGATCGTGGCAGGGCTGGTGTTGACGGGCAGAACGGGAAGAATGTCATTAAGAACGCCCGGAGGACGGCCCACCACCTGCAGGCCGGCAACGGGGCCTTCTTGCCTCGGCGCCGGAAGCTTGAGCGGGGCCCTTGGTGGGTTCACGCAAGACGCCCTGCCCAGGATCTGCACAGGATTCACGCTATTGTTGGTAAATGACAGCGTCTGAGGAAGACTCGCTTCCGGTGGATTAAGCGGTTCCTCCGCACCGAAATCGAGTTCGGGAGTCGAAGGTTGAATCGCGCTCAGCCCTGTGCCAGTGATGGGCACGGAAAAGACCTTATCGTTATCGTAGTCCCCGCTCGGGACGGTAACGGTCAACGTGCCCCCCTGTGGAAACGGACACCATTCCGGCGGAGCCCCGGAAATAGACGGCGAACTTGGGAACGGCAGCCATGGGCAACCCTCCTGCGGGCTAAAAGTCACCGTAATGGAACAAGACTGCCCTGAACCGAGAACGAAAGGTTTCCCCTGCGAGGGAGCACCTCCCGCTCCACAAGCGTCCGTCTCCGTGAAACTCGGCAAACCGTTGAAATCGGTAGAGCCGCTGCCGAATAGGGGGCTGTCGGTGTTAGGAATAAAGGCCAACGTCAGATTGCTCAGGCTCGTGCTGGAATTGTTTTCCAGCGTAATCGCCTGCATCGTGGCAGGAGTGCCCAGCATCTGAGTCGGGAAGATTAGAACGGCCGGAGACAGCGTAATCGGTTCCTGGCAAGCGGTTCCACTGTTCAATGCCAGGCAGATGTACCCAAGGTCTTCTTGCACGGCGCTGGCAGGGCAGTACTTCGTGTTCACAACGTATGCTTGTCCAGTCGAGTGCAGAATGTACCCGTTCGTTGTGGAGTCGAAGGTCACGGTATCAAGGCCGCCATTGTTGCTTGCTTGGCTAAGCGGTATGCCGATCTGTCCGTTATTCGATCCGTCGATCCCGATCAGGTGCAGAATCACGGTATTGCCGCTGATTTGGCCATTCACGGACACGGAACCAGCAGGGATACAAGGGTAATTGCTGAGAAGGGTTGTCGGGTCAATGAAACTCAATGTTCCCGTGACGGTTGCGTTGCTGGCGCCGATGTTGTCTCCCTGGATGAGGGATCCCGTCACTGGAAAATCTCGATTGAGCAGGCCCGAGTTATCCTGGGGACCGCCGCTGTGAAAGCTTCCTGTGATCGATCCGGTTAGTGACGGCACGGATACTGCGCTCCATGACAGACCTGTTTCGGCGTATCCGCAAGGGGAACCGTCGGCCGCTGTCCCGGCGGTTGACGTATAAGTCCCTGTCATCGTCGAACCATCGGCACTCAGCGTTCCAGTGAGCGTAAAAGTCTGCATGCCGGCGACCTCAGTGATGGTCACGTTCTGACCGCTGATCACTACGGTGACTGGAGCCGACCCACTGTTGCACGCCCCGGCTTGAGAAGTCGACGAGGTGACGGAGTAAACCGTCTGCCCCGTGACTGCGCCATTGTTCTGCAGCAGGAACCCACCCAGTAGGCCACCACTGAAGGTTGGATCGCCCGGATTTCTGGCCTGCGGCGCCATCGTGAACTGCCAGTTGCCCGAGAGCGTTGCGCTCTGTTGCAAGCCGCCGGAAGCGCCGCCCCCTCCACATGCCGAAAGCATCATCGTTGTCATTACTGTGGCGGCGAGCAGCAAGACCCACGGACCATTCGCGTACCATCCGCGCAACCGATGCAATTCACCAATCGCACGGCACAGCATTCGATCTTTAATCAATCTCTGCATGATGCTCCACGTTCTGGAAGGTGCGATTGCTTGAGCCAAAGAGGGTCTGCGCTGGATGTCGACTCCGGCTCGCGAACCACACCAATTGGGGTAGGCCCGCCTCCGAGTCTCGCCCCGCTCCGAAATCGAGTTGGGAAGTCGAGACGGCGTCCGAACTGACCGTGGTGCCCGTGATCGGCACCGCAAAAATCATGTTGTTGACGTTTACACTTAGCGTTGCGGTAAGAGGAGACGGACACTGAACCGACCCAAACGCGCACGTTTCCAGCGGGGCAAAGAAAATCGTAATGGTGCAAAACTGTGGCGCTAGCGGACCACCAAGAGAGAAAAGCGGGCTAATCGTCTGCCCGGATGACGAAGGCAAGGTTTCTCCGCCAGGGACACAGTTATCCTCCTCGGTGAAATTGTTCTTATCGCTGTTATTCGTTAAGCTCAACGTCACACCGTTCAGAGCACCGCCGGAGGTGTCTGTCAGTGTGATCGTCTGCTTGGCCGGAGGTGAGTTCAACGGTTGAGCCGGGAAGGTCAGCCCAGACGGAGTCAGCGTGATCGGCGATTGGCAAGCGTTCACACCGTTTAACGCCAGACACATGTTTCCGAAGTCCCCGGCAGCAGCTACGTTCCCAAGGCCGCCTGGGCAAGACGTCGTGGCCACTAGATAGGCTGGCCCAGCCCCTTGCAGAACATACCCGCCTTGCACGGAGTCAAAGGTAACGGGATTGACCCCTGTTCGTCCCAAGGAACCAACCGGTTCGCCGATCAGACCCAAATCCGATCCGTCAGCCGCGATCATCTCCAGAGTGACGAAATTCCCGCTGATTTGGCCGCTCACCGACGCAACAGTGAAACAGGGGTAGTCGCTCCCACCCGTTAGCGGGTTCACAAAGCTCAAGTTGCCGGTGACGGTTGCACTGCTGCCTCCGGTGTTCGCCGCTTGGGTGATGTACCCCGACACCGGAAAATCTTGCTCGGCCAAGCCCGCGGCGCCGCCCGCGCTGTGGAAACTCCCTTGGATCGGGCCCGTGAGCGGCGGCACGAAAATGGCGCTCCATTGCATCGGCACGGTTTGCAGGGTTCCGCAAGCTCCACCATCGCCTGAGGTGCCGGCGGTTGAAGTGTAGGTTCCCGCCATGGTCAAACCATCGAGACTCTGTACTCCTTGGAGAGAAAAGGTCTGTGTGCCCGCTACCACGGTGAGGGTCCACACATTTTGGCTGTTAGTCGTTCCGGTGATCGTCGCCGACCCGGTGTTGCACGGGATCAAGAGTTGCGGCAATGAGACAGCGTAAGTCGCGGCTCCCGTCACCGAGCTGCCGTTCTGCAGCAGAAACCCGCCCTGCAGGCCACCAAGGAACGAGCCATCGGCCGGTGGCGCCATCGTGAACTGCCAGTTGCCCGAAAGCGTCAGAGGAACCTGCTGGCCCGCGCCGGAAGAACTACCGCCCCCACACGCTGCAAGCATCATCGTGCCAGCCAGTACAAAAAGCCGCAGGCTCTTCACGTACCACCCGCGTGACCAGGGCCAGACCGGTGCATGGCTCGTCCGGCATGACATTGGATTTTCAGTCAATAACGGCATGATGTTACTCGTCCTAGAAACCTAACTTCAGACCAAACTGTATAGTGCGGGGCCGATGCGCATCGAGCGGGTGCAAGAAAGAGGCCCCGGTGACGCAATCGGCTCCGCTGCCCTTAAACCCTGCGGAATACGCCGGGCCGGCATAGCAACTAACGATGTTATTTCCAGTGCTGCCCGGGTTTTCAGGATCATAGATTCGAAACTGAGTGTGATTAAAAATGTTAAAGGCCTCAGCCCGGAACTCAAGCTGGCCGGACTCCCGGATCTTGAAATGTTTCAGCACCGCCAGGTCGAAGTTCACGCGCCGCGGATTATTCAGGAAGTTCCGGCCCGCGTCTCCGAAGGTGAGCCCCCGCGGAGCCACAAACTGTGAAGGATTGCCGATGAGCGGGCCAAAGCTTTGGGAATTGCTGCCTGGCGATGGCAAGAACAATCCACGCGCCACATCGGGGTAGGAGGCCGCGATGCCAAGCCCGCTCGAAACCCCGGCGTTGTCGGTCAGGGAAATGCCGGTGTTGCCGGCGTTGTTGATCACGGTAAACGGCGTGCCAGAACTCACCAGCGTTACGCCGGAAAGCTCCCATCCGTCCAGGATCTGATTGGCCAGCGCGGAACAACAATTTGCTTTGGCCGCGGCCGTATCCTTGGGTCCCTCGTTGGCCCAGTCACTGAAGCGGCGAGGCAAGTCCTTGAGCGGCAGCTTATATACGTAGCTGATGTTGAGCAGATGACGCTCGTCGAAACTCGAGTTGGCCTTGTTTTCGCGCAGATCGTAAGAATTGACCAGAACCGGATCGCTTCGATCCGAAGAATCGTCAATCGAATGGCTATAGGAGTACGAGACTCCGAGCGTTAGCCCTCCGCTCGTGTGCCGTATTGTGGCCTGCAGCGCGTGATAGCTCGAATCGGCCACATTCTGCAACGAAAGAACCCTCCCCAGCCCCGGGTAGGGCCGCCCAGGGAGGGAATTGACGTTGGGGATGTTTGGATTGGTGCACGCTGCCTGTAAGTACATGTAGGCCGGATTCTGGGGCGTCACCTGAGTTCCATTCCCCAGCAGAAATGAAGTAGTGCCATCTCCCGGGTAATTTCCTGGGCCCGCTGACCCTGTCGCCGGTACTGTGCAATCCGTAATTGTCAGCGGCTCATTCGGGCCGAAGGGATTCTCGCTTAGCGGTAATGGCTTTAACTGGTTAAGCTGACGCTCGACCGTCAGATGCGTTCCTTTGCTCCCGACATAGGCAAGGTTGACCACCAACGCCTTCGACAGTTCTCGTTGAATCCCAAAGCTCCACTGTTGGGCGTATGGCCAAGTCGCATGGGTGGGAATTGAGGTGACATCGATAGGAAAGACGTTGCCCGCTGCAGGCTGCACAGAAGTCGATGTGGCCGACGGGCTTACGCAAGCCGCATTGGCCGGGTCAAACGCAGACCCATACCCGACGTTTCCGATGCATGGGTAGCTGACCGGAAGCTGCTGCGTCATGCTGAGCACGACCGGCGCGCTCGCCTCGAGCGAACCGGTATTGGCTTCGTTGCCCGTGCCATGCTCAAAGAAAATGCCATAGCCGCCACGAATCGACGTTTTGCCGTCCCCCCACGGGTCCCACGCAAAACCAATCCGCGGCGCTGGATTGAACAGATGACCCTTCATGCAGCTTTCGGGCGTGCCGCTAAAACCGCACCGCACCAGGCCCAAGTCGCTTACCACGCCCGGATCCAACTGGAAAGTGACCGGGTCGAACGGCACCGGGATCGACCCGGCGGTTTTATCCAGAAGCTCGCCGTAAACTGGGTCAACTGCAAATCGTGATGCGTTGAATCGTGAAGCTTCCCAGTTCCACGCGTTGCGGTTCTTTTCGCGATAAGTGCCAAACAGACTGATTCGCAAACCCAGGTTCAATGTGAGCTTGTGAGTTACCTTCCAATCGTCCTGGATATAAGGCTCGGCAATCTGGTAACGCTGGTAGTAACGCCGCTGCACGGAATCCTGGGTAAAGCTTTGGATGAATCCTTGCGGATTGTGAGGTGCATTGAGGGTCGATTCAACCAGAAAATCGGCGAAGGCATTTCCCGTGCTGTGAGTCAGATTGTTATAAGTCAACAGGCCCTGCACGTCGCCAGAAGCCGCTCCGATGGCATTATTATTCTGATTGCGCTGCGAGTACACGTATTGCGCCCCGAACTGCAGGGTGTGCTTGCCGAACGCCTTACCCACGTCGTCGCGCAGTGCATAGGTGGGATTGGAATGGCCCCACGGCATGTAAGCAGGATCGACTGCAAATCCCCGGCCGCCATAAGCGGCGTTCGTGCCTAGGAAATTGACCCCTGGAGTTTTTCCGCCAAATGGGTTGTGAGGACTTTTGAAGATGTATCCGATCCCGCATTCAGGGAATAGAGTGGCGGGGTCAACGCTGAGCTGAGGATTGCACCCGGGAGTCCCCGACGGGTCGGGAACGAGTGGCTGATCCAGCGTCGGATCGCGCTGGAATCGAGCGCCCCCCGGCCCGTTCTGATCCCTCAAAGTAATGTTCGAGTTCACATAGCTGACGGTCAGACTGTTTAGCAGCGTGTTCGATATTGGTTGCGTCAGTAGCGCTACAAGGCTTGTGCCCGGCCCAAAAAAACGGTTCTGCACGCTGGGGAATGTGCCGCTCACGATCCCCCACTGCGGCCTCAGCACGGTCGTATCCCAAGCGTCATGGACGTACCGAAACGACAGCTTCCCGCCTTTGCTGTTCAATGTTTGATCGATGCGAAACAACTCCTCGCGCCAGTACGTGGAAGGTGAAACGGCGGCGTTGTAACAGCGATTGGGGTCGCTCGGGTCGGGGCTGGCAGGGTTGAAATTGGTCACGCTGAAGTTGCAGCCAAAAGAGGCATTTGGCAGCGGTATCAGGTTCGTGTTCAAGATGGCCAGCGCGTTCTTATCCACGCCGAACGTGGCTTGAGTGCCGGGGCCTCCGACAAAATTCAACTGGTTAGCGGGAAATGTATTAAGACCGTTTCCCTCGAGGATGGCTGGGCAGTCCGGGAACTGCGCTCGGGAAAGCGTGCCGGTACCGCCACCAAACGGGCAAACGTCACTAAAATCGAAGGCCTGATAAACCACCCCAGAGGTGGTTTGCAGGTTCTGCTGTATCCCTTGCGGCGTCAAAATCAGGCCACGCTCTCTCAATCCCGGCACCGCTTGGTTGTACTCCACGGGAGTTTTCTCCAGGCGGAATTCCTCCGAGTAGAAGAAAAAGGTCTTGTCTTTCTTGGTGTTGAAAACACCGGGGATATAGAGCGGACCGCCGATCGTACCGCCGAAATCCTGTCGCCGATAGAGTGGAGCGTGACTGCCAAACGTCTTCCCGCAGCAGGTTTCCCCGACTGGAGGCGGAGTTGTGTATTCGACGTCGAAGAAATTGCGCGAGTTGAACGCTTCGTTGCGCACGAAGTCGTAGAGGTTTCCGTGCCACTTGGGAGCCCCCGACTTTGTCGTCACCTGCACCGTGCCAGAGGCCGTCCGCCCGTATTGAGCGCCGTAGTTCGACGTAAGCACCTTTACTTCCTGAATCGCATCCAGACTGGGATAGACCATCAGCGTGCTCGCGGCGCCGTTCAGGCCCGTGTTAAGCACGTCGCTGCCATCTACTTCGAAGGTGTTGTACTCGACGCGGCCTCCATTCACGCTGTACTTCGCGCTGCCCACTACTCCCACCTTGGCTTCGTCTTGTCCGGTCTGATTACTTACACCGGGTGCGAGCGCGATGAGTTGCGTGAAATTACGTCCGTTCAGCCCGATCGACGTCACTTCTTTTTGCGTAATCGTGCCGGAAACGCTGGAGGTCTCGGTTTCCACTTCTCCGACGGCGTTGGATTCCACGTTCACTTCTTCAGTTTTTGCTTTCGCTGGCTCCAAGGCAGCGTCCAGGCTTAATTCCAGACCTGCCGTCAGGATGACATTTTCAAACGTCTTCGCAGCGAAATTGGGAGCGGTTACAGTTAGCGTGTAAGTCCCAGGCTTAAGGCCGGTGAAAGAATACATCCCCTTGGCGTCGACCGTGACTTCAAGCTTCTCGCTCGCCGGTCCCGTCAGCACCGCTTGTCCGCCGCTTACGACGGCCCCGGTTTGGTCGGTCGCGGTTCCGCTAATGGAGGCCTGGTCGCCCGCAGTTTTGTGCGCGGGAGGAGCGGCGCCTTGTTCCACCGGCTCCGCCCCGGCCGCCTCAACTGCCGGCTTGGCGCTCGCTGGCTCCAGGGTGGCGTCCAGCGTCAACTTTTTGCCCGGTGTCAGCGTGATGTTGTGAAAGACGACATCCGCGAAGTTGGCCGCCGATACAGTCAACGTGTAAGTCCCCGGGTAAACTCCGGTGACGGAATATACGCCCTTGTCGTTGACCGGGATTGCAAGTCTCGCGCCCCTGGCGCTCGTGAGAACCACTTTTGCATCGCGCATGACGGCGCCGGTTCGATCGGTCACCGTCCCGCTAATGGCGGCCTTTTCCGTCGTGGTCTTCGGCTGCTCCTGACCGGCACTGAGCGATAACCCGAGAAGCACAGGCGTCAGGACACTGAGGACGCGATAAACAACGCAAGGCACAGACGCTCGCACACGTATCACTCCCGACTGACTCTCTTTAATGGAATGCAATGGCAAGCGGGAATTGTATATGGCGGGTCGGCACCCCCAAGGTTAAAAGAATGTGAAATTTCGTCGGTGTCTTCTTCGCAGACGCGATCGCGCAATAGTTCCTTAACGAAACTTTACCACCGATCCTTCACCTTGCAAGACCGTCGAAACGACGGTCGCGGCTCAACTTAGCAGGCAAAGGGCATAAAGGCTGAAATTAATTGCACTTTCAGCCGCTTACGTTAATGAATTTTCACCAACTTGTCACACAACCTTAACATCGGCAGGCGAGCGAGCAGATAGACTTCGGGCTGACATTCAAGCTTCGCCGCGGTAAGTGCGTGTGCGCAAATCAGCGGCTTACCCAGTCAATGAACTCAGTAGGTCGCGGATAAAGTGTCGTGGGTTCGTTGAGGAGTTTTCTTCCTGCGTGCGGCGTTACGCCCCATGTGCACCGAAAATAGTTTCAAAAACCTATTGAGAGAGGGATCAATACTATGTCGCGTATGAAATCGATTTTCCTGGTTCTGTTGTTGACTGCGATCGTGGGCATTGTGCCTTTGGCACAGGCTGGAGTAGTCCAGGTAAACATTGCAGGATCGTCGGGTGTGTGGCAGGCAACGGCAGTAGGCGCCTACAACTATTGCCAGTCCTTGGGCGCCGGTTGCGGCCACTGGACCAGCGCCAGCAACGTTATCAACCTCACCGACAGTCGCCTGACGCCGGTCGTCGTTGACCCCGGCACCACGTGGATTGTTTGGAATCCCACTTTTACCAAAGTGTGGGCTTTCACTAAAGTGGACAGCGTCGTGGGAGACCGCTGCTACTTCGCGCAACCCCAGTGCAGCGTGAGCGGTACGCTGGCAAATCTGTCAGGTAGCGGTTCAAGCCAGATCAATGCCGCTCTTTGGGGCGCTGACCAGGCTTTGCCGTCCAGTGTGCAGGCGTTGTTTACGAATGGACAGCCGGTAACCGCAGCCGCCACGGACATTCGTCCAGAGGATGGCCAGTTCGCGGTCTGCCGCGCCAACTCGATTCTCGGCGCTGGATCCAATAGTGGCACCACCGGCGACAGCCTCGACGGTCTCGGCTACAACTCGGTGAACGCCTCAGGCGCTTGTCCGGCAAACGGCCTCGGCGCAAAATCGGGCGCTTATCTGGGGACTCCGATTCAGAGCGGCTACCCGGGCAGCACCTCGTTTGCGAACATTGTCTCCTTCAACATCAAGGGCAAGGACCCCATTAGCGGCACAACTATTCCCGCGTTTACAGCCGTGCCCATCGGGGCTTATCCAGTGGTATTCTTCCTCGAGCGTGACAAAGGTCAACTCGGCGGTCTAACCAATGTCACTGAGCAAGAACTGCAGCAGGCGTTCTCCGGCACCAACTGCGACGCCAGTGCCTTCGGTCTGCCTGCCGGCAGCATTGGCATTTTCGTTCGTGAAGCGCTATCGGGTACTTTCAACACTGTGGAAGCAACCGTACTTCGTCAGCCTACCGTCTATCCCTCGGCGGCTGGCTTCAGCGGCGTCCTCGGCATCAGCCAGGAATCCAACGTGGCTATAAGCGGAGTCGTGACTAACCCGCTTGCTGGCCAGTCGGGAACTTGCCTGAATGGGCTGGGTGCGCGGTATCGTGCCATTGGCACCGGTGAAATGACCAGCTCGGTCCAGAAATCCGGCAGTAATCTGGGCACCGACGGCATCGGGTACAACTTCTTCAGCTACGGCAACGTGAGTAAAGTCGCCAATAACCCCGCTTACGCTTACGTTACGCTGGATAACGTGGACCCGATTTTTGCCAGCTTCGGACCGCAGAACTCAACCGGAGTCGGACTCGATCCTGGCCAACCGGCAACCGCTGCCGACCCAGGCATGCTGCCGGCAGCCGCGAACCTGCCTGCATCTTGCAGCGGATCATTCCCCTGCCCCGAAAAGAGTATCTGGGCTGGCGGACTCTCGTTTCCCAACGTGCGCAACGGCAGCTACCGCGTATGGTCGGAGATTCGCTTGGTGAGCAACGGAACTGCGCTGACCGCTGTTAAGAACCTGATCAAGGGTGCGCAGATTTCCGCTGTCGACCAGGTTCCTGACTTCGTGCCGGCCGTGAAAACGGTCGGGGCGACCCAGACCGATCCTGGTCTCCTGCTCGTGCGTTCGCACTACCAACAGTATGACGGAGCCGGCACCTTCATCGGTGCTGCTCCCGTAAATAAACCGGGCGTCGACGTTGGCGGCGACATGGGTGGCACCATCCTCCCATGCCCAACCACCACGACTTGCTCGACGACCACGCAGCGCGTTAACGGCAACCAGGGTCCTCAGGTCAGACCGTAACTGAACTTGATGGTTCCACTGAACACCGAAGGCGGGCCGTTTTGATCGGCCCGCCTTCTCTCTTTCGTCGCATTGCAACTGAGACTCAAGCGGCAATTCGCAGAGCAGCGTTGCTGTAGTGGTGCAGTCTGCGAAATCGTCAAACGTCAAGCCACAAAGAATTTTGCTTCTGGATTTCCTTCGTGTGCCGGAGCCTGCCCGGAGCGCAGTCGAAGGGTGGCCTTGGTGGTTCAGCGTTTTGCAGTTCTATCGTGAAACTGCACCACCACCTGGGATTCGCCGTGCTTGACACAAAGAGCTATAATGAAATCTTAGGTTGCAGCCCCAACAGGCACTCTGATGTTTCATGCAAGTTCTTTGAAATCTAGACTTTGCGCGACTTAGCAACTCCAACTCCTTGATTCTAAAGGCTAAGGCCCAAGAAAGCGACCAGTAACTCCTTTATTATGAATACTTTGTAAGTTAACTCCTTTAAAACCAAAGACCTGGCGGAAATATCCCCGTAAGTCTATGACTTTAATAGACAGGGGGGAGGGGGGGTACCCCCACCAGTACCAACTAGTAACTATAGTCGAAATCTGTTTCCTTCGCAGGACGAGCATCCGAGATCCGGGAAAGTACGATGTCCAATCTGCTGTCATTCAAATTCTTAAGAGCGCTTGCTCTCTGTAGCACACTCCTGTTCTTGGCGACGATCGGCACCGCTCAAATCTCGCCGGCGCCTGCGCCTCTCGCCGATCCCGACACTCGCTTTAAGGGCGTGCAAGAGGACTGGACCACGCCCGCAATGAACACGACCCACTTAGTTCCGGTCCAGGCGCTTCGGGGATTCGTCGATGAGAAACCGCAGTACACGGTCGAGTATCTTCGGCTCCAGTGGCGATCGGGCGACCCAATTGATGTTTACGTGATGAGACCGAAGGGAGCCAGGAAACCGCCGGTGATCCTGTATCTCAACGGGTATCCTACCGATGAAGATGTCTTCAGAAACGACGCTTACGAAGATCTTGTGGCTGGCAGGGGCGTCGCCGCCGTAGGTTTCCTTTCCGCACTTACGGGCACTCGCTACCACAACCGTCCGATGAAAGAGTGGTTCATCAGCGAGCTGCAGGAGTGCCTGGCAACCTCGGCGCACGACGTGCAGATGGTGCTGAATTATCTGGCTGCGCGCGGCGATCTCGACATGAACCGCGTGGGGATGTTCGCGCAAGGGTCGGGGGCAAGCATCGCGATCCTCGCTTCTGCGGTCGATCCGCGCATTAAGGTTCTCGAAGCGCTGGATCCCTGGGGCGATTGGCCAACTTGGCTTGCAACCTCTCCCTTCGTGCCCGAGGACGAACGTGCCCAGTACGTGAAGCCGGAATTCTTGAAGAAAGTAGCCACGCTGGAACCGGTCGATTGGCTGCCAAAGATTCAGGCAAAAAAATTCCGGCTTGACAACGAGCTTTTCGATACCAACACGCCAAAGGCCGTCAAAGAAAAACTACGTGGCGCAGTCCCCGCTGGCGCAAGCGTGATGCTCTACGCAAACATGGAAGAGTTCAAGGCAGCTTTCCAGGACGGCAAGAACCTGGAATGGATTCAGCACGAGCTTCAGTCTCTTCCGGAGCCGGAAGCGTCATCGCGCACCGCTCCAGCTCAGCAGCCTGAGTCGCATTGATGCCGCGATCAAATTCACTCTGTCGTGCTGGCGGCAAACAGGACTACGCTCAAATTCCCAGAGCACTCTTTGACCTGCCCCCCAGAAATTAGTCCATTGAAAATGTGAGGCGCGTCTATGCGGTCATTTTTCAGGAGACTCGTGCGTCATAGGGCGGGGACGATGTCGGTCTTTTTGAAGTCGTTCCCCTTAAAAAGGAGAGGCTCGTCAGTGAGTTTGGCGAGGGCATAGGCGAAGCAGTCACCGAAATTCAGCCCAGCCGCGTGGCGGCCCTTGCCGAAGTCGTGGAAGGCCTGGCGCGCGAGATGCGCCTGCTCGACAGTCACGGGTTCGATCACAATGCCAATGCGGCGAAACAGTGCGTCGCATTGCTGGGCGACCTCAACGCCGAATTGGCTCTCGATGACAATCGAGAGTTCGATGAAATTCCCAGCGGATATACGGCAGCGTGGGGCGCGGCTGATGGCTTGGATATAGAGTTCGGCATCCGGCTCTTCAGTCAGAATGGCGACGAGCGGTGAGGAATCGAGGATCATTTGGGAAGGCCGTGTTCGTCGTACAGGAGCTCAGCATGATCGAGATACGGACGCTTGATGTGGGCGGCTGCGCGCTTGGCAATAGCCCGGATGTCGGCGGCGAGCGTTTCGGGATCTCGCCTCTGGAGACGTTCATAGCGCTCGCGCAGAGCTTCAGTGACGGCGCGGGTCATCGTTTCGCCGGTGGCATGGGCAATCGCCTGGGCGAGCCGGTGGGCTTCCGGATCCTTGACGTTGAGACTCATGGTATTTCTAGCCATCTGTACTAATCTTCTACCTTTCTTCTATAATAAACCCTTTCCCCGATTCCCAGCAACGTTAAAGGCCCGATACCGCGATATATCATATTGGTTCAACAGGCTTTAATCGCACCCGCAGATTCACAATCCCGCTTCAATCCGGGATCTCGGGTCGAGAAGATCGCGCAACCCGTCGCCGATGAAGTTGAAGGCGAGCACCGCCAGCATCACCGTCACCGCCGGGAAGAGCACCAGGTGCGGGGCGTCGAAAAGGTGCGAGCGGGCGTCGTTCAGCATCGACCCCCAACTCGCGGTTGGCGGCGGCACTCCGAGCCCCAGGAAGCTCATCGTCGCCTCGGCCAGTACCGCGCCCGCCATCCCGATGGCCGCCTGCACAATCACCGGCTGAATTATGTTGGGCAGAATGTGCCGGGTAATAATGTGGAGATCTCCGGCGCCCAGCGCCCGTGCCGCTTCCACAAATTCGCGTTCGCGCACGGCCAGCACCTGGGCCCGCACCAGGCGCGCATAGCCCACCCATCCTCCGAGCGACAGGGCAAGAACGAGGTTGAAAATTCCGGGGCCGCGGAAAGCCACGAAGGCGATCGCGATGAGAATCCCTGGAAACGAAAGAAAGGCGTTCATCAACACGATGTTGACCAGGCGGTCGACGCCCCCGCCATAGTATCCGGCAAGGCTGCCGATGACGAGCCCGAGCAGAAGCGAACACGCCACCACGCTGCTGCCGACGAACAGGGAAATTCGCGCGCCCCAGATGAGGCGGGAAAGAATGTCGCGTCCGAGTTCATCCGTTCCGGCCCAGTCCTGCTCCGAGGGCGTTTGCAGGCGGTCCGGCAGATCGATGTGTGCCGGATCTTGCGGAGCAATCCAAGGCGCGAAGATCGCCGAGAACACGAACACGGCCACCAACACAACTCCCACAGCCGCCAGCGGATTGTGGCGGGCGACGCGGGGCAGCGAGATGGCTAAGGTGGACATCGTTGTTCTGTCCCCGGCATGACATTCTTATACACCAGTTTGCATTGCATATCAGCCCTGGCTTAGCTGTGAAATTCGCATCGCCCCGGTCGCGCTTAGGAAAGTCTGATTAAGTCGCTGGTGCCTCCGTGCACCCCCGTGTACCCTGTGGTTCAAGGTTTTTGATGGTTATCAGAGTTTCCTTAGCGCTCCCTTGCGCGCAATTGACGTTCCGCCACTTCGCCAACCATAATCGACCCTATGGACCTATACGAAGAGATCGTCCGCCTGCGCAAAAACGGACGCCGCGGCGCCGTGGCTACCATCGTCAACGTGCAGGGGTCGATTCCTTCGTTCAAGACCGCCAAGATGCTGGTGCGAGACGATGGCTCGATCGTCGGGACCATCGGCGGCGGCTGCGTTGAGGCTGAGGTGTGGCAGGCGGCGCGCGAAGTGATGGAATCGGAGAAGCCGCGCACCCTGACGTTCGATCTGAATCAGGACCCGAAATACGACGCCGGCCTCGTCTGCGGCGGAACACTGGAGATTTTCGTGGAACCGGTTTTGCCTCCAGCGGAGCTCTATGTTTTTGGCGCCGGCCACGTAGCCGCAAGCCTCTACCAGGTTGCACGCATCGCCGGATTCGACGTCACTGTGATCGACGACCGCGAAGCCTACGCGAACCGCGAACGCTTTCCCGAAGCGCGGCAGGTGATCGCCGAAGATTTCGACAAAGCTGCGGCCCAACTCGCGCCCACCGAATCTTCGTACATCGTGATCGTCACCCGCGGCCACCGCGACGATATGCGAATGCTGCGCTGGGCG
>Ga0074046_10001665_pt1 | contig 19804 bp, 10 predicted proteins | sample BogForMeECP23OM3_FD_94441 | JGI IMG/M metagenome (GOLD analysis project Ga0074046, IMG submission 94441) | Bog forest soil microbial communities from Calvert Island, British Columbia, Canada - Bog Forest MetaG ECP23OM3 | ecosystem: Environmental > Terrestrial > Soil > Wetlands ... | reverse complement strand
TTCACCGTTCCCGTGTTGTTGAAAGGCACGCCAATCGTGCTCGTGGTTGTGCCACCGGTTTTCTCGAAGGTCCCCGCGTTGTTGAAGGCCACAGCAGCGCCGCCCCCAAACTGCATTAAGCTGTCGTTCGTGTAGTTCCAGATCCCTGTGGATGCGAGGTTGTTTACGATCGCCCCATTATAAAAAGTCATTACGCCGTTCACGCCCGACCATGTCGCTGCCCCGTTGTTGTTCAATGTGCGATATTCAATCACCACGCTGTTGGAAGTCGCAGAGTTGAAGTTGATGCCCCCGTTCGCGTTGGTCATGGCATTTGTGCCTGAGAGGCACGAGGACCCACTCATTGCCCCACACATGGTCCCACCGGTCCAAGTGAATACCCCTTCCAAGTCGAATTCCCCCGTGCCTCCAAAGGAGCCGCCGGTAAACCCGAAAGCGCCGCTAACCGTGAACTGACCGTTGACGACCAATGTGCCGCCATTGATGTTGAGGACATTGGCCACGGAATTATTGGTGATGGTCAGCGGGCCGCTCGAAACGGTGAGAGTGCCGGAACTGTTTAAGCCACTGATGGTTTGGTTGGCCGCGGCTAGGCCGCTGTTCAGCAGCACCGTGATGCCTGAGGGAATACACGCCACGTCGGTGACAACCGGTATGCCGCCGCTCCAATTTGCGGCCGTCGCCCAGGTGCCCCCAGTTGCACCGATAAAGTTGTTGGTGCACGCGCCGACAGTAGAAGTGATCGTGGTGACGTCGGAAGCCGTGTCGTTACTGGTGTTGGTTTCACTGCCACCGGAAACTACAACCGTGTTGGTTACCGAAGGCGGCGCACCGGTGGATACACTGACTGTGAGGGTGATTACGGGATACGGGAGACCGGCGCCCAAGGCATCCGAGCGAGTGCAGGTCAATGTACCGACCGAGCAGGTCCAGCCAGTGCCGGACATGGTTGTAGCAGTGAGGCCCGAGGGAAGAGCATCGGTGAGACTCACAGTGCCGATCGTGGGGCCGGTTCCGCTATTCGTGACGGTAATGGAGTACTGCGCTGCGGACTGTCCTTGGGCGAAATTTCCGCCGTGCGATTTCGAAACCGTTAGATCCGGAACGTTTGTGCTGCTCTGCGGCGCCAAGACAAAAATGGCGAGATCCGCGGTTGGAGACCCACCGCTACAACTTGCACAAGTTGCCTGAAAACCGTTGACGGTGGTGGCCGGATTTGTATTTCCAAAGAAGGCCGAGGAAGGCGTGCGGCCGAGGGCGTAAATATTGTGATTGGAATCGGCAATCAGGCCGCGAATCGAGTCGCTTTGTCCCGAGACGGTGACGCCGCCGCCAATGTAAGTGGAAAACAGCAACGCCATGTTAAAGCTGGTACCTGAATTGGGGATCGTGAAAAGGGAGACGAAGGCGTTTTGAGATCCGACCAAGGAAGCTTGCAGCGGATTCAAAGTCGGGAAGTTGGTGGCGGTCGTCTGGCCACCGACGATTACTCGCAAGGTCGGCGAGTTGCCGGGTTGCGGGTCGAAGGCAACGGCATTCGCAGAGTTGCTTCCGCCGCCGGCGCTGCCGCCAAAATAGGTGGAGGCTATCAAGCTGCCGGCGCCCGTCTTGGTCGAATCAAAAAGGGTAATGAAACCCGTGCCACCCGTAGCGGTATTTGTGGATTGGAAAGCGTTGGCCAGGGGAATGTCGGGAGTGGCGGTCGTATTGTTGGCGAATGTTTCGCCGGTCGCCACCACTAAGCCGTTGGTAAGGTCCACGTCGGCGTCCTGAATCGCCGTCGGACCCCCGCCACCCACATACGTTGAGTAAACGAGCTGGTTCAAACCCACCTGGCTCGGATCCAGCAGGATGAGGAAGCCGTTTTCGTTGGTGCTCGCCGTTCCAGCGAAGGTTTTCTGAAATCCGTTGGCGCCGGTACCGCCGTTGGCGAGGTTGAAGGCGGTGGCAGAATAGGTGTTGCCGCCGGCATAGAGTTTGCCCGAGGCATCGAGTCCTCGTACCCCGCAACCTGCGGCAGAGCTGCTGGTGGTTCCGGCGCCTACATTCAGATAGGTCAAATACTGGATGCTGAAGGAGCGAGTGAATTCAGCGACGAAGCAATCATTATAGATCCCCAAAGCGCCGTTGTTGAATGAGACTGAATACGCGCCCGCCGTAGTTGGCAGGTTGGTGGAAGTCGTCGCGCCACTCAGCGCGATGCTGCCTTCGGGGTTCACAACGATGGAAGCGCCCGAGTTAGAGTTGAGCCCTTCCGAACCATTGCCGCCGAAGAAGATGGAGTTGTCCAGACCAGCGCCAGACGGCGTCAGCCGGGTGAGGAAGAGATCATCCGTCGCGGCGGTTGGCCCCCCCGAGGTAACGGGGAAGTCCTGACAGTTCGTTTGGCCAACGATGACCGGCTCAACCTCTCCGGCGCCCCCGCTCACATCCAGCTTCATATAACCTGCAATGTTTTGGCAGGGTGCCGTGCCGCCGCTGAAAACGACGCTTCCTCCGAGGAAAGTCAAGTAGTCGAGAGAGGACGCTCCGGTGGTTGTGGGATCGATCTTGGCGATGAACGCGTAGCTAGCCGCACCTGGAGAGACACCGAGGGTCTTGCTTGTCTCCGCGAATGAGGTGATGCTGGTGCTCGATCCAGCCACATAGAGTTTTGGCGCCGCGGGATTCGTGGTGTCGAGGTCCAATCCACCGGGAAGATCCTCGCCAGTGCCGCCGAGGAAACTAGCGAAAGTGATAGACGGATCGATAATCAGCGGGAGATTTTTATCGTAGGAAGACAGTTTGAAGGCCACAAGGTTGTCCTTCAGTGAAAAACCACCGTCGACCGGCCGGCGCAGCGCACCGATCTGCTGATAGATCACCGGCTTGCGCATGCGGAATTCCGTTTTCGCCGCACGCAAGATGAGGTCGCCATTCTCGGCAACTTCCAACTTATCGGCCCCCGTCACTTGGAAGCGAATTCGGCCTGGGTCCGCCCCCGGAGAAACCAAGAAATCGTACTCCAACAGCTGCTGGTCGCCATGAAAGAGGAGGTCAATCCCCGGGTACACGGCTGTGGATCGCACTTCGGAATAAAGAGGAACGTCGGTGTGCCACTCGCGAGGATCATTTCCGATAAGATAGTTAACTTTACCTGAGAGTTCCTTAGCACCAGTTACCAACGGCGTTGGGTTTCCATTGAGCAACCTCATTCGCAGAACTGCCGGTGCCGTCAAATCAGATTCCGCTAATCCCGAGCCGGCTTGTAGCTCGTGTGTCCTCGATGTCCGAGCTTGTGCAAACACAGTCTCGGTCGGCGTTACAAAGAGTGTGTAGCCGCCGCTGCGAGCAAGAAAACGCACGTGAGGATTGGATTGCCCAAGATTAGCCTCGAAAAACAGAGGGAGAGATAAGGAAGTCCCACGTGCTTTGAGACCGGTGTTTGCTGCGATTGCGCTTTGTGAGCGGTGCTGGGTATTCCAGATAGGGCTCAAGCTTGGGAGCGAACCATTTGAAAGATTCCTCTCCAGGCTTTTTCGCGCCATTCCAGTTGTGTTCTGCCCAGCCGGTTTCAGCCATCGATAAAAGGCACCGCTGGCCACAAGGAGAAGCAAGCCCGCAACCGCAAGCGAAGTCGCAAATATCCAGCCAAGCTTGACCGTTCTCGGTGCGCTGCATTCTGAGACTTCAGACTCGGACGGAGACTCTCCACGCTTTGCAATAAACCCTTGACCAAGTCCCTCAAATTTCATGAGAGCCTCCAACACTTTCTTCGGGTCCTGAATACGTTTCCGAGCGAGAGTCGTTCTAGGGGTGGCATCCTCCAGAAGTCCCGCAATTCAGTGTGGCGGGGGATTTTGAGCATGAATGTTCACTAGGCAATGCGCGAGGGGACGATGAAAACTATCATGAATCTGATAAATAAACGGAAAATAGATCAGTTGCGATGGATGAACAAGGGGACGAGGAGTACTGGCAGTCTTGCAGTACCCCTGCATGATCAGGAGCCTCATCGGTCAGTGAAGAGGCTGGTTTGGACACACTGCTCACCTAAATGCGCATCCTGGGTCTCAGGGCGTTGGAATCAGCTCTCAAGTCAATGCTTCCGGCCAAGCCCGGTACCGGTACGCACCCCCCCCTATTTGAGGCGAACCTAACCCATTACTCGTGGAAGCAGATGGACTGCCAACTAAGTCGGCCAACGGCTGCCCATTGCCTTATGAACTTATGGGATCCATTGCACTTTTTGGGGAGCATTCCGTCAAAAGAATTGCGCAATTCTGGCAAGCGATTCCTCATATTCGCAACCGAGCTCAGGACCAAGCGGGATCGATTCATCAGCCGGAATGTGCCATAGGTGCGGCTGTGCCTGCCCTCGTCGTTCGGTTGCAGTCCACCTGCCTGCGGCTCATAACCCATGGGTGCAAATCCAATTCTACCGTCCATGGCCGCAATCTAGACTCCCTCCGTGATACGGATACCAGAGCCCGGCACGGTCACTAGCGGAGGCGTTTGCGGATGGAGTAGCACATTTTCTCTGCCAGAATGCATAGCCGAGTGATGGTGCTACTGTTCAAAATCCGCACCTATTTCATTCCTCGCTTGTTCAAGGCCTGTTCTTCCATGCATACTCTCCAACCACTTTCTTATTGTTACTTATTGTATCTTTTCCTTTCGTATGAAGTTACACTCGGGTCCGACAAGAGCTCAGCGATCTCGAACCAGGTTCTTCTTGGACTTATCCCGAAAGGAGCAATCACCGAATGCGAGGATCAGTTCCGGTGCTGAAGAGAACCTTCTTTCTGTTCGCAGCGGCGGCTATCGTTGTGGTTCTTTCGCCGCCCCTCTTGCACGCTCAGGATCAAACCCAGACACAAGACAACAATTCACAGCAAGATATCAAATATGTTCAGGATCCCAACGCTTCCAAGAACATGACCTTGCTACTCAAGGATTTCGACCCAAAGCCGATGCTACACGTCGAAGCGCACGATGTTCCGCGCGCAAAGTTCCCGGTGATTGACGTTCATAACCATGTCAACGACGCCGGGGGGATCCACGGAGAAGAAATTTCGCCCGAGGAATTGGTGCGGCGAATGAATCGCGCCAATGTCGAGAAAATCGTAATTCTTACCGGCATGTGGGGCGACAAATTACAGGGGGTTCTCGACAAAATGGTGAAACCGTATCCGGACCGCTTTGTCGTCTTTGCTCAATATGATTGGAGCAAAATCGACGATGCGAATTTCGGCGCGGAGATGGTGGCTCAACTGGATGACGCTGTGCGGCGAGGCGCTCGGGGACTGAAAGTGCTCAAGGATCTCGGCCTGGGAGTGCGCGACCGGACGGGAAAGCTGATTCCGATTGATGACCCGCGGCTTGATCCGGTCTGGGAGGAATGTGGACGGCTGGGTATCCCCGTTGCCATTCACTCGACCGACCCGGAAGCGTTTTTTACGCCGGTGAACAATCGCAACGAACGGTACGAAGAGCTGATTTCGAATCCTTCATGGAGCTTCTACGGGCCGCAGTTCCCTTCCAAGGAAACGCTGCTGGCGCAACGGAATCACGTTATCGAGAAGCATCCGCGCACCACGTTTATTGCCTTACATGTTGCAAATTGGCCGGAGAATCTCGATGCCGTCTCCGCGTGGCTCGACAAATATCCAAACATGTTTGTGGAGTTTGGGGCGCGCCAGGCGGAACTCGGAAGGCAGCCGCGGCGATCGCGTAACTTTTTTTCCGATTACCAGGACCGTATCCTTTTCGGGACGGATAGCGAGCCAGAGGAAGCAATGTACGCGAACTATTTCCGGTGGCTAGAGACGGCCGATGAGTATTTCCCCTACTGGGGCTACCCGGGCCAGGGGCGGTGGGAGATTTACGGGATGGAGCTGCCCGATGGGGTGCTCGAAAAGGTCTACCACAAGAATGCAGACAGAATATTCGCGCAGTTCAAAGGATGGCACTGAGATGCGGGGACTGCACCGTGATTTGCATGGAGGGAGAGCGTCGATAGCCGGGGTTTGCCACAATTTGCTTTCTGCTGGGCCGCTCTTGTTCGGGCTCCTCGTTTGCCTTTCTGTGACAGGTTGCCAGAAAAAGGACGAGACGAAGGCACTGCCTCCTGCCGCTAAGTCCGCAATTGTGGTAAAGGTCTCGAGCGAAAGCGTCACCGTGAGCACGCCTTCCGCGGAGTTTCGTTTGACCCCGTCCGGGGCATTAACGGCCAGCCTTGCGGGCGCGACCGGAGGGACATCACTAGAGGATAAGTCCGGTGATTTTTCCCAGGTCGTTTCCTTAGCGAGGAAAGAACACTCGGGAGTGCTTCTAGACTTGGCTCGGGCGCAAGTGCGTGAGACCTCCGGGAAACTGGGCACGCTGGGGAAGCACATTGAGATAACCGGAACAATTCCAGAGACAGATCTGACGGAAACACTGGAATTGGAAGTCTACGACGATTTTCCAAACCTTGCGCTTCTCTCTCTTAGTATCCGCAACCTGGGACAGTCCGATGTTTCACTGGACTGGGTCACGTTGCAGCGTCACCAGTTTGCAGCCCCTCTCGAGTCAAATCATCCCTCGCATCTGCTGTGGACTTTCCAAGGCGCCAGTTTGAAGTGGGGTAAGGACGAAACTTTTCCGATGCCAGCAAAGTTTTCGCAGGACAATCCATTCGGCGCACCCGTGCCGACGAAGGATGATCTTGGATATGTCGGTGGAGGGATTCCCGTCGTTGCGTTCTGGAGCCGCGACGTGGGAGAGGCAATTGGCCACGTGGAGACACTTCCGCTTACATTGTCGATCCCTGTGCACACAACCGCGAGTGCTAAAGTCGAAGCAGAAGTGCGTGTGCGGGCGAATACGGTTCTAAAGCCCGGAGAAGTTTTTTCCACGCCACGAACGTTTCTTGCCGTTTATCACGGCGACTTCTATCAACCATTGAGCCTCTGGTCCAACGTTCTTGCGAAGGAAGGCCTGGACAAGCCGCGCAACAATGACGAGAACTACGCTGTAAGCTGGTGCGGCTGGGGCTATGAATTCGCGGTGACCCCGAAGCAGATGCTCGACACCATTCCCAAGCTGAAAGAATTGGGCATCCACTGGGCCACCCTGGACGACGGCTGGTTTAACAATTATGGCGATTGGCAACCCAACTCAGCTGCCTTCGCCGACGACGCGATCCCGGACATGGTCAAGAAATTCCATGATCAAGGATTAAAAATGCAGCTCTGGTGGCTGCCGCTTGGCGTGGAAGACGGCCATTTTGGTTATGGCGGGCGAAAATATGTAGTTTCCGACGTGGTGAAGCAGCACCCCGACTGGCTGATTCTCGGCAAAGACGGAAAGCCCGCTCGCATGGCGCGCAATCTGGCGACGCTGTGCCCCGCAGTTCCCGCCGTTCAAGAATATTACAAGGGCGTGACGGAACGTTTTATTCGTGATTGGGGATTCGACGGCCACAAACTCGACAATATTTGGTCGACGCCGCTCTGCTACAACCCCAAACATCATCACAACTCGCCGTACGATTCGGTGTATGCCATGGGTGACGTTTACAAAATCATTTTCGAAACCACGCGTGCGCTGAAGCCGGATAGCGTGACGCAAAGTTGCCCGTGTGGCACCCCCCCTAATCTTGCGTGGCTTCGTTACATGGATCAGGCTGTGACGGCCGATCCGGTGGGGCCAGTTCAGGTCCGGCGCCGCGTGAAGATGTACAAGGCGCTGCTGGGACCACAAGCGGCTGTGTACGGCGATCATGTAGAGCTCACTCGAGTGACCAACGCGTCTAGCGATCACGAACAAGACCTTGGGGAAGATTTTGCCTCAACATTGGGCACGGGCGGCGTGCTTGGAACTAAGTTCACCTGGCCTGATTACGGCGCGAAATTCAAGACCGTATATCTGAACCAGGCGAAAGAGGCCCACTGGAAGGAGTGGATTAGCCTGTACAACGAAAAGATGCTTTCCAAGGGCAATTTCCTGGACTTGTACGTATATGGATTCGATTTCCCAGAAGCCTATGCCATCGAAAAAGATCATCACTTTTACTATGCCTTCTATATTCCCGAAAAAGGGGATGGTGCGAATCCAGGTCCCGCAAGACCGGGTGTCTGGAAGGGCGGCGTGGAGATGAGGGGGCTGCCTGCTGGAACTTTTCGAGTCACCGATTACGTTCACAATAAGGAACTCGGAACAGTGACTGGACCGGTCGGCAAGTTGAATGTCGAATTCAGCGGCAGTTTGTTACTGGAAGCTTCGCCAGCACCTTGAGCAAAATGGCGGACCTAACGGATTGGTTTGGTGGAAGCCGGGGCACTGGATTGACCAAGACCCGCGGCATGCCTGCGCAAGAATGCTTCCCGGTGGCCAGCATCCCGGAACGCTTCCGTGCCCCCTGCCCGGGTCACTGAAAGAGCACCGGCGATATTGGCGAACTTTAAGCAGTCTTCTACTTTTGCGCCGCGAATAAACTGGTGGACGAATCCCGCATCAAACGTATCTCCTGCGCCCACGGGATCGACGACATCCACAACCGGTGGAAACGCCACGTACTTTTCTTTTCCAACCCGGGCAATCGCGCCTTGCGAGCCACGTTTGATTACCAGAATGCGTACCTTTTGTGAAAGGGATTCAGCCGCCTGCTCGACATCTTTTGTCTGCGCCAGCTTGCATAGCTCTCTCTCGTTGGGCAGAAGAATGTCGATGTATCGAAGCAAAAGCTGAATGTCACCGCTCCAGCGGTCTTCCGGATCATCGTTGGTGTCGAGTGAGGTGGTCAGGCCCGCTTCCTTTGCTTTGCGGAAAATATCGATTAGTTGCGGCCGGATTCCCTTTTGCAGGAAATAAGAAGACAAATGGAGATGCCTCGCGTTGTAAACGAAACTTTGGTCCAAATCCCGTTCGGTCATTTCATACATCGCGCCAGGATAGGTCAGGATGTAGCGATCCTTGCGCTGCGGGAGGATGACGGTAAGCCCCGTCGTTTTGCCCCGCAACTTCTTTATGTGGGAAACGTCCACGCCGCTCGCGGAAAGGCGTTGCACGCAGATATCGCCGAATGGATCGTCTCCGATGCACGAGCTGAAACCTACCCGATTTCCTAGATACGAGAGATTGTGAGCAAAGATCGCCGATGAACTGCCCAGCGTTATGCTCAGGTCCGTTGCCAGGTGTTCGCGTTCCAGGACCAGGCTCTGCGGTAGTCCGTACAAAATCAGATCGAGATTCAATTCACCAATGACGCTGACATCGAATAGGGCCAAGAAATTGTCTCCTCATAAGGCTAGTCCAGCACCACAACGCGGGTAAGGTTCTTTGGCTGATCCGGGTTCAAACCTTTGCCTACGCCTGCAAAGAAGCCCATCAATTGGCTGGGTACGATGTGTGGGGCCAGCAACGCCAACTCATCGCCAGGCAAATTCAGCTCCAGAACAAGATCGGACGCCCTGCGGACGTTCTCATTCGCCTTATTGCACACCGTGATCGTCGCTCCGCCCAATTCCTTCATCTCTTCCAGAACCTCTATCTCGGATTGTTGGCCCGTCTGGCTCAACAAAAACGTCAAGGCAGTGTGGGGAGTTACGATGGCTTTCGGGCCGTGACGAAATTCGAGCGTGTGGAATGATTGGCTATAGGAGCAGGACATTTCCATCACCTTGAGAGCAGCTTCGCGCGCAATCCCATGGAAGGGTCCTTGGCCAAGAAAAACGTAGTCCTCAAACGAATGTCGGACGACAAAGTCTTCCACCTGCTCCGCTAAGGTCCGCATCCGTGCGCTGAACTGGGCAGCCATAAGTTCCAAAGAGTTGCAGAACTCCGCGTTTTCGGCATGCCTTGCCGCCATCCACTGCAAACTGATTAGCATAGAGGTGAACGAACGGGTCATGACCGTGCTCTTCTCATCGGCCGCCCTCAACACCAACGCAGAATCGCACTCCGCTTCAAGCTCACTTTTCTCTGCGCATGTCACCCCTATGGTGGGAACTTTCATTTCATTCCGAAGCACACGTGCGGCGCGAACAGCCTCTGAGGTGCGCCCGGAACGCGAAATCACCACTGCCTGCAAATTTGTGCTGTCCGAACTGGTCAGGGCGGGGTACAGCAAAATCTCAGACCCCGGAACAGCACGTGCCGGCTCACCCGTTAGTAATGTCCACGAAGTTGCCGCGGCGTCCGCAAGATAGAAGCTGGTCCCGCATCCAACAAATAACCAGGAGGGCTTCCGGTTGTTGCTACCCAGCATTTTTTCGACGGATTTGCTTTGCTTCAGTTCCTGCAGAACAACTTGCCAGACGCCGCTCTGCGACAGAATCTCTTTGTAGGTTTCTGACTGGCCGTACTCGGCTGGTTTGATCGTCATGGATGCTCTTTCCAAACGCAGAATTTTCGACGCTAAACCAGCGTCACTTCGATGTCTGCTTCGCGTAGCGCCTTCAGGTCGTGCTTCGAAATATTCTTGTCGGTGATCGCCTCGTGTACCGAAGAGGCGGGCATAATCAGCGACAAGCTCCGGCGGCCGAACTTGCTGGAATCACAAACAATGACCGTGCGCCGCGCGGCTTCCGCCATCGCTCGATTCACACGCGCTTCCAAGATGTTGGGTGTGGTCAAGCCGTAGCGAACATCAAATCCATCCACACCCAGGAACAGCAGATCCGCGCTCAACTTCCGGAGCGAATCTTCTGCCAGCGGGCCAACCAGGGAGTACGAATTCTGGCGCAAGACGCCGCCCGTGAGTATGACCTCCACGGGAGAGTCGGCAAGTTCCGCCGCGATATTCGTCGCGTTCGTAATGATCGTAAGATTTTTTATATTCCGGCAGGCACCCGCAATCGCCGTGGTGGTGGTACCGGAATCCAGAATGATTACCTGCCCTGGTCGTATCTTGCGCGCGGCGGCCGCGGCAATCCGAATTTTCTCCTGACGGTGCTGGCGTTCCTTTTCTTGTAGAGGACTATCCTTTAGAGCGCCAGTCTCCTTGGGCAGGGCGCCGCCGTGAGTTCGCTCGAGTTGGCCTTCATGGTGCAAGGATTCCAGATCCTTACGGATGGTAATCTGGGACGTGCGGAAATACTTGGAAAGATCCCGCACCAGGACGCGGCCATTCGTGCGCAACAGTTCCAGGATTTCACGACGCCGTTCCTCGCTCAGCATGCCGGTATCTCCTGTGCGCCGTCGCCGCAAGCCGCTGCATACAGCTTAAGGACTTCCTGAATCTTGCTCCCAATCCACTCCGCCGGGGCAGTTCCCAATCGACCTTCACGCATCATGGCCGCCTGTTCCGGCAAGTACTGGCTGACCAGAGAAGCGGGCAATTTCTCCGTTGTCAGGTTAACGAGCAGGCGTTCGAGCGCCGCGGCTACCTCTGGTTGCGGCCAATAGTAGCGGGACCGATCGCTGTAGCTATACTTTCTCGCTAGCCGAAGCGCGTCCTTATCGCCGTGATAGTAGTTCCGCCAATGCGCCGGATTCCGCAGCATCGCTTGCTCCAGTTCTTCGCGTACCCGGGATAACCGCACATTGCCGCGGCCCGAAAGCAACTCCTCCTCCAGCGCCGCAAGCGCGAAGACCGCTTCCCGAAATGCAAACGTAAGCCAGGGCCCGACTTTCAGTATGGCGAAGTGGTCCTCCACCATTTTGCGCAGCACCTTCCCGGACTGATAGTCCGTCGAATGCGCTTCATAAACTCCATGCCAGCTTTCGCGAGCGAAGCGGGAAAGCGATGCAGTTCGAGCCGGATCGTAGGCGAATACCGCATTATCTCCAAACTCCACACCCGGCTGCACCACGATTGCAACCGTGCGTTCCCAAGCCGAATGCAAGCCATGCCGTGCGAAGGTTTGCTTCGCGATTTCGATGGTTCGCTCGAGGTCTTGCGATTTGGTGATCTCCGGCGCACCGCTACCCTGCAATTCGCCGCCAGGGACAGGAACTTCCGTGCCGATCACGTACACCGGTTTTGGCAAATGGGCGGACAAGGTCGCGTGAGCAGTTTCCGCGGCTTGGCAGATACGAGCCGCACGCTCGCTGACCACTTCGTCCGGAAGCGGCTGGTGCCGATCGCCGGAGTCATCTGCGCAGTGCATACTCGCATCCAGATGAATCTTGGTGTATCCGGCAAGCACGGAATCGCGCGCGAGTGTGCAAGCCTTTTCGATTGCCGCCTGCGCGCTTTCTTGCCGCCAGACATGGGGGCCGAGATGATCGGCGCCCAACACCAGTCGCTCTTCGGGAAATTCCTTCGCCGCTGCCAGGCCGCCTACATATTGAGCAAAATCAGACGGCGTCTGCCCGGTGTAGCCTCCAAACTGGTTCACCTGGTTCGATGTGGATTCGATCAGCAGCAGGCTCTGGTCTTTCCGCGCCTGCCGCATGCCAGCTTCCAGCACGGAACGATTCGCCGAGCAAATGGAGTAGGCTCCCACGGCCCGGCCGGCCCGATTCTCCTGCAACCGGGCGGCTAACCTTTCGGTCGAGGAGGCGTAGCGACTTTGCGTTTTGATTGTCATGCGCTTCGCTTCAAACGTGAGCCTTTTCGGAGGTGGATTTCTGCACGGCCACCTGCCAGGGAACAGCCGCTTTCAAATGATGGTTTACATTCTGAATGTTTTGTGCGCCGGTAGTGTGAAGCCAATCCTCCAGGGCGCTTTCTCCGCGTTTCACAAGTATATCCACGCCATCTTTCCATGTGGCTCTTCCACAAAGTACACCCGAAAACCTGGCGCCAGCTTCAGCAGCAAGCTCCAATCCAAACTGAAATGTGGCGTTGTTCACGCCCTCGGACAAGTAAATGAACGGAATCGAGGCGCAGGCCGCGGCGTCCACGAAGTGTCGCTTCGCTTGCTCTCGCGTGGAAAGAATTTCTTCGCTGGGGGTCGGTGACCCTTCGATAAAAGAAAGATTAACCGGCATGCCGACCTTCAAAATATCCACGCTATATTGCGGCTTTGAAAATTCCTTCATGCCCGCGGCAACGACTTCATGCTTGATCCGTGCAAACTCGATACTCTTCTCGTCCATATTCTCCGCGTAGCTGACCAACTCCAGGAAGAAAGGGACATCCAAGGCGGCACACTCCGCTCCGACTTTTTCCACGAATTCGTACTTAAATCCGTTGATCTCCGCGGTCGAGCGACTTGAATAGTACAAAAGTAGTTTGACCGCGTTCGCGCCTGCCTCAATCAGGCGCTGAGCCGACCATCCGTCGAGAAGGCGCGGGAGTCGGCCGGGCACCTTTTTGTCATACCCGGTTTGTTCGTACGCGAGCAGAAGCCCTGCGTTTGGTGCTCGTTTTCCCGCCGCTGGCAAGCCATATTCGGGATCCAGAAGAATAGCACTGGCGTGTGGCGTAAGGGTCGCGCTAACCGCCTCTTTGAATCGCGATAGATTCGCCGGAGGAACGTCCGCCGCTTCCACGCCCATCGCCCGGGCAAACAAACTCCGCAGTGCACTGCGCTGGTCAATCGCCAGGGCGGCGATGATTCCGCGTGAATCGGCGACGGCTTCTAATCCTCTCTGCTTTCCAGCGCTGAGTGAAGATGGCATTCGATCCCTCTGTCAGTTCCCCGACACCCAGGCAACCGCACCCCGCTCGATGGATGGAAGAACAAACTCCATAATGTCGCCGTGTTTTGTTCCATGGAGAATTTGTGTCTCGCCAAGGAAAGGAAGATAGGCGAGAGAATTTCCCATGCCGACGGGAATGGTAACTTTCGCCCCTGAGATAGGAGTAGGAGTCGCAACTTTCCCGGGCACCAGTCCGGTGAAATTCGCAATAAAGAGATGCGGCACGCCATTGACTTGGCCGAAGTTCACCGCAAGTGTCGGCGGGGCTTCAATTTCGAGTTCACTTTTCACTCCCAACACTTTCAGAAATTCCATGGATAGCTCCTGTGACCCACCCAAGAAGTTCTTTTCCAGTTTGCCCAAATAGAGGCTTGCCGGACAATTTTCACGGGAAAGAATGCGCTCGGAAGCGGCGAAGCCAGTTGAATTATGACCTGTTATGACGAGGCGACCGCCGCTATCCGTAAAGCGTTTAAGCACCTGCTTTTCCACATCGGTCAACACGGTAACGTTGGGCAAGACCATAACCTCACCGCGAAACGCGGCAAGCGTTCTCGGTGTGACCACCTCAAATTCACGGTGCGATTGCAAGAGCAGCACCAAAAGCCCGCGGTACGACGGTAGAAATCCATTCGGATCATAATCACGGCTTTTGGGCGAGAAGTATACACCTACGGGGTGCATAGGATGGCGCGGAGAGTAGAACGGCTTTTCGTTTTTTTCGATCCACTGGAAGATTTCCATGCGCGTCGCTTCGTCATTGGATCCGGCCATTGAATGCCCGGGCGCGTCCCAGAAATTAGCGCCGGCCACGACTTGTGACATCGCCAGGTTTTTCATGGCTTCCCGCGGATCGACATTCTTGTCACCGTCCCACGAGTAGTTCAGGATCCAAGTCGCTTTTCCGTGAGCGAAAGCGCGAAACGTCAGCATGCCCGCTTGGTACAAGAACCAGTCCAGTTGCGTGCGCGAAGAAGCCATGTGTTCCCCTTCGCCGAACTCGTACTCGTGGGCGATGGCATCCACGACACCATACATTTCGTAGACGTCGGCTCCCACACGGGTCGCTTCCCGTTCAATGCCCGGATAAATTTCCGGGATCACCATGATTTCGGGATTCACACTGCGCGCATTCTGGCGAATTTCTTCGACGAAATCCGTCATGGTCTCGATGCGAAAATCAATCCACCTGCGGAAATTAGTGTCTTGAAAATCACCCAATTTGAGATCCTTTTTCGCATCCAGCCCGGTCTTTTCCCGGAATGCCGCAACGGTAGCATCATCGAAACTTGCCCAGGTATTTTCCCAGCCTTCAAAGTGGGTCATCCAATAAGGAATGTCGACGTATATTCCATCGATTCCCGTCCCGGCGACCTGTTGAACGCGCTGCATGTAGACTTTGCGCCACTCTTTCGCATACGGGCTGACCCACACATCCTCATCTCCGGGGCTGATCCAAAACGCGGCTCCCGAGGTGAAGACCGCGGGCTCTCCGGTGATTTTGCGTTGCAGCCAGTCGGGATGATCCTTCATCACAGAATGCAGCGACTTGTCCGCGTTAGCGGTGATGCATTCGGTTCCGGCAATGTATACAAAAGCCCGGTTTTTCGCCTTGTGCGCGGCATCCGCTACAGCATGGATCGCCTGCAATTTTTCCTTAGGATCGAGAAAGCTCTCATACCGCCCGGGAATATCGTTGTCGACTTCGATGCCAAAGACGTGCCCCTTCTCCGCGTCACGAACAATAGCTTCCGCATTGTCCACCTTCAATCCATACGCTCCGATGCGCACATAGTTCGTCCAATTTTGCTCCTGCCCGTTTACTCCTGGCACCCAGCCAAAGAGCCAGAGACATAGGACAACACTCAAGCGTATGGCCATTCGTCAACTCCTAGAACTCAAACCGCAGGCCGACTTGAGTGTGTCGGGGTGTATTCAGCGTGCTAGTAACCTGCCCAAAGGCAGAATCGCCAAAAGAAGTATTGGGAAAATTGAACCTCGGCGTGTTGGTAAAGTTAAAGAATTCTCCGCGAACTTGGAGGCGCATTCCTTCACGGATGATGAATTCCTTGCTGATGGAAAGATCGGCGTTATGGATGCCATCACCACGCAAATTGGAGAAATAACGGGGCGCATTTCCGGCAATTTGATCTCCCGGGTCGGCAAAGCAACTCGCATTGAAAACGGACGCCGAATTGGGATCAAGATTTGCCCCGCTCGCAATGTCCTGACCGTTTGCAGCGGCCTGGTGATAGCTGAAACCGGAGGCCGGGGCGCCGCAGACGACGCTCGGACGCTGATTGCCATCCGCCAGGCGGGGGTTGGCCATGACAATGCTTATCGGAGTGCCAGTCTGGAAGGTGACGAAGGCAGAGATGGTCCATCCGCCGATTACGCCATCCAAGACTCGATTCATATCCCGCCCGATCCAGCGGCTTCTGCCCACCGGAACATCGAAAATTGTCGCAATGACGAAGCGGTGGGTAGCATCATTGGCACTGACGGAGTTTTCAGCCTTCAGATTGTCGTACACCTGCGGGATGCCAGAGCTCAAGCTGGGAGTTATGAATGAATTCGCTCCAGCGGACGAATTGTCAGTGGCTTTCGAGAACGTATAGTTGCCTTCGAAGCTGATGTAGTGGCTTGGGCGCTTCTGGAAGCGCACTTGGAGAGAGTTGTACCATGCACTAGCACCGAGCCGCGTGAGTCCGCTAAAAGCACCGTCAAATTGCGGATAGGGGCGTAAGAGATTAATCAGCGGAATTTGCGCGTCGTTATAAATAGACTCCGGCTCATTAAATATTGCGTTTGGCCCTTGAAAGAGTGACAAGAACGGATTGTCGGTAAGAGACGCCAACGTGTTGGTGGGCGTCACACAATTACCAGGGTCGGGCCCCGCAAGGCAGGAATTGTATTGAGTCACTACTTGATTGCGAATCGACGAAGACAGAAAGTTGCGATTCGCGGTACCCGAAAATGAACTGTAGGGTAGATGCGTGCTGCGGCTCGCGGAGTAATCCACCCCTATGGTGATCCCCTCGGGGAAGAGATGCTGCACACCAAGGTTCCACTGGTAGATTTCGGCGTTGCGCGCTTCGCCAGTGTCCAGGCTGTTGTTGTCCGGAAAACCCCAAAGCGCTAGGTCGCCATATTTTTGTCCCTGCGGTGGGGCATATCCATTCGGAAACGGATTCTCAAGGGTTGCGAATTGAGTTTGGAAGTTGTCTTTCGTAAAGAGAATAGGATGTGAATTGCCGAAGGCAGTTCCGGTAAATTGAAAGTTGGTAGCGACGTTTAAGCCGTAGTATATGCCTGCACCGCCGCGAACGACGGTGTTGGGATCGAGGGTATAGGCGAATCCTAACCGCGGAGCAACATTGTTGCGGTCCACCGGGATGTTGCGGTTCCCAGAAGTGGGAAAATTGGTGATGCCGGTGAGATCTCCCGTCCGGTTGATAAGCCCCGGTATATCGATGGGAACCGCAATGTTGCTGGTGCCGGTAAAGTTGCTGAACTGGATTAGGTTGTTTCGTTCCGTGTAGGGCGTGCTCCACTCGTAGCGCAAGCCGAGATTGACCGTCAGCTTGGGATTGATTTTCCAATCATCCTGAACATAAAAGGCGGTTTCTTTCGATTTGTTGGCCACGGACTTAAATACCGAAAGGCTGCTGCTACCCGGGTCACCATACCCCAGCAGCAAGCTGGCGAATGAATTCCCCTGTAGAGAATTGCCGGCGCCAACGACTTGCTCGGTTGCCCCTTGCGTGAAATGGAAAAAGCCCGTCGGCGGATTGGGTTGATAGAAGTTATTGAAGAAGATTCGCTGCTCACCGCCGAATTTCAGAATGTGCCGACCCCGGACCCATGAAAGCGCGGAGCTATAAGAATAAAGGGTGTGTGCAAAGCTGGTGTCCGTGCAGCACTGGTTGTAAAGTGAGGTTGCGTTATTGTCCATTTGGATAACCGGCATGCGTGTCAGGCTATTAGCCTGGCTCAGAATCGCGTCGCCGGGTGCGGTGAATACGGTGTCGAGCTTTGGATAGTTCTCCGTCACCGGAGCGACAGCGCGATCGATGGCAAAGCGGTTGGTCCACACCATTGTTGAGGTCGGGCTCCAATTGTCCTCCAGGACCGAGTTGTACACATCGGTAATGCTGTTGAAGCCGTCGTTGAAGTCACCGTCACCGAAAACGGTGGGCACATCATTGGTGCTGTGGAGTTGGCTATAGCGAGCGGACAGATGGTTCTTGTCGTTGAAGTGATGATCCACTTTGACGTCGAACTGCCAGCCGTCTGTCACGTTGAGGATGACCTGGTGAAAATTGGGGGTACCGGGAGCGGCGTTATCGATCGTCGGCATGGGGTAGAGATTGATGATCTTCTGACCAATGGGGTCGATGAGATTGGAGTCGATCACGTTTGGAACCGTAAAGTTCTGGCGATTGCCACTCGTATCGACGTTGAACGGGTTGAAAATCTGCTGCTGAACGGGCTGCCCAACAGTGCAACCTTGCGTTGGGTCGGTGCAGAGCACGAAAGTGTTGGTGAAATTGCCAGAGCGCTCCAGTTTGGTGGGCACGAAGGCGTTAATCTCCACGGGGTCGTGCTGACGAATCTTCTCAAAATCAACGAAGAAGAAGGTTTTTTCCTTCTTGATTGGACCGCCCAGGGAAAATCCGTACTGATCGCGCAAATGGTCGGGACGCGGAATGCCCTGGGCATTGTTAAAAAAGTCGTTGGCGTCGAGGGCGGACCGTTGCCCAAACCACCAGCCGCTGCCATGAAATTTGTTGCCACCCTCTTTCAAGACAATATTGACCACCGTGCCACCGTTGTTGCCGAACTCCGCGGAGAAGCTGTTGTTCTCCACTTTGAATTCTTGAACGATTTCGACCGAGGGCTGATAGTAAACATTTGTCGTTGCACCTTCTCCTTGCTCCGGTGCGCTGGTCAGTGCACCATCTACACGCACTTCGGCCGTAGCGTTACGTTGTCCGTTGGAAACGAAATTTGTCCCGGCGGGATAGGAGTCCGTTGTGCCCTGACCCGCGGTTTCCGTCACACCGCCAGCGAGGAACACAAGGCCAAAAAAGCTGCGATCGGGAAGCGGAATGTCCCGGACATATTCGTTGGTCACATCTGTACCAAGGCTGGCGTTGCCGGTATCGAGCAAGGGGGCCTGTCCAGTCACAGTCACACTTTCAGATACAGTGCTGGGAGAAAGAGTGAAATCTAGAGTGGCTTGCTGGCTTACCGCCAGCACCATACCTCTACGCTCGCGTGTCCCAAGATTGGGCGCCTCCACGCGGATATTATAAGTTCCCGGCCGAATCCCTGTGAACACGTAATCCCCTCGGCCATCGGCCGCGTATGATTGGCTCACGTTCGTGGCCTGATCAGTCAGCGTGACCTTCGCGCCGGGTACGACACCTCCCGCAGAGTCGGTGACCACGCCGGTTAGTTGGGCCGTGTAAGTAGACTGTGCCGCGAGTCGAGCTCCCAGTCCTGAGTGCAGGAGAAAAATTCCTAGCAGTACAAATTGCAAAATTCGAGCATTCCGAAGTGCCAACCCCATCCAACACCCCCGCGACGCCGAAGGGACAAGAGTATCTAGCGCCTTACGACTACTTTCGATTTCTTTCTTTTACTTTCTTTTCCTTGCGTTGTCAATCTGCTCCTTTTGCCACGCCCTTCTCTATCACTAAAAAAGAAAAGTGCTGCCGTGTCGACTCACTCTTCGAGCATAGGATGCGATCTTCCCGCTGTCCGGAACTTCTGGGCATCCCGAATAAAGCATCCAACTCCTCTCTAGGGGCTGAAACTCTCAACAACTACCCGCTTCGGCAACTGGCCGCTATGGACGAGGCTACATCGCACCCTGCATGAATTTCCGGGCAAACAGTGGAGCTGGGCTGTACGCCCACTTTATTGTGCTCGTGGGAAGAGTTTTAATGTCACAGGATATACTGAGAGGCCAGGTCGGCTTGAGCGGACGACGATGTGGCTCAAATCACCGGATAGAATGGCACCAGTGAGGCCGAGCGAAAGATATGTGGCGCCGAGGCTTGGGCAGTTATAAACAGGCTTGCCGAGCAGCATCTCTTGGTCGTCAACCACACCAAGCAACGGACGATCATTCGTGTCCTGGGCAGCGCGTAAGAACTTCCACACGCCATCGCTAACGAGCCAACCCGCTTTCGGCGCGGCGCGGTAAAAGCGGTTCACACCGAAGTAAATCCTGTTGATGTCC
>Ga0074046_10001664_pt1 | contig 19809 bp, 23 predicted proteins | sample BogForMeECP23OM3_FD_94441 | JGI IMG/M metagenome (GOLD analysis project Ga0074046, IMG submission 94441) | Bog forest soil microbial communities from Calvert Island, British Columbia, Canada - Bog Forest MetaG ECP23OM3 | ecosystem: Environmental > Terrestrial > Soil > Wetlands ... | reverse complement strand
CGATCGCCACCGGCCTTTCCAATGGCGTCCTCGAAGCCATCAACGGCAATGTGCAGGCCGCCAAGCGCAAAGCCAAAGGCTACCGAACCAAGCGAAATCTCAAAGCCATCGTCTACCTCATCGAACCTCATCGCCGGTGACGTCCTGGCCAATTCACCCACTTGAAATAGCGACGAGCCCGATCGTCCTCGATCATCCATCGCAGGCAGATTCCGGCTCCTGTAACAACAATTCCCATCCCTCGTCCGCATTCGATCTACTACTGCGGATCGTAATCGCGGCGAAGTTTTAGCCTCGGCCGCGTTATTGACCTATCCGCTGGTCTACCACGCGTCTGCATTCAACCAAAATACCGGATCCGCGGGGCGGCAGCGAGCGCTTGAAAGCCTCGTACCGGCAGCGAGACCAGCGCTCGAGCCAAGACCGCGTCACAGAAGGGCCTCGCGCACCGCCGCCCGGAGCGCCGGCGCCACATCGGCTTCGAACCACGGATTCGTGCGAACCCAGATCGCGCTGCGCCAGCTTGGATGCGGAAGCGGGAAGAAGGCGGGGCCATAGTCGCGAAACCGCCGCACCGTCTCCGTCACGGTTGCGCTGCGGCGGTCGCCAAGGTAGCCGGCGTGAGCGTAAACGCCGGCGAGCAGCGTCAGGCGCCTGTTTGGCAGGACCGCGAACAGGCTCTCGTGCCAGAGCGGAGCGCATTCCGGGCGCGGCGGCCGGTCGCCCCCCGCTCGCCTCCCGGGATAGCAGAAACCCATCGGAACGAGCGCGACGCGCTGGGAGTCGTAGAAGGTCGTACAGTCGATTCCCATCCAGTCCCGTATGCGCGCGCCGCTCGCGTCGTCCCACGGCACGCCGCTGGCGTGGACCTTGGCGCCGGGCGCCTGGCCCACGACGACGATGCGGGCGCCCTCGCCGGCCTGGACGACCGGGCGGACCCCATGCGGCAGGTGAGGCGCGCAAACGGCGCAGCTGCGGATGTCGACGAGCAGACGTTCGAGCGGCGAGGTCACCCCCTGCCGCCCTCACTCTGCGCCGCGCGCGCTGCGCGGAAAACGGCGACGAATTCGGCGAGTGTCTTCTCGTCCATGTCGGACACCGCGACATAGGCGAGGTTGGCGTCCGTCCAGCGTGCGACGTGATAGCCGTCGATGGTCGTGATCCCGTCGGCGCCGCGGGTCCCTCGGGCGTCAAGCGGCAGTTCGGTTACGGCGACCAGATGCTCATTGTGGCGATAGACGAGCGTCGGAGACGGGACGCGGTCGACGACGGCGACGCGGCCGCCGGCGAGCGGGAAACCCTGTGGAGCGAGATCGACAATGCCGGCGCTGACCGTCGTGCGGCCCGCGAGCCACGGCTTCACCGTGTGCCGGTCGGACGAGGCGACGTCGAAGGGCTGGCCGACGACCGCCGCCCGGGCGAAATCCGAGACGAGGTTTTCCGCCACCGCGTGCGACGGGTCCGGAACGCGCAACGACATGAGCGCAACGCCGGCGGCAAAGCCGAGCACGGCGAACGAAGCGGCGAGCGGCAAGGCCTGCCGCCAGTGCGACGGGCGCGCCTTCGGCGCGAGTTCAACGACGTTCGCCGGCTCCGCCGGCCCCCCAGCATCCGCTAGCGCCAGCACGCTGTCGATCAGGGCTTTCGGCGCGGCTTCTCGCGGCGCATGGCGGCGCACGGCGGCCCTCACCGCCTCGAGCCTGCGGTATTCCGCGGCGAGTTCGGAATCAGCAGCCAGATCGCGATCGAAAGCCAGCGCGTTTGCGGCGTCGAGTTCGCCGTCGAGGGCGGCGTGGAGACGGAGGCTGTGGGAGTCGGACGCGGGATCGCTCATAACTCTGCTTTCATGGATTTCGCCAGCGCGCAGCGGGCGCGCGCAAGGCGCGACATGACGGTGCCCATTGGCAGGCCGGCCGCATCGGCGATGTCGCGGTAAGACAAGCCGTTGACGTCGCGCATGACCAGAATCTCCAGCAAGGGCGACGGGAGTGCGGCGATCGCGCGTCTCAGTTGCGCCCCGTCTTGGGCAGCAATCAGGGTCGCCTCCGGATCGGAAGCGCCCTGATCGCCGGCTGGCATGATCGCGTCGAGGTCGCCGAGATCGCCGGCGAAGGCGACGTCCTTGCGCCGGTTCCGCGCCATCCAGGTGATCGCCGCGTTGCGGACGATGGCGAGAAACCAGGGCTTCGGACGGTCCACCGCAGTGGTTTCGAGCGCCTTCAGCGCGCGCACCGCCGCCTCCTGAACGATGTCCTCGGCGTCGTCGGCGTCGCGGCAGAGCCATTTCGCCAGGGAGTAGGCGTCGTCCAGCAGCGGCGGCACGGTGGCGAGGAAGCGCGCGGCGCCGAGGGGACTGGCCGGGGTCATCGGGCGGCCGACTGTGTCCCTTCTTCCCGTTCCCGGAGAGAAGGCGGCCGGCGAGAGCCCGCTCCCCGCGTGCGCAGGGCGAGGGGGCGCACTTCTACTTCGCCCGCTCCTTCAGGAACGCGATCACGTCCGCGCGGTCCTGCGGGTTGTCGAGGTGAAAGAACATTTTCACCCCCGGGACGAAAGCCTGAGGATTCGTCAGCCACTTGTCGAGAGTCTCCTCGGTCCAGACGATATTCGCGCTTTTGAGGGCGCCCGAATAGGCGTAGTCGGGCAAAGACCCCGCCTTGCGGCCATAGACCCCCCGGTGCCGGGGTCCCACGTCGTTCTGGTCGAGCGAGTGGCAGTCGGTGCAGGCCTGATAGATCTCTTCGCCGTGGGCCGGATCGCCGACAGGCGCGGACACAGCCGGGCTGGCGGCGAGCGCCGCCAGCATTGCAATCATTCTACGCATGACGCTCCTTCAGGTCAGGTCGGAATCGGTCACGGCGAGGCTTGTCGGCGTCGGGACATAGGCCACTTCGCGCACGCCGAGCCATTTGCGGAGTTCCCCCGCCGGCACGACCTTCGGCCCGGGCGAGGGGGCGGTTCCGGGCGCAGGCTGCGGAAACGCGCTCGACCGGGCCGTATGGAAGGTCACATTGCCCTCGACCTTCTGCATCAACTGGTGGATATGGCCGTTGAGCACGGTCACCGAGCCGAATCGCGCGAGCAGCGCCAGCGCCTGCGCCGAGTCCTCGGTGCCCCAGCCCCAGTCGGGCGCGATCATCCACAGGGGGATGTGGCAGAAGACGACGATCGGCGTCGAGGCCGACTTGCCGCTGAGGTCGCCTTCGAGCCAGGCGACCTGCTCCGCTCCAAGCGAACCGAGGCCGTTCGTCTTCAGGTCGACGACGTTGTTGAGTGACACGAAATGCACGCCGCCGTGGTCGAACGAATACCAGCCGCCGCCCGCGCCCTTGCCGAAGCGCTCAAGCCAGGCGTCGCGCGTCTTCGCGTCCGTGATGTCGTGTTCGCCCGGCGAATAGTGGACGTCGAGCTTCGCGCGCTTGATCATTTCGAGCGCGTCATCGAACTCGGCGGCTTTCGCCGTATGGGTGATGTCGCCGGTTTGGACGATGAAGGCGGGGCTTCCCGGCATCGTCAGCACCTTGTCGATCGCGGCGCCGAAGGTCGCCCTCGCGTCGGGGTTGGCGGGCTTGGAAAAGCCAATGTGGCTGTCAGAAAGCTGGACGAAAGAGAAACCTCCTTCGGCCGCCTTCGCCGAGCCGATGAGCCGCGAGGCCGGCACGCCGCCCGTCACGGTCCAGACCACTCCGGTCCCCGCCCAGAGCATGCATTTCAGGGATTGGCGGCGGTCTATCGCGCCATCGTCGCTCCGCGTCGTCATGTCTCATCCTCTTGGCTAGGCGCTTTGCGCGCCGGACAGGAGTGAGACTCGGACAGGACGCGGCTTATTCCGGACCGGACGAGATTCTTTATCGCGAGCGCTTGATCCGGTTTCCCGGAGGCGAGTCGAGGGGTCAGCGCCACGCGCGCTCGATCAAGGCGCCTCCGGCTCTATCGCGCCGCGACCTTCTCGATCCGCAGCAGCGTAAAGAGCTTCATCGGCGGAAGTGCCCGCCGCTCGCTGATCCGGGCGTCCGGCCGTGAGGCGATCCAGTCGCCGATCGCCGAATACGGGAAATTTGGATGCCAGCCGAGCCAGGCGGCGGCCGTCTCCATCCGATGCTCGACCGCCTTGCGCACGCCCTTGTCGGCGGCGAAATGGTTCATCACGACGAGCGTCCCGCCCGCCCGCAGGACCCGCCAGGCTTCGTCCAGCGCCCGGGCAACGTCGGGGACGACGCTCATCACATAGGGCGCGAGCGCCACGTCGAAGGCCGCGTCGGGGAATTCCAGCGCGGCCGCGTCCATCACATGCAGGCCCTTCACCTGGGAAAGGCCTTGCCGGTCCACTCGCGTCCGGGCCGCGCGCAGCATGGGTGCGCTGATGTCGATGCCGGTGGCGTGCACATTGGCCGGCAGCAGCGGCAGTTCGAGCCCGGTGCCGACCCCGATCACCAGGATCTCGCCGCCCGGTCCGGCCGCTTGCGCCGCGGCCTGTGCCGCCGCGAGCCTGCCCGGGTGAAATGGCAGATCGAAAAGAAGGTCGTAGATCGGCGCCCAGCGACTGTAGGCCGCCTGCGCGTGATGCCCGGCATAGCCGCGCGTCGCATGGATCGGATTCAAATTTTGCCGTCCTCATGCCACGCTAGGACCGGCGCGGCGTTTCGCCTGGGCTCAAGATTTGCGCAGAACGCTGTCACTTGCAACAAATCTTGCAACAAATCTGTAATATTTCGTCGTCTGCGAGAACGGCGCGACGCATCGTCGCAGCGGCGTGACGAACCCTTGTCGCCGTCCGCGCCCGACGCAATCTTCCAGGAGCGGCAGATCCGCGCACTTGATGCGGACTCCGCAGTGGTATGTGGATATCGTTAACCCGGGGGCGCAGAAAACTGCCGCCCGGTGATCTTGAAGGAGAAACACCCGTGGGGCTCAAAGGTTCCAAGACTGAGCAGCATCTCAAGGACGCCTTCGCCGGCGAGTCGCAGGCGAACCGCCGCTATCTCTATTTCGCCAACAAGGCGGACGTTGAAGGCTATCCTGATGTCTCCGCACTGTTCCGCTCGACGGCGGAGGGCGAGACAGGCCACGCGCACGGCCATCTCGAATATCTCGAAGCGGTCGGAGATCCGGCCACAGGCCTGCCGATCGGCCCGACCAAGGCCAATCTCGCCAGCGCCGTCGCAGGCGAGACGCACGAATATACCGACATGTATCCGGGCATGGCCAAGGACGCGCGCGCCGAGGGCTTCGACGAGATCGCCGACTGGTTCGAAACGCTCGCTAAAGCCGAGCGTTCGCACGCCAACCGCTATCAAAAGGCCCTGAACGAGCTGGGCTGAACCGAAGGCGCGAACGCTCGCCCGTCCCCCTTCCGCCCGCGGAAGCGGGGCGGGCGACGACGCGCGTATGGCGGCTTCGCCCGCGCGCGGATGGTCATTTCTTCACGGGTGACAGGCATGGCCTCAACGGTCAGCGAAGGCAATCTCAAGGCGCCGATCCGACATCCGCTCGATTGGCAGAATCCCGAATTCTACGACGAGGCCGCGCTCCTGAAGGAAATGGAGCGCGTGTTCGACATCTGCCACGGCTGTCGCCGTTGCGTCAGCCTGTGCCAGTCGTTTCCGACCCTGTTCGATCTGGTCGACTCCTCGGAATCGATGGAAGTCGACGGGATCAAGACCGAGGACTACAGGAAGGTCGTCGAGCACTGTTTCCTGTGCGATCTGTGTTACATGACGAAGTGTCCCTACGTGCCGCCGCACGATTGGACCCTCGACTTCCCGCACCTGATGCTGCGCGCCAAGGCGGTCCAGTACCGTAAGAAGGGCGCAAGCTTCCGCGACCGGACCCTGACCAACACCGACGCCATGGGCGCGCCGCTCGCCAATCCCGTCATGGCGCCGGTAGTCAACCTGCTGAATTCCATGCGTCCCGCGCGCAAGGCGCTGGAGGCGGTCGGCGGAATCGACGCCGAGGCCTGGCTGCCGACGTACGCTTCGCGTCCGTTGCGCAAACGGCTCGACATCCTGCCCCCGGAGACGCAAGGCGAGCCGGCCGGGCGCACGACCGGCAAAATCGCCCTCTTCGCCACCTGCTACATGAACCGCAACGAACCAGACCCCGGCGAGGACCTCGTCGCGGTCTACGCGCATAACGGCATTCCCGTGACTCTGACGCCGCACGAGAAATGCTGCGGCATGCCGCGGCTGGAGCTTGGCGATCTCGAAGCCGTGTGCCAGCACAAGGAGATCAACATCCCGGTGTTGGCGACGCTTGTCGACGAGGGCTGGGACCTGACGGCGTTGATCCCCTCCTGCGTGCTGATGTTCAAGCAGGAGTTGCCGCTGATGTTCCCCGGCGACCCCGACGTCATGAAAGTGAAGGCGGCGTTCTACGACCCGTTCGAATACCTCTTGTTGCGGGCCAGGGAAGGCAAGCTCAAGACCGACTTCAAAAACACGCTCGGCAAGGTCGCTCTGCACGCCGCCTGCCACCAGCGGGTGCAGAACATCGGGCCCAAGACCAAGGAAGCCTTGTCGCTTGTGCCGGGTACGGAGGTCGATCTCATCGAGCGCTGCTCGGGCCATGACGGCACCTATGCGGTGAAGGCCGAGTTCGCCGAGTACGCGATGAAGATCGTCAGGCCGGTGGTCGCACGGATCGACGCCGCCAAACCCGACCACTTCGGTTCGGATTGCGCCATGGCGGGCCACCACATCGCCCACGCGCGCAAAAACGGGGAGCCGGAGCATCCAATCACGCTCCTGCGCAAAGCCTACGGGATCTGACCCATGCTCACGCGCGAAGGAATGTACAATCTCGAGACCTACGCGAACGTGCGGAAGGAGTTTCGCGCCAAGGTCATGGCCCACAAGAAGCTCAGGCTGGTCGAACTCGGCGGACACGCCTCGATCCATTTCGAGGATCAGCTCACGATGCAGTATCAGGTGCAGGAGATGCTGCGGCTCGAGCGCATCTTCGAGCCCGAGTTGATCCAGGCCGAGCTCGACGTCTACAATCCGCTGATCCCGGACGGGTCGAACTGGAAAGCCACGCTCATGTTCGAATATCCGGACGGCGAGGAGCGCAAGGTCGAACTCGCCCGGCTCGTCGGCGTGGAGGCCTGCACCTATGTACAGGTCGCCGATTTCGCCCGGGTGGCGCCGTTCGCCAACGAGGACCTCGACCGGACGACCGGGAGCAAGACCTCCGCGGTGCATTTCCTGCGCTTCGAGCTGACGCCGGGTATGGTCGCGGCGGCCAAGTCCGGCGCGCCGATCCGGGTCGGAATCGACCATCCGTACTACAAGGCGGAGATCACCGTCTCCGACGCCACGCGCAAGTCGCTCGCGGCGGATTTGAAGTAAAGGTTACGAGTCTATCCGTAGGGCCGGCGAGAAGCGGAACCCTGCTCCCGCGGCGGACGCCGGGTGAGTTCGCAGTTTCCGACGCCAAAGCAAATCCGGGCGCGAATTCAATCTTTTCAATTGCTTGCGGCGCAAACTCCGGGCGAATCGGGTCGCGACGGTCAAGGTGGCGCCGCTTGCGGAAACCAAGGAGCGGAGCCATGCTCGACCATATCGGGATTGCAGTTGCCGACTTTGCGCGCTCGACGGCGTTCTACGAGGCGGCCCTGAAGCCGCTGGGGCTTTCCGTCATCATGGCGGTCACTGCAGAAGAGACGGGGGCCGACGCCCATGCGGGCTTTGGCGCTTCCGGCAAGCCGTTCTTCTGGATCGGAACCGGCGCCAGGCCGAAGGGCGGGACGCACGTCTGCTTCGCGGCCGACACGCGCGCCGAGGTGGACGCCTTCTATGAGGCGGCGCTCGCCGCCGGCGGAAGGGACAACGGCGCGCCGGGCCTGAGGCCGCGTTACCACGCGAACTACTACGGCTCCTTCGTCCTCGACCCCGACGGCAACAACATCGAGGCCGTCTGCCACAGGCCGGCGTGATTGTCGGCGCGATCGCTGATCGCGCCACTGCGCTCGTCGCGCGTGGCTAAAAACGCCCTATTTCTTCGCGCCCGCGGCTTTGTTGGCGGGCGCTTTGCTCGCGGGCTTCTTCGCCGCCGCCGCCTTCGCCTTGCCGGGCGCGGCTTTGGTCGTCGTCGCCGGCTTTGCGGCGGTCGCCTTCGCCGGCGGTTTCGTTTCGACCTTGGCCGGGGCGGCTTTCGCCGGCGCCTTGCGCGCGGTCGGGGCAGGCTTGCCCTCGCGCTCGGCCAGCAACTCCAGCGCCTCACCGAGCGAAATCGCATCCGGCGCGATCGACTTCGGGATGGTCGCGTTGACTTTGCCCCAGTTGACGTACGGGCCGAAGCGGCCGTCGCGCACCGTCACCGGCCCGCCGTCCGGATGATCGCCGACGAGCCGGCCGGAGAAGCCGCCGCCCTCGGCCTTCGCCTTGAGCAGCGCGATCGCCCCCTCGAGCGTCAGGCTCGCCGCGTCCGTCCCCTTCGGCAGCGTTGCGTTGATCTTGCCGTGATTGACGTAGGCGCCGAAGCGGCCCTGCTTGACGCTGACCGGACCCCCGTCGGGGTGGTCGCCGAGCACGCGTCCCGCCCCGCCGCCGAAGCGCGATCCGCCCGCGCCGCTCTCCTTGGCGACGATGAGGTCGATCGCCCGGTTGGGTCCGATCTCCAGCACGTCGTCGTCGCGTCCGAGATTGGCGTAGGTCTTGCCGTGCTGGACATAGGAGCCGTAGCGGCCGATGCCGGCCAGGATCGGCTCGCCGCTCGTCGGATGGCGCGCGACCTCGCGCGGCAGGGACAGGAGCGCGAGCGCCTTCTCCACCGTCACGTCTTCCGGCTTCAAGCCGCGCGGCAGTGACGAGCGCTTCGGTTTCTCGCCCTCGCCCTGCTGCACGTATTCGCCAAAGCGGCCGTTGCGCAGGGTGATCTCGTCGCCCGTCTCCGGATCCTGACCCAGCACGCTGACGCCCGGCCGGTCGCCCTCGGCGCTTTCGGCGCCGGTCGGCGACAACACGCGGGTGAACTTGCATTCGGGATAGTTCGAGCAGCCGATGAAGGCGCCGAACTTGCCGAGCTTCAGCGACAATTGCCCCTTGCCGCAGACCGGGCAGAGGCGCGGATCGACGCCGTCGCCCCGGTCGGGAAAGATATGCGGCCCCAGGAGCGCGTTGAGGCTGTCGAGAATCTGTCCGGTGCGGAGGTCCTTGGTCTCGTCCACAGCCCCGGAGAAATCCTTCCAGAAGGCGCGCAGCAGCTCCTTCCAGTCCATCTCGTGGTTCGACACCAGGTCGAGTTGCTCCTCGAGCCCGGCGGTGAAGTCGTACTCGACGTATTTCGGGAAGAAGGATTCGAGAAAGGCCGTGACCAGCCGGCCCTTGTCCTCAGGAATGAGGCGCTTCTTCTCCAGCCGCACATAGTCGCGGTCGCGTAAGGTCGCGAGCGTCGAGGCGTAGGTCGAGGGGCGGCCGATGCCGAGCTCCTCCATCCGCTTGACCAGCGTCGCTTCGGTGTAGCGCGGCGGCGGCTCGGTGAAGTGCTGGGAGGCCTCGATCCGCTCTTTCTTGAGCTTCTCGCCGTCGCGCATTGGCGGCAGGCGGGCGGAGTCCTCGTCCTCTTCGTCGTCGCGGCCTTCCTGATAGAGCGCGAGGAAGCCAGGGAAGCGGATGACCTGGCCGGTTGCGCGGAAGTCGAGTTTTCGCGCGCCCGCCTCGGCCAGAATATCGACGGTCGTGCGTTCGAGCTCGGCGCTTTCCATCTGGCAGGCGATCGTCCGGGTCCAGATTAGCTCGTAGAGCTTCGCCTGTTCGGGCTCGAGGTGGCGGGCGACATCGCGCGGCCGGCGGGTCATGTCGGTCGGGCGGATCGCCTCGTGCGCCTCCTGCGCGTTCTTGGCCTTGGCGGTGTATTTGCGCGGCGCGTCGGGGACGTAGGCGTCGCCAAAATCCTTGCCGATCACCCGGCGCGCCGCCGTCACCGCCTCGGGCGCGAGGTCGACGCCATCGGTGCGCATGTAGGTGATGAGGCCGACCGGCCCGTCCCCGACGTCCACGCCCTCGTAAAGCCGCTGGGCGATCTGCATGGTGCGAGCGGGAGCGAGGCCGAGCTTGCGCGAGGCTTCCTGCTGCAGGGTCGAGGTGGTGAAGGGCGGGTAGGGATGGCGCTTGACCGGCTTCGATTCGATCGACGCCACCGAGAACCTGGCGTTGTCGAGAGCCGCCTCGAACGCCCTGGCCTCGTCGCCCGAACCGATGTCGAGGCGGCTGATCTTCTTGCCGTCCGCGCCGACGAGGCGGGCCATGAACGGCGCGCCGGCCTCGGTCTTGAGGTGAGCGACGATCGACCAGTATTCGCGCGCCACGAAGCGTTCGATCTCGACCTCGCGGTCGCACACGAGACGCAGGGCGACGGACTGGACTCTGCCGGCCGAGCGCGCGCCGGGGAGCTTGCGCCACAGCACCGGCGAGAGGGTGAAGCCGACGAGGTAGTCGAGCGCGCGGCGCGCCCGATAGGCGTCGACGAGCGCCTCGTCGATCTCGCGCGGATGGCGCATCGCTTCCTGCACCGCATCCTTGGTGACGGCGTTGAACACCACCCGGTCGACGCGCTTGTCCTTGAGCAGTTTCTTGTTCTTGAGAATCTCGTGGACGTGCCAGGAGATAGCCTCGCCCTCGCGGTCGGGGTCGGTCGCCAGGATCACCCGCTCGGCGTCTTTGACGGCGACGCCGATATCACTGAGCCTTTTGGCGGACTTGGCGTCGACCTCCCAGCGCATGGCGAAATCGTCGTCCGGATCGACCGAGCCGTCCTTGGCCGCGAGGTCACGCACGTGACCATAGGAGGCGTAGACCCCGTAATCCTTGCCCAGATACTTGTTGATGGTCTTCGCCTTGGCGGGCGATTCGACGATCACGACTTTCATACTTCGTCCTTCGGCGGGCCCCAGCCGAGCGGGCCGCGTGTCGGTGTCGGGCGCGGGATATGGAGAGGCGAGGCCGCCGTGTCAAATCGGGGCGGCGGCGCGGAATCGCCCGATCGTCCCAGGCGGGGATGTTTTTTGCCGAATTTGAACACGGTGGTGCAGCGACATTCGAAGCCGCAGGATTGCGCACCCCGGCGCTGGCATGCCAGAATAGCGCATTCCCCCCCCCACATACTTCTTACGAGGTCGCCATGGCCGAGTCTTCTCACGACAAACCCGTCTGGCTCATCACCGGCTGCTCGACCGGCTTCGGGCGGGAGTTGGCCACGATCCTGATCGGGCGCGGCACCCGCGTCGTCGCGACCGCGCGCGATCCCGCCAAGGTCGCCGATCTGGTGCGCGGCCATGACGCTGCTGCGCTCGCGCAAACGCTCGACGTCGACAAGCCGGCGGACATTGCGGCCGTCGTCGAAGCAACGACGCAAAAATTCGGGCGTATCGACGTGCTCGTCAACAACGCCGGCTACGGCTACCTGTCGGCGGTCGAGGAGGGCGAGGACGCAGAAATCCGCGCCATATTCGAGACCAACGTGTTCGGCCTCGCCGCCATGACCCGCGCCGTCCTGCCGGTCATGCGGGCGCAGAAGTCGGGCGCGATCGTCAACATCTCCTCGCAGGGCGGCTTCATCGGCTTCCCCGGGGTCGGCTATTACAACGCGACAAAATTTGCCGTCGAAGGCCTATCGGAGGCGCTCGCCAAGGAGGTCGCCGCATTCGGGATCAAGATGCTGATCGTGGAGCCCGGCCCCTTCCGCACCGACTGGGCCGGCCGGTCGCTGAAAATGCCGAAGCATCCGATCGAGGCCTATGCGGAGACGGCCGTCGCGCGCCGCAACGCGATTCACGGCTACAGCGGCTCGCAGCCGGGCGATCCGGTCCGCGCGGCCGAAGCGATCATCGCGACGGTCGAGAGTCCCAATCCGCCGCTGCGGCTGCCGCTCGGAAGCATCCCCTTCGACGGAATGAGCGCCGAGATCGAGGCTTTGCGCAAGGAGATCGCGTCCGTCGAGGCGGTCGCCCGCGGCGCCGACTATCCCAAGGCTGAGTAGAGGAGGATGCGATGACCGCCGAAAACACCAAACCCGTCTGGCTCATCACCGGCTGCTCGACCGGCTTCGGGCGGGAGCTGGCGAAAATCTTGATCGGGCGGGGCTATCGCGTCGCCGCGACCGCCCGCGACGTGGCCAAGGTCGCCGACCTCGTCTCCGGCCATGACGCAAGCGCATTGGCGCTGAAGCTCGACGTCGACAGTCCGGCCGACATCGTAGCCGTCGTCGAAGCGGCAAAGCAGAAGTTCGGGCGCATCGACGTCTTGGTCAACAACGCCGGCTACGGCTATCTGGCCGCCGTCGAGGAAGGCGAGGACGCCGACATTCGCGCCATGTTCGAGACCAATTTCTTCGGCCTGGCCGCGATGACTCGCGCCGTCCTGCCGCTCATGCGGGCGCAGAAGTCAGGCGCGGTCGTCAACGTCTCGTCGATGGGCGGCTTCATCGGCAATCCGGGATCCGCCTATTACGCCGCCACCAAGTTCGCGGTCGAGGGCCTGTCGGAGGCGCTGTCGAAGGAGGTCGCGCCGTTCGGGATCAAGGTGCTGATCGTCGAGCCGGGCCCGTTCCGCACCGACTGGGGCGGCCGGTCGCTCAAGACGCCGCGACGACCGGTCGAGGCTTACGCGGAGACCGCCATCGCTCGCCGCAACCAGATCCAGGGGTACAGCGGCCAGCAGCCGGGCGACCCTGTCCGCGCCGCCGAGGCGATCATCGCGACGGTCGAGCGGAGCGATCCGCCGCTGCGGCTGCCGCTGGGCAATTTCGCCTACGACGTCATGGGCGCCGAGATCGAGGCTTTGCGCAAGGAACATGCGTCGGTCGAGGCCATCGCCCGCGGCGCGGACTACCCGAACGGCGCCTGACCCGGCCGGCCGCGCCATGACCGACCCGTTCAACCTCCAGCGCTTCGTTGACGCACAGGCGCCCGTCTATGATACAGTCGTGCGTGAGCTCATGTCCGGCGAGAAGCGGTCGCACTGGATATGGTTCGTCTTTCCGCAGATTGCGGGCCTCGGCGCCAGTCCGACTTCGGTCTTCTACGCCATCTCTTCACTCGACGAGGCGAAGGCCTATCTGGCGCACCCGATTCTCGGTCCGAGGCTGGTCGATTGCTCTCGCCTCGTTCTGGCCGCGGAAGGGCGAACGGCGCGGCAGATCTTCGGCGCGATCGACGAGGCAAAGTTTCGCTCCTCGATGACGCTGTTCAGCCGCGCCGCCCCGGGGGAAGCCGTCTTCACGCAATGCCTCGACAAATACTTCGGTGGCGGCCCCGATTCCTCGACGCTCGAAAGACTGTGAAAAATCGCCCGCGCGCCCGTTGCCTGGCCGCAGAGGAGCTTTGCTAACGCTTCGCGCCGGTGGCCTCCGCCGCCAATGGAAGACGCGACCCACCGCATTGTTCTCCTCTCGCCTCAGCGAATCAAAGTTGTCGGTACTGCAAAACAAATGTTACACTGACGGTGTACGGGAAGAAACGCCGAACGGGTGCACCGACTCGCGTTGGCTTTGAGCGAGCATCTTTCTGGCGACAATCCAATTGGGGAGACCACCATGAAACGCATCCTCCTTGGAACGCTTGCCGCCGCCGTCCTTTCCACCTTCACCTTTATGCCTGCGAGCGCGCAGAGTGATCAGAAGCCCTCGCGCGAGGAACGCATGCAGCATTGGGCGGCCGACCGCGAGATGATCCTCCATTCCAGGCTCGCCGGCATGAAAGCCGGACTTGGACTTACAGCGGACCAGGACAAGCTTTGGAATCCGCTCGAAGCGGCAATCATGGACGCCTTCAAATCGCACATGGAGACCATGCAGAAGATGCGTGAGGGCGGCGAGCGCATGTCCCCCACGGACCGCATGGATTTCATGGCCAGCCGCATGGCGCAGGGCGCCGCTCATCTCAAGGCGATCTCCGAGGCGGCGAAACCGTTTTACGCCAGCCTCGACGCCGTACAGAAGCACAACTTCGAAGTGCTGGCCCGCAGCGTCATGATGTCTGGGCGGGGGTCGGTGGAATGGGTTGAAAACGGGGGGGATGCTGGGGGCATGTGGGAGCCGGAGGGCTGGGGCGGCCGACCCGAATAGCGCTGAGGTTCAGCTTCGGCGCTTCGAGCAGGCAACGCTCATCCTCGCCGCCGAGGGTAGAACGGAAGTTCTTTGCCACAGTCGAGGCGACAAGATTCGGCTCCCGCAAGCCGCGCCGCTCCCGAGCGTGGCTTTTCGGGAAACGCCTCGATGTGTTTTTCGCCGGCGAGCCCGATCCGGCGACGCTTGCAAAACTCGGGCGCTGAGCCCAAAGCTCGCGCCCGCCATGACGTCCCTCTCCCCGCCCGTCTTCGCTCAGCGCCATCTCCTCGGCATCGAACACCTCAACCGCCTGGAGATCGAGGCGCTGCTCGACCTCTCCGACGAGGCGGTCGCCATCTCCCGGCAGGTCGAGAAGAAGCGGTCCACTTTGCGCGGGCGGACGCAGATCAACCTGTTCTTCGAGGCTTCGACCCGCACCCAGTCGTCGTTCGAGCTGGCGGGCAAGCGGCTCGGGGCCGACGTGATGAACATGGCCGTCGCGGCGTCCAGCGTCAAAAAGGGCGAGACGCTGATCGACACGGCGATGACGCTGAACGCCATGCGGCCCGACATTCTGGTGGTCCGCCATCATGCCGCGGGCGCGGTGTCGCTGCTTGCGCGCAAGGTCGACTGCTCGGTCGTCAACGCCGGCGACGGCGCGCACGAGCACCCGACCCAGGCGCTGCTCGACGCTCTCACCATCCGCCGCAACCTCGGGCGCATCGAGGGGCTCACGGTCGCGATCTGCGGCGACATTCTCCACTCGCGCGTCGCGCGCTCCAACATTTTGCTGCTCGGCAAGCTCGGCGCCCGTGTCCGGGTCGTCGGTCCGTCGACGCTCCTTCCGGCGGGGGTGGATGAGATGGGCGTCGAGGTTTTTCGCGAGATGCGCGGCGGCCTCAAGGACGCAGACATCGTGATGATGCTGAGGTTGCAGCGCGAACGGATGGCCGGCGCCTTCGTGCCGAGCACGAAGGAATATTTCCGCTACTTCGGGCTCGACCGGGAGAAGCTCGCCTACGCCAAGCCCGGCGCTCTCGTCATGCATCCCGGACCGATGAATCGCGGGGTCGAGATCGACACGCTGATCGCCGACGGCGCCCAGTCGCTGATCCGCGAGCAGGTCGAGATGGGCGTCGCCGTCCGCATGGCTGTCCTCGAGGCGCTGGCGCGCAACCTGCCGAACACTTGAGCCGAGTCGGACCGGGTGTCAGCGCGACGTCGCGGCGCCGAGTTGGACCAGACCGGTCAACAGCCGTCGCAGGGTGGACTGCGGCGGCGCCGCCGTCTCGGAGGCGTTGATTTCGGCCGACGGCCCGGCCGGCGGGTCGGCTGCCGATCCCAGCTGAGCCGGGTCGCCGCCACCGGGCGCAGACGCGCCGACCGCGACTTCGTCCGCAACCGCCGGAGTGGACGGAGTCGCGGCAGCCCCTGCGCTTGCGGCTGCGGGGTCCTCGGTCGAACAGCAATTCGAGCCGACCGCCGCCATCGAAGACACGACACCGTTTGGATCGGATATCAGCCGCGTTTCCGCGAGCCCTGCGCCCGAGAGCGCCAGAGTTCCAAGTCCGGCCAGAACGAACCGGAACACAACGGAGCGAGCAGTCATGAGAGCCGTCTCCATAAAAACACCGTAGTTTTTCTGATAGATTCGGGGAACCGCCCCGTATCCATAGAGAATAACCATTAGAATTTTATCGAGCAACGTTGAATTTGAACAGCGGGTAAAGTGGGCAGAACTGTGGTCCACAACTCTATGCGTGCATTGGCGGCTTCACAGTGCGAAAATCGCGCGTAATCCTGTCAACTCGGAGCCGGAACAGCCATGCCCGAAGGCGATCTATTCTACTCAGGACTTGCCCGGTCTAGCTGCGCTCGATCGGTTTCGAGCGCGACCGGGCCACCGTTTCGCGCTGCGCGCGCCGGCAGGAAAGCGGAGGCAGGCCTCTGAGGACGAGTTCGACGTCGGCGACGGTCTGGCGGCCGATTTCGAGCAGCGAATCGCGCATGGCGCCAGCGCGGTGGGGCGAGAGGATAAGCCCCTCGATGCTGCGTGCGGGGTCGTCGAGCGGCGCCGGCTCGACCGGGAAGACGTCGGTCGCGGCGCGAAACCGCCCGCTGCCGACCTGCCGCAGGAACTCGGGAAAGTCGACCACGCCGGCGCGGCTCATCAGCAGCACGACCGAACCGGGCGTAATCTTTTCGAATTCTTGCCTGCCGAGGAAACCCTGGTTCTCGCTGGTGACGGCGGCGAACACCACGATGATTTGCGAATCTCGGAGGACTTCGTCGAGCGAAGCTGCTGCGACGCCGAATCCGGCCATGAAATGCTCGGAGATCCAGGGATCATACGCTTTGATCCGGCAGCCGAAGGGGGCGATCAGCAGCGTGAAGGCGCGCGCAAGGTCGCCGAAGCCGATCAGGCCGACCCGCGCGCCATAGAGGGAGAAGCAGCCCTCGGCGCCGTCGAGCAGCCATTTCTCGTCGCCCCGCCGCATCGCCCGGTCGGCGGCGGTCACGCCGCGGCAAAGGTCGATCGCGAGGCCGAGCGTCATTTCCGCGACAGGCTTGGCGAAGGCGGAACTCGGGGCGAGCACATGGACGCCACGCTCGAAGCAGGTCTCGTAATCGACGTTCTGCAGGAAGTTGGTCTCGACGTTGACGATGGCGCGCAGTTTTGGCGCGCGGTCGAGCCGCTCTTTGGGCATGTCGCTCTGGCCGATCAGCACGGCCATGTCGGGCAGAACGGCCTCGAGCCGCTCGGACGGCATGTTGCCCGGTCCGTCGTGGACCGTCAGGTCGCCGGCGGCCTCCAGCCGCCTCCACAGCGGCGCGTCGAAGATCTCGGCCAGCGCCCGCGGCGCGGGGTCGATCACGATCAACGGCTTCGGCATGGGCTCTCCCGGAGTTTTCTGCGCTCAGACCCTAAACCTTCCTCACGACAACGCCAGCCGCCGATGGGAGCGAATCACCCTTTTGCGGGCCGGCGACGAAACGCGCGATCGCCGGGCCGAGGACAAGGACGATAAGGAACCGCGCCATCTGCATCGACATGATGAACGGCATGTCGACATGGGTCGAGGCGGCGATGATGGCGACGGAATCGGCGCCGCCGGGGCTCATGGCGAGATAGGCCGTGAGCGCGTCCACATGCGCGACCTGCGCAAGAATGGCGGCGAGCCCGCCGCAGATGGCAAGCAGGCTCAGAATCGAGGCCATAAGCGCCGGCAGGACTTTGACGGCGTGGATCAGGATCGGCCGGTTGAAGCGCGCCCCGATGCTCCAGCCGACGGCGCAATAGGCCGGAGCGAGGAGCCAGGGCGGCAGCTCGATTCTCATGGCTCCCGTGTTCTGCATCACGGCGGCCGCGCCGAGGGCGAGGAGCATTGGCCCGGCCGGGATGCGGAACGTTTGGCCGATCGCCGCCGCGGCCGCCGCGAGCACGAGGGTCGCCGCCAGCGACGGCCGCGCGACCGAGGGAAACCAGTCGACCGGCGCCGCCGCATGCGACGTCGTCGCCGTCCAGAGGCTGGCGACCACCGTCGCGACGATGGCGACCATGACGACTCGAAGGTACTGCATGAGGGCGACGAGCCGGACGTCGGCGCCGAAGCCCTCGGCCATCAGCGTCATGACGGTGGCCGCGCCGGGAAAGGCGCCCCAGACGGCGGTGCTTCCCGGAAGGACGCGCAGGCGCGCCAGCAGCCATCCGAGCGCGGCGCTCACGGCGATCACGGATAGGACCCCGCCGAGGAAGGTCGGCCAGTCGTGCGCCATTTCCCTCATCGTCGAGGGCATGATGACCCGCGCGATGAGGCAGCCGACGATCGCCTGCGCGCCCGCAAACAGCGGCCGCGGAACATGGACCTCGACGTCGGCGGCGGTCAGGGAGGCCGCCGCCGCGAGCGATCCGAGCAACAGCGCCGCGGGCAGGCGCAGAAGCTCCAGCCCGCCGACTAGCAGCGCCGTCAGCGCAAGGAGCACGCCCCATTGCGCCGCTAACTTCAGCCGGTTTCGCATCGCGCTCTCCCTCGGCGCGGAGGCGTCCGGATCATCGCTTTGTCGCGTCGAGGAGCGCGACGGTCTCGGCGGTTTCGCCGAGACGCGGGAAGATGCGCTGGATGCTGTTGTCGTGGGCCTCCGCCGTGCGGTCGGTCATTGCGTCGATGGCGAGCGTGACGTTGAAACCGTATTCGTAGGCCTGCCGGGCCGTCGACTCGACGCCGATGCTGGTGGCGACGCCGGCGATCACGACCTGCGTCACCCCCTCGCGGCGCAAATGGTCGAGAAGGTCGGTGTTGGTGAACGCGCCCCACGTGTGTTTCGTCACCAGATGGTCCTGCGGCTGGCGATCGAGTTCGGCCACGAGCTCGGTGAACGCGTCGGGAAACGGCCCCCTAACGCCCGCCTGCTCGGTGCGTCCGGGCGCTCCGCCCGCGACATTGACCAGAACCACCGGCAGGCCGCGCCGGCGGAAAGCTTCGGCGAGCCGGGCGGCGCGCGCGACGACCTCGCGGACCGGACGTGCGAGCGGCAGGGCGATGATTCCGTTCTGCAGATCGATGACGATCAGCGCCGCCTTGGGATCGAGCCTCGTTGCGGCCATGGCGGACTCCTTTTCTCGCGTTGCAGCGTGCGCCGGGAAACGCGCCGGGCTCGCGTCGGCAGAAAGGAAACGATCAGCTCGCGGCGATCCGCTCGAGAAGGACCAGCGCACGCATGACCTCGTCCCGCTCCTTGGGGGCAAGCTCGGCGCCGATCCGTTCGGCGAGCCAGTCCTCGCGCGTTCTCCGGTTCTCCCGGATGCAAGCCCGGCCGCGTTCGGCGACCGACAAAATCGTCTGCCGGCCGTCGTTCGGGTCGGGCGCGCCGACGATGAGGCCGGCGTCTTCCAGGGGGCCGACGATCGCGCCCATCGACTGCGTCCGCATGTTTTCCGTGCGGGCGAGGGCGGTCAGCGTCGCAGGGCCGTCCCGTTCCAGCCGGCCCAGCACATGCGCCTGCGACCAGCTCAGGTCGCCCGGCGGCGCCTTGTCGCGCAGCCGGCGGGTGAGCTTGCCGATGACGGCGCGCAGCTCCCCGGCCAGCGCGGTCGGCTCGATGGACTCATGAAGCGCTTGATGGTCACGCATGACGGAGAGAGGCGTCCGGTCTCGACTTATAAAGTTATTCTACGTAGATAGACTACCGATATTGCGCCGTCAAGGCGCCAGCATGCCCGAAGCGAGATGAGATTCGGTCGGATCGCGCCCTCATAGACGCGGCCGCTGGCCGCTGTAGCCGCGATCAGCGATCGCGGCTACAGCGATTGCGTAATTTGCAACGTCTCACGCCGGGTCGGTCGCGATCTCGACCGCGCAGCTCAGGCTCGACGTCTGCAACAGACCGCAGGCGCCGACCCACGGCTCGACGAACGGGTCAAGTCGACCCATACTCGTCCTCCCGCTAACACCGCTGTTATCGCCCAGGTTTCCGACGCAATCTCTATTCTTATCGCTGCTCTACAGTCGTTTCAAAGCACGTGAAGTCCGAGTCTTTTCTCGACGATAAGCCATTCAGGCGCGGTCACGACGACTGATGATGGTGATTTCAGATGATACTCTATCTGGGATTTGGGTAGCCAAACGCTAATGTTTGCATCGCCATCGTGACTGACTTTGATTGCATCGTCTGCCTCTGTATGGAGGAACAGACACATGTTATACATTCTAGTCTTTGGGTCCATTGCTTACTCCCAGAGTGAAATTTATTGACTCGGCGTAAGTT
>Ga0074046_10001663_pt1 | contig 19811 bp, 16 predicted proteins | sample BogForMeECP23OM3_FD_94441 | JGI IMG/M metagenome (GOLD analysis project Ga0074046, IMG submission 94441) | Bog forest soil microbial communities from Calvert Island, British Columbia, Canada - Bog Forest MetaG ECP23OM3 | ecosystem: Environmental > Terrestrial > Soil > Wetlands ... | reverse complement strand
CTCTAAGTAGCGAACGGCGGCGCCAGCTTGGGCTGGAAGCGCAACGCCTTGCAAGAGGTTACGACATCGCCAATTTTCTCACCGGATGGAATCGATTCTATGCCGGTGTCAAAGGCGAGTCGGGTCGGGCATGAGTCCAAATAACCTGCCTGGTGCTGGGGCTGTTGGGAGTGGGTAGCGCTTCTCGGTATTCGAGGGAACTGCCACCCGGATTCCGCTTCGTTCACCGTCGGCCTTCAGCGACTCCGAATGGGCAGGGAAGATCGAAATGTGCAATCTGCCTGCGCCTACAGGGAAACCCACGGCTGCTCCCCAGCGGCTGAGGGTAATGCTTGTCCATAGCGAGTATCAACATCCAGGTGGCGAGGACGAGGTGGTCCACAGGGAGAAGCACTTGCTTCTCGAAGCAGGCCACGTACTTTCCGAGTACAGGCGCCGGAATGCTGAAATCAACGAATACGGCCTGCTGCGGAGAGCCACTCTGCCTTTTCGGACCGTATGGGCGGGGGATAGCTGTCAGGAATTGAAATCCCTGCTGGAGAGCTCTCAGCCCGATATCGTGCATTTCCACAACACCTTCCCCCTGATCTCCCCAGCCGCCTACTACACATGCAGGAGAGTCGGGATACCCGTAGTCCAAACCCTCCACAACCCCAGGTTGCTTTGCCCGGCCGCCAGCTTCTACCGGGACGGCCGCATCTGTGAGGATTGCCTCGGAAAAACGGTTCCTTGGCCGGCTGTGATTCATGCCTGCTACCGCTCTTCCCGCTCCCAAACAGCGGTTACGGCCGCTATGCTCGCCTTCCATCGCTGGGCACGAACATGGGAGAAGTTGGTTGACGTGTATATCGCTTCGAGTGAATTTTATTGTGAAAAATTCATCACCGGCGGTCTCCCCGCAGATAGGATTGCCGTCAAACCGCATTTCGTCGAATCGAATCCCACCCCAAAGGAAAGCCTCGGAGATTACGCGCTCTTTATCGGACGGCTTACGGCAGAAAAAGGCGTTCCAACCCTTCTGAAAGCCTGGAGAGGATTGGACCAGATCCCTCTTAAGATTCGAGGCGAAGGCCCCCTGTTTGATGAAGTCTGTCGATTTTCTGAGTTGCGCCCTTCGACCATTCATCTGTTGCCAAGGACTTCTCGCGACGAACTGACTTCCGTCTTGAAGGGATCCCGTTTCTTGGTCTGGCCCTCCGAGGGGTATTACGAGACCTTTGGGTTGGTAGCGATAGAGAGCTTTGCCTGCGGTGTCCCCGTCATAGCTTCCGGTTTGGGCACGATGGGGGAGATTGTCGAGGACGGGAGGACCGGTTTGCACTTCAAACCCGGCGAGCCGGTCGACCTGGCCGCAAAGGTCGAGTGGGCCTGGGCTCACCCCGAGGAGATGGCGGCGATGGGCCGCGCGGCCCGCGCCGAGTACGAAGCCAAGTACACCGCCGAGCGCAATTACCAAATGCTGATGGAGATCTATCAAAGGGTCCTGGGGGCCAGGGGTTAGGTGACATATGGGGAGTTGCCCCCTTTGCGGGAATCTTGCAGTGAGACGACTAGCTCTTCCCCACACCGCCGTCTGGGAATGTGCAAGCCAAAGGTGCGGATTACGGTATGCTAGCCCGCAGCTTGACGAGCGGAGTCTCCAGGCAGCCTATCGGAAGCTCTACTACCCCGACTTACAGAGGGCCGGAACGAGGCCATGCAAAGCCACACGCGTTGAAATTCGTCACCAAGTTTTCCGGCACGCGATTGCCGAGTTCGGAGACCTCTCAGGCTGGCGATTGCTTGATTACGGGTGCGGCACCGGATCGCTCTGCAAGGCTGCTCTTAGTTACGGCCTGCGGCCCGTAGGGATTGAGTCAGACGCGAATGCATATGGCCAAGCCATTGCGTGCGGCCGCTACCCGGTGTATCAGAGGCTGGAAGATCTTCTGGCCTCCGAACCGAGCATCCGGTTTGACATGATCGCCCTGTGGGAGGTTATCGAACATTTGCGCGTGCCGTGGATAGACGTCGCAAACCTGCGGAGAGTCTTGAGGACAGACGGATGTCTCTTGGTTTCCACACCTAATGCGCGTTGCGCAAAGCCCGATTGCTCGGGCCGCGCTGGCATAGCTATGCGAACCCAACTCACTTCTATTATTTCACTCGAGAAACTTTGCGCTTCGTGCTTCATCAGAGTGGGTTCTCGAGAGTCACAGTCCGGGATGCCCATATTGCCTATCCTGATCATGGAGCGCTTCGGCGGACACTAAATCGGGCACTCGCGGCCACGAATCTCCAGGGTGGTCTGTTGCTTTTGGGGAGACCCTAGCCACAGGAGGTGCTGGGGATGGAACTTAACACGCTCTACATCGGCCACTGGTCACTCGGGCTCGATTTCAAAATCCTGGCCAAGACCATTCCCGCCGTTCTGAAGGGCGCGGGCGCCGCGTAGGAAACTTATGCCCTTGGCAATACCAGCCGGTCAAACTCCCTCTGGGCGCGGACAGCTTCGCGCCTCGCTCACAGGCTGGCTGCCCTGGGTCGGCAAGGGGTCACTCGCGATTCTCGACCAGGGACTCTTCGCCAGCTCGAACTTCCTGCTCAACGTCCTGCTCGCCCGCTGGCTTGCCCCAGCCGACTACGGCGCCTTCGCCCTGGCTTATTCCGTCTTCCTGCTGCTGCTTGTCTTCCACAGCGCCATCTTCACCGGGCCCATGCTGGTCTTCGGCCCGGGCAAATACCGCGAGCGCTTTCCCGAGTACTTGGGCATTCTGCTGCGCGGCCACTTCGCTCTAATCCTCCCCGGCGCGGCGCTGCTCACGGCGACGGCTTTTGTCCTCGGACGGCTCTATTCCCCGGCGGTCGAGCGAGCTTTCCTCGGGCTGGCGATTGCCGGACCATTCATCCTGCTCCTCTGGCTCCTGCGCCGGGCGTTTTACGTCCGGCTCAATCCCGGATGGTCGGCGGCAGGGGGCGGCGTTTACCTCCTGATCCTCCTCGCGAGTACCCTAGCGCTCCACGCCGCCGGGCGCCTCACGCCTGCCACGGCCTTTCTCGCCATGGCCGCTGCAAGCCTCATCACGTGCCTGCTTCTTCTCGTTCTCCTCCGACCCACGTTGACTACGGACTCATCCGCCATCCACGCCGTCGCCGCCGACCACTGGCGCTATGGCAAATGGGTCGCCGCTGCCGCTGGCCCCGGCTGGGTCACGGACAATATCTACTTCCTCGCACTTCCCGCCTGGGTCGGCCTCGCTGAAGCTGGCGGACTGAAAGCCCTGCTGAACCTTGCCATGCCGGCATTGCAGAGTATCTCCGCGCTGGGAGTGTTGCTGCTGCCGATCCTGGTGCGTGACCGCGACTGCGGCGGCCCTCGCGCCATGAAGGGAACCATGAAGTTGTCTCTCGCCTTGTTTCTCTTGGGCTCCGCCTGCTACCTGATGCTGCTTTGGGGATTTCGATTGCGGATCTTCCACTTCCTCTACGCAGGCAAATACGCCGGGTACGCCTCGTGGCCACTGCTGCTAGTAGGTCTGCTTCCTTTTGCCCAGAGCCTCCCAACCGTCATGGGGGGAGCGCTTGGGGCGCTCGAACGACCAAACTTGGCATTCTGGTCCTCCGTTGGAAGTGGCGCCGTCGCGCTTGCGCTCGGTGTTCCACTTGCCTCCCGCCTGGGCGTCGGGGGGGCTCTTGTAGGACTTGTGGTGTCTTATGTCGTAATGGGCGTCCTCATGCTTTTCTTCCTTATGCGATCCGTGCGCCGCCAGAGATCCATAACACGGATATGAAAGTTCTCGTTTCTGCCTATGCCTGCGAACCCGGCCATGGCTCCGAACCCGGGGTCGGCTGGAACTGGGTACAACAGATCGCTCGGTTCCACGACGTTTGGGTGCTCACTCATGAGGAAGGGCGCCAGGGAATCAAAGCGGCCAGCGAAGCGCTTCCAAGGGTCCGATTTGTCTACCTTGATCTCCCGACTTGGGCACAGTTTTGGAAGAAAGGGCGCCGGGGAGTGCAACTCCATTACTACCTGTGGCAACTCGCCGCCTACTTCGTGGGTCGCAGGCTGCACCGCAAAGTCGGCTTCGACCTTATTCACCATGTCACGCTGGTCAGGTACTGGATGCCAAGCTTCCTCTCGCTATTGCCGGTCCCTTTCATATGGGGTCCCGTTGGAGGCGGCGAGTCTGCACCTCGTGCCTTCTGGTGGTCTTTCAGGCTCCGAGGGAAGATCTTCGAGATGGCACGCGACTTGGCCCGCAAGATGGGTGAGTATGACCCCTTCGTTAGACACACTGCACGGAAGGCTAGAGTCGGTCTGGCGACGACGGAGGAGACCTCCAAGCGAATGCGAATGCTGGGTTGCGGACGGGTATCTGTGCTTTCTCAAGTGGGCCTGCCTCAAGAGGAAATCGGGCGTTTGTCCACGATCCCCTTCCGTCATAGCAGCACGTTTCGGCTAATCAGCATCGGTCGACTGGTACACTGGAAGGGTTTTCACCTGAGCGTGCGGGCGTTCGCAGAGTTCCACCGCCAGTTCCCGGCGGCTGAGTACTGGATTATCGGGGCCGGGCCCGAGAGAAAGCGGCTGGGGAAACTGGCACAAAGGCTTGGTGTGGCGGGAAGCGTCACTTTCTGGGGTGCCATTCCTCGGCGGCAGGTGCTGGAAAAGCTGGGCAAATGTGACGTGCTGGTGCACCCCAGCCTGCACGACTCCGGGGGTTGGGTCTGCCTCGAAGCAATGGCGGCTGGGCGACCGGTGGTCTGCCTGGATTTGGGTGGACCGGCGCTTCAGGTGACGGAGGATACCGGCATAAAGGTCCCGGCCACGTCGCCCGAGCAGGTCGTTTCCGATCTGGCGACCGCGTTTTACAAACTCGCTTCTGACCCTGGACTCCGGGCGCGATTGAGCCTTGGGGCAAGGAAGCGGGTTGAAGAGCACTTCAACTGGGAGAACAAAGGGCTCTCCATGACGAAGCTTTACGCGAGCCTGTCCACTCCCGAAGAGGGAATGACGGGCGAACGTAAGCTCTCTGCTTGAGCAACGCCCACTGGCGATTCCCCGCGAATATGGAATTTACGGCTGCGAGGTCGGCTCCTGCATCACGCGCGACAAATCTCTGCATTTTGCGGAGTCGTTCGGAGTTAAGAAGCCCCGCTCGTTGATTGGTCCTTGCGTGGGCACGTTCAACCCCGCCTTTTCTTCCTTATGCGATCCGTGCGCCGCGAGAGGTCCGTAACACGGATATGAAAGTTCTCGTTTCTGCCTATGCCTGCGAACCCGGCCAAGGTTCCGAACCCGGGGTGGGCTGGAACTGGGTACAACAGATTGCTCGGTTCCACGACGTGTGGGTGCTTACTCAAGAGGGAGGGCGCCAGGGAATCAAAGCTGCCCTCGCCAGCGAAGCGCTTCCAAGGGTCCGATTTGTTTACCTTGATCTCCCGCCTTGGGCACTATTTTGGAAGAAAGGGCGGCTAGGGATGCAACTCCATTACTGCCTGTGGCAACTCGCCGCCTACTTCGTGGGTCGCAGGCTGCACCGCAAAGTCGGCTTCGACTTGCTCCACCATGTGACACTCGGTGCGTTGTGGTATCCAGCCTTCCTTCCATTACTTCCGGTGCCCTTCGTCTGGGGACCGGTGGGCACAGGATTACCATCCCCGAAAGCCTTTCACAGAGAGTTCTCTTTTCGTGGAAAGGTAGATGAATGGACCCGACAGGCATTTCATGCTGTCTCGCGGCTGGATCCAATTCGTCGTCAAACAGAGAAGCGGGCGTCCGTGATTTTGGCTGTTTCGCCCGTTACGCTGGAACAGCTTAGACCAAAGAACCGTGAAAAGGCCTTGTTGTTCTCGCAGGTGGGCGTCGATTGGAAAGAGATAGCGAGGTTGCCTGAGAAGAGGAGTAACGACGGCAGCCACTTCAGACTCCTCAGTGTGGGGCGACTCGTTCACTGGAAAGGATTTGCTTTAGGGATCAAGGCGTTCGCCCTCTTCAATCAACAGTACCCCAACAGTGAGTACTGCATCATAGGAGATGGACCCGAGAGACACACGCTCACGCAACTCGTGTCTTCAATGGGCCTTTCCGCCGCCGTTCATTTTCAAGGCTCGGTGTCACGAGAAGATTATCTCCATCAACTCGTTCATAGCGATGTCCTGGTGCATCCAAGTCTTCACGAGCCTGGGGCGCATGTGATAGCCGAAGCGATGGCGGCCCAGCTCCCGATTATATGCTTGGATTTTGGTGAGCCGGCTTCAATTGTTACCCCTGAGACAGGAATCAAGGTGCCCCTGTCCAGTCCGCAGGGTGTAGTCGCTGGCATTTCGCAGGCCTGTGCACAGTTAGCAGCCAACCCTTCACTTTCTGACCGCATGGGAAATGCAGGCCGACAACGTATACTCGACCTTTTCGAGTGGGATAAGAAAGGCCTCTTCATGGCGAAGCTTTATGCTAGCCTGTTCACTCTCGAGGAGGGAATGACGGCCGAACGTAAGCTCTCTGCTTGAGCAACGACCACTGGTGATTCTATCAAAGAGTGCTGGGGGCCAGGGGCTGGATGCTGGGGGCTCGGGGGGAAGTGGTACACAGTAGACGGCATACGGTAGATGGGATACGGCGATTTGGGACTGGCGATTGAGGGTCGATGAGGAATCAAAAATCCAAAATGAAAAATCCAAAATTGCCCCTCCCCAACCCCGAATCCCGAACCCCGACCCCCCGATCGTTCACCGTCTTGGGTGTCCGCGTGGACGCCGTCCAGATTCCTGACGTCATTGAACTGATGGAGCGCTGGATTGCGGCACGCTCGGCATGCCACTTCATCGCTTTCAGTGACATGCACGCCATTGGCGAGACTCAGTACGATCCGTCGTTCAAGCGGATACTCAACTCCGCTGATCTGGTCGTCGCGGATGGCATGCCCTTGGTGTGGCTGGGCCGCTGGCACGGGTACGCAATGCGCCGTCGCGTTTATGGACCGGAACTGATGGAGACCTTCTGCCGTAAGACAGGGCCCCTCTATCAACACTATTTCTACGGCGGCGGGCCGGGTGTTGCGGATCGCCTGGCTGAGATACTGAAGCAACGCTACGGAGTGCGCTCCGTCGGAACCTACTCTCCACCCTTTCGGCCGCTGACCGAGGAAGAGAAGGTGGAAGTGGACCGCCGAATCCAAACGGTGGCGCCAGATGTCGTCTGGGTGGGCTTAGGCGCGCCCAAGCAAGAGCGCTGGATGTACGAGCACCGGCCTCGGCTGACCGTTCCGCTGATGGCCGGAGTCGGTGCGGCCTTCGACTTCGTCGCGGGAAGCGTGAAGCAAGCTCCGACCTGGATGCAGGAAAATGGGCTCGAGTGGTTCTTCCGCCTCGTGCAAGAGCCACGCAGGCTCTGGCGCCGCTACCTCGTCATTGGATCAAGATTCATGTGGAACGTCTTTTTGGAGCTTCTGGGCCTCAAGAAGTTCGAACAATGAGCCGTACTGACACTTTCCTCTTGCTGGCACCTCCCGCGCTTCAAATAAGTTCCCCCCAAGTCTACAAACAGAGTTTCCTTCTCCTGCCCTTTCGCCTTCTCCCCCCACAGATGCGCAAACAGCCCTAACCCGTAATCCCTCAGTCTCGGGCCGTGTAGCGCCGCCCTTTAGGGCGGCACGTGCCGGGCTAAAGCCGGGCGCCACGTGCGCTGCCAACCGAGACTGAGGAATTACCTTTAACCCGACTTCACATGTTGACGGGTTCAGAGCCGCGGTGGCACAATGAGCCTCCAGCCATGGCGAGAAAAGGGAGCCGACTGAAACGGCAAAGAAAACGTGCATTGAGGCGAGCAATCGCGGCGAGTCCGGACCGCCTCAGGGCTGGAACGCCGAGTCTCCCCAGCGCCCCACCTCGGCGTGATTTGGTCTTCGCCGGCTTCCTACTGCTTCTTCTGCTCGTCATTTACAATTCGAACTTCCGGACCATTGCCTCTACCGACAGTTTCCCGGCTCGCTTCCTGCCCTTTAGTCTTCTCCTGGACCACAGCCTCTACTTGGATAAATGGATCCAACCCCGTATTGAGGCGGGTGTGGGAGTAAATGGGGCGTACTTCGCCCACAAGTCCCACGGTCACTGGATGTCGATGTATCCGATGATCACCCCCGTTCTCGTGACCCCGCTCTACGTCCTACCAGCTTGGTGGCTCTCCCGCCAGTCGCCTCCACTGTATCCTTATTCGCTCGTCTTCCTCACGATCGTCAACACGATGGAGAAACTCAGCGCCTCCCTGATCGCCGCGCTGTCGGGAGCGGTGCTCTTCCTCGCTCTTCGCAAAATCGCCTCGCGCAACGTCAGTCTTGCGGTGGCGCTGATCTACGGCTTGGCCAGCAGCACGTGGGCGATATCGAGCCAGGCTCTTTGGCGACATGGGCTGACGGAGCTTAGTTTCACCTTCTTGCTGTGGGCGCTATCCCGCCTTCCCGATTCACACAGTGCTCCTTTTTGGGCGGGCCTTGCCCTGGCCTTGGCCGCCGCCAACAAGCCCCTAGAAGCCATACTCATTGTGGCCTTCCTACTTCATTTCGTCGGCCGCAGGCAGTGGAAGAACGTGCTTTTGTTCCTGACGCCGGCAGTTGCTTTGGGTTCCCTGGTGCTCGCCTTCAACCTGCATTTCTTCACAACACTCCTGGGCGGCGGCTACTCAGCCTCGTCGCTTGGATTGGGACGCGTTGCCCATTTCCGTTTCTGGGCTCATCTCGGTAACAGCCTCGTCGCATCAATGGTAAGTCCAAGCCGTGGTGCGCTCGTCTACATGCCGTGGCTGGCCTTCGCGTTCTGGGGTGCAGCTAGATCCTGGAAGGAAAAGAGTCCTGGCTGGAGCCGCCCGCTCATCGTCGCATTGGCTGCCATCCACGTGGTTCAGATGGGCTTGATGGGCTTTTTCGCCGGGTATAACTTCGGTCCCCGCTACTTCACGGACCTGTTGCCCTTCTTCGCATGGTTCTTGGTGCCGGTGTGGGCCAGCATTCGGGCTCGCCCTGTGTTGCAGGTGGCGTTCGCTGCCACCGTGGCCATCGCCTTGTGGGTGCAAGTGGTTGGCGCCTTTTATTACCCGGCAGGGAATTGGGACGGATGGCCCGTCAGCGTTGATCTCAAACCGCAGCGATGCTGGGATTGGCCTGATACCCAAATCCTGAGAAGCTGGAAAGCAGGCCCTGCCTCGCCCTCTTTGCTCAATCAATGGGAGGCGCTGTTGCAGTCCCGATCTGGCGTCCCCCAGCCCTAGCTGCTTCCAGAGAGCAACGAGTTGAAGTGGTGTAAGTTTTGCCTCAACCAGGAATCCGATGCGCGCGGACGACAAATCTCTTGGGCGCCGAGCCCACAAAATAGAACGGGTAACAGGTCACCAGGGTCAGGATTGCTTCACCTGAATCGTCCAGCACTTCAGTGTCCTCGGGTGCCACCACTTGAGTAGAGTCCACCCGATAGCGGCAGATTCCGTTCAATGTCGTCAAGGTGATTTCATCGTCCTTACGAATATTGCGCAGCCCTCTGAAAAACGTGTCCCGGTGTCCTGCGATCGCGACGTTCCCTTGCCGGCCCGGTAGCGGGGTACCCGGAATATGCCCGACCGCGTGTCGCAAAGTTCTTCCGTCTATGCCTTCCATGATCATCGCCGCAAGGCCGATTCTGCCTATCTCGATTCGCCCCAACGGAGAGCCTGTGTGGCCATCTATGCCAAAACTCTCAGCTCTCGCGCGGTCCGCTGGCGTTGGGACTGGAGGAAGGGGCGACGAAGGAAGGCGTTTACCGCTGCCGGTGGACGGCCTCAAGCCCTTCAATGCTTGTTGAAATCGCCAGGTTTCGTAGGCTTGATAGAGCCTCGTGTCGAGCAGCACGGTGGCGCAGTAACTCAGCGCCAGGATGCCAATGATAAGAAAGAGGTATTGGCTCCAATGGAGAAACGATTGGGTCCGTGTGGCAAGAAACTTCCGCCGGTCAATTCTGTGCTTCATCGTTGGTGGCCCTGGCTGCCGGCGATGGTCGAGGTTTCAAGGGCGCGTAGTAACCGGCCCGCGTGCGGACGGACAAGCGTTCACGATACGGAGCCCCGGCCTTCACTTCTATGACCCGATAGGCCCCGTCTTGCTTTCTATTCATGGGTACATAGGCGATGGTGTACTGGGTACGGATATCACGTGCGATTCGTTCACAAAGGGGGACAACTTCCCTTAAAGACTCCGGCAAGAAAGCCTCGCCGCCCGTGTCCTTTGCAAGCTGCTTGAGCACATGAGGGTTGCGGTCGGGATCGTCCTCATCAAAGAGGCCAATGGTGTAGATGATGGCGTCGGACTGCCCCGCCATGGCCCTGATTTGGGCCAAGTTGTGTTTGCTGGCGTTGTCGCCCCCATCGCTGACCACGATCAGCACTTTCTTGTCCCGATTACCCTTCTTCAGGTGCTCGAGCCGTCGCAGCAATCAAAGCCGCGGGCGCACAGGCGGCACATTCATAGAAGGTCTGCGGTTCTTCCTCAGATTCGCGCTTTCGAATCCAGGGGCAAACTGGCAATCGTCAACCCGCAGCGGCGCATTTGTTGCGCAGCGCTCATGCCGCAATACCCGTTCGCGCGGGACCATTGCGGTACTGTCCTAATATGGGATGTAGGGCGGGGGCTTGCCCCGGCCAGGCCGTCCCGTCCCGCCATGCCGGGAGCGAGGTGGCCCTACAGGCAAACTGGGACACCACCGCCATTGCCAAGGAGTGGATATCTGCGCCGCATGAGTAGGCGCACCGTGACGAATAAGACCAGTCAAGCCGCAGACCTCAAAGGCGGAGGTCTGCGCTGCCTTGGTTTCACCTCCGGTATAGAACGTCAGAATTAGCGAAGCTGTGTGCCGCACTTCTTGAGAAAACGTGCCACAACTAATGACAAGACCCGATTCGTACCCGGCAACCCTGTAGGTTGTGCAGGCGCAATGGCAACGGGAATTGGGCGACTGCACAAGATATCTTCTGAGAGGATGCCGTCAATTGAACGGATTCGTAACCGAAGCGGCGTTTATCGCGGGTAGTCACCGATGACAGATCCTTCTACTACAATCCTGCGCGGGCATAGGGCACTTCTGCATGTACGCCGTTTCTCGGCAAAGTGCCCGGCGTGGCGGGACCCACTGCAATTACTAAACACGCCTTGGCGACAAGGGAGGACCTATATCCGCGAAGGCCGCTTCAAACGGAGCGCTGGTGCCCGGACGCTCAGCGTATGCACAGTTCAGCGGTTGCCGCGAAGACCATTGTTGCAATAGAATGCCTGGTTGAGTCATACTCCGCCGATGAGAGCACGTAGTTTTCTGGAGGACACGGGTTCTCTGGGTCGGCTCTATTGAGGGCGGGCCATTGGTGATTGTGTCATCGTCAAAGTGTTTCAGAATGACCATTCAACGGCTGTTGATCGGGTCGCAAGGTTTTTGCTTGACATTTCGCTTTTTGTTCGCCAATATATAGGATCATAGGCACGCAGCGATTCAGCGGCGGAACGTCCGGAACGGATCCGGCGAATTCGCGCAATTAGTGTTGCGAGATACGCGTAGGCGACACCCGCTGGTCTGTAACCTCGACGCGCCAGCCGAGTTTGGCCAACTAACGCGTAACCCGATCGCGGTCGGTCCGAGGCTGACGAAGCTCTTGCTTTGCAATTGAGACTCTGGTGGAGGGGTGGGAGATAGCATCTTGTCTGGGCCACAACAATCCGTCTCTGCGGAGGCCTTGCTGGACGCCGCTGTCACCCAACTTGGCTTCACTGAGGGAGAATTGTTCCCTGTAGACGAGTGGCCGGCCAGCGAGGCGAAGGATCAATGGCTGGATAAAGGTGACTGGCTTGCGCTCGCCAAATCAGTGGGCGCGGAAAAGATCTTTTTTGTCGACCAATACCCGGTAGTGGTATTCGCAAAGTTAGATGATCAAGGCGATAATGCTTTCCGGGACCTCTACAATCGCATCTGGTGCATGGCGCGCCCCCAGCTTCTCTTTTTGGCGCGTCCCGGTGAATTGGCGATTTATGATTTGGGCAAGCCTCCGATTAGATCACGGGAGAGGGCGGAGGACCAGGGTCGTCTGCTTAGCCAGAAGGTACAAACGGCGGCAGAGGTTTTGGAAAAGCTTGCCGCCTTCCGGCGTGAGGAAATCGAATCCGGCCGCGTCTTTGGCGACTCGCGGTTTGCGGGCGGCGCTGACCGGGCCGACCGGGCGCTCATTCGAGACCTTAAGCTGGTACGGCAGAAACTCTTGGATAGCAAGCTCGATGCCCAACACGTACACGCCTTGATCGGCCGATCGATCTTCATCCGCTACTTGGAGGATCGCGCCATACTGGTTCCGGAGTACTTCCAGAATATCGCCACGCGACGGAAAGCTTGGAGCAGGTTGCTGTCGGAGCCGAGTCAGCGTCCGTTCGTCGAATCCGATTTGGCAGGGCTTTGCTACCCACGCGTTCTGCAGGACAAAGATTTCACCTACGCATTGTTTGATCAACTAGCCGAAGATTTCAATGGTGATACGTTCCCTGCCGAAAAAGAGGAACGAGAAAAAGTCAAACCAGAGCATCTGGAGTTATTAAAGGGCTTGCTCCTAGGTGACACAACAGAGCAGCAACCAATGTTTTTCTTCGCCTACCGGTTTGACGTCGTACCTATCGAACTCATCAGCAGCATCTACGAGGAGTTCTATAACGAGAAGCGGGGAAAAGACAAGAACCATGGCTCCCATTATACGCCGAGTGCCTTGGTCGACTTCGTCCTCTCCAGGACGCTCACTCGTGAGGTATTGGAGACCTGTCCCCGGGTGATGGACCCCGCATGTGGCTCCGGTATCTTTTTGGTAGAAGCATTCCGTCGCATAGTACGTCATGAGATTTGGAAGCAGGATGGGAAACGGCTTTCTCGCCCGCAGCTGCGGAAGATTCTTCGCGACCAAATCGCGGGGATCGACATCAACGAAGAAGCCGTACGAGTGGCGGCGTTCAGTCTCTATCTAGCATTCCTCCACTACCAGGAACCTCGCGAAATCAACGAACAGCGCCGGTTGCCAAATCTAAAATGGGCTAAGAGAAGTGACCGAGATAGCGGGCAGCGGTACGATATTTTACTTGATGGGAATGCTTTTGACGCTGTAGGAGGAAAACTCGGGCCCGAAATCGCGAAGCGTTTCGGCCCGGCCACTGCAGACGTGGTGGTCGGGAATCCGCCTTGGGGATACCCCAAGAAAGACGATGAGCTCGGGCACAGGGCGCTGACAGGTACCCTTGAGTGGTGCGACGAAAGGCCCGATCGAGTTATTGGCGACAAAGAGCTGTCGCAGGCTTTTATCCATCTTGCGCTTGCATTGCTACGAGACGGCGGGAGGAGTGGCTTGCTAGTTTCTTCCGGAGTTCTCTTTAAGCACCGCAAGAGCAGCCGGAACTTCCGGCGTATTTGGCTTTCCAAGGCTCGGTTGGAACAGATTGTCAATTTCGCTCAGGTTCGCCATGTGTTTTTCAGGGGTGAGACAAGAAAGGCAGAATCCGTTGCGCCTTTTGTGATGGCGATATTTGATAAGGGCAGGAACGCATTGGAGGGTCGCTTCGGATACTGGTCGGCGAAGCGAACTGCATTAATCGAAAACGCCCAAGCCGTAGTGGTTAGTAGAGCCGATATGCACTGGCTTTCACAAAGGGATTGCTTGAATTACGAGAAGCTCTGGAAAATCTACTGGTGGGGCGGGCACCGCGACGAAGCCTTGATCCGATCTCTTGAGCGTTTTCCAAGTCTTGTGGACTTGCCCGAAACGATACCCAACACGCAAGTCATTCCTGGTTTCGGATTCGTCGAGGGTGAGGTAGGGAAAAAACCAAGTGGGTGGCTGAAGGAATTCAAGGAGCTTCCCGTCAGTGACTTTCACAGTTATGGCCCACTGGACCTACATAACCTCCGCGAGGTTCCGGATTATGTTGAGCGACAATGTGCTAGACAAGCATACGAAGGCGATCGCCTCCTTGTGAGGAGGGGAATACCTGAAAACGGAAGACTCACTGCACGACTTGATAGTCGTAGCTTCTGCTTTAGGCATTCCATCTTCGCGTTCCGCTTGGTGGGATTCAATTCGTGGCAGCAAAAGGTCATTCTTGGGATCTTCTGGTCGTCGATTGCACGCTACTATCTTTTTCTGACGACAGGTTCCTGGGGTATGTGGCATGACGAATTGAATATGGGAATCACTGGGAACATGCCCATTGTCCTTCCACACGATTCGTCGTCGGGTGCGAGGATTGTAAACGTAGTTGAAAGGCTCCAGGCAGCCTCGGTTGAGCGGGGTTTGTTGGAGTTCGAACGCGCAACCAGCCAGGACAAGGTTCCAGAGTTGGAGCATAGCTTAGATGATGCTGTTTTCGACTTGTACGAGCTGAATCAAGCCGAGCGCGAATTGATTCTGGATATGTGCGATGTCGGTTTGGATTTTCTATACCGCAATCAATCGAGCGCAGCAGCCAAACCTGTTTCCCTGCCCGTCAGGAGGTCGGGAACTTTTTCCGACGTCGCGCGTGCTCACGATGGATTAGGGGCCTACCTTAGAACTTTCTTGCAAATCTGGAACAAGGATTTGGAACCCGACACGGAGTTAGTTTGGCGCATTCTGACGCCCCGTACTCAATCGCCACTAGTGGCAGTGCTCTTCTCCACAAACCCGAAGCAGAATCGTAGAGTGCAATCGGAACCTGGCGACGATACTGCTTGGGCCAAGGTTCTCAAAACACTCGACAAACATTCGCGCCGGACTGAGGGCAGTCGGCGCATTTATACCGACAGCTTTGTCCGTTTGGTAGCGGAGGATGAGATTCTGCTTATCAAACGCAATGAATTGCGGTTCTGGACCCGTAGCGCCGCTCGTGAAGACGCCGAGGCCACGCAGCTTCAAGCCATGCAATTACAAGAGGCGAAAACTTAATGGGCCTGGCCGCAAAATGAGCCTACTTTCAAACCAACTATGGGCTAGGCAGGAGCGCCATTACTTTATGGCTTTTTCGCGGGCACTGGCATTACTCCGTAAGAAGGCGTCCCTTCCCACAGAGGAAGTTGGTTTGAATCGAGAACTTTACTTCTGCTTGCTCCAGGCAAACCGAGAACTCGACCCTGACGGTAGATATCCTCCGCCCATGACTGAATGCTGCAACCAGCCTGACCCTGACGATGTCGCCCGGGCGAGACGAGAGGACAAGCGCCCAGATTTCAGCTGGGGATTCACAGATCCGCACGAGGCAGATTACCAGAGGAGCTCAAAGCAGTTCATTGTCGAGTGCAAACGAATCGGTGCCCCCGCAAGCCCGCGCTGGATTCTCAACGAGAACTACATTGAACATGGCGTGTGGCGCTTTATTGATCCCCAGTGGAGCTATGCGAAGAGATTTCCTTCCGCCGCAATGGTAGGGTATTGGCAAACAATGGGCGGGGACGAAAACTTGAAAGAAGTGAACGAAGCCGCAAACAGACGTGGGCTCACACCCATCGCGTTGTCTGGCGACGGCTGGCACGTCGCTGCAGCGTGTGAACTGGACCACATGCTACACCGATCCTTTCCAATGTCCCCCTTTCATCTGCGCCATCTTTGGATCGATTTGCGGAGGGTGTGAACCGCGTAGATACGAACTGCCGTAAATGTTAACACGCCTCGCGGCCCACTTGCGTCGATCGCGAGTAAGGGCGCGGTGTTTACGAATCGACTTGGCAGTATAGTCAGCTTACCGCCCTTGTCACCTCGAGGTTGGCGGCGACGAGGCAAAGCACGGTTTGCCCGTTATACGCCCAAGTGGCTTGCTGCAGTGAGGATGGCAACTACGGCCAACGCTATCCTGGCCGTGGGTTGTTGCCGTGAAAGGGAACGGGGCAAGAGGAAGACCCACAGTTAGCAAACCGGTAACTGTGGCACCTGAATCATTGTCCAACGCTAAGTGTCTTTGTCCTGAATCTTCATGAAAAATGCCGCCGGGAAGCGGTCCGGAAATGAGCGGCGTTTTAGTGTCGAACCCGCCAGGTCCGCGACACCTGCGACGGCGACCGCGGCTGCGAGAAACCCGGGGTGTCCAGCTGCTATCAGCGGACCAGCAGCCAGAATGCCGGGTACGGCCTCGGCTCCTACGATCTTCAACAGGTCCCTGTCAATTTGTTTCCACTCCGTTTCCGCTTCTCGGATTCGCTCGGCCAGCTCCTCGGCAAGCATCAGCGAATTCGCATCATCAAATGGCTCGTCAGTGCATGCAGAGGCCCACACCTTCCGAAGAAATCGCCTAAGCGATTCTAGCCGGGCTTCTTTCCGGAGCGTCAGCGCATGTTCAAGGCGCAGGTTATTTAGGTACTTGAGGGACGTGTTCTGTAATGCCTTTGCAAACGGCGCCCAGACCTTGTTCTCGGCGCTATGAGACTCCCTATCAAGCTCTATTTCCCTCCACCTCACATGAAGATCGGTGAACAAGTATGAACCTGTAATGATCGCGGTCATCTTGGCGCTAGGGTAGCAGGCACCGGTTGTGGCTACGTGCAGTTGCCCTTCAGGTTCCGGGCCTAGCGGTTCCAAAAAGTCCAGATCCCTTTCTCGCTCCTCATGAATGAACTTCAAGAACCCGTCCACGGTGTATCCCTCACGCCTGCCGATCCCCTGCTCTTCAAAGATTTGCCTGAGGTAGGAATCTGGAGCACCAAGCAGAAGCTGTTGGAACATTAACCTGTCTATGTGCCGCCCGCCCAACTCATCCAAAGATTTTTCGGCTGCCTTCATTAGCTCGGGATTGTCTTTGAATTTCTGTTCCTGCGTTTTCATGAACTCCCAATTTAGCCGGTGGTCGAAATGGGCAGGAGGATGTATTAATTCGACAATGCCCGCCTGCACCCACGGTAGAAGGGCAAACCAGAGGTTTGCGTTTTTCAGAGTCTGCCACCGGTACTGTCCCGGGTTAAGAATTGGGTTATACTCGTCGCGAACACTTTTCGGGTGAATAAAGGGATCGACCAATAGTATCTTGTTTGCATAGATTGAGTGCCGGACAATTGCACGCGCGATATACGGCGGATCATAATCGCCGATGTATAGGCCAGAAACGTCCTCGGACGACCGTTGCAGCGCCTGAAATACGTCCAAATTCGGAGGCCAGAGTTCCATCACAGCTTCATGTATCTTTCGAACAGCGTCGACCGTAAAGGCCGCTTTGTAATCTTTTAAGTTCGCGTCTGTTCTCAGCGATTCAAGTTGCAGAGCTGCCTGGATGCGTTCTACGAAGAGCAGGTTACGCCCTCGTACGGAAAGATAGTGTGGGTAATCTCGGCCTTGCTGTATGACGGTATCCCAATCGACTTTGCCCAAACAGCAACGTTTGTATTTCTTGCCACTTAGGCAAGGGCATTGGTCGTTGCGACTAATCTTGGATTGGCTTGCCATTAATCGACGCTCTCGGACCGAATGATAGTGCTGGCTCGCGGGGCGCATACATGCCGCCGCTTGGCATGTATGCAACTATGGCGCCCCGCGTTGCCGCTCCCAGCGCGCCAGCGGGTGGCGCATCAGATGTAGGCGCAGTTTGCCGTCGTCTGCGGCTTTTCGTCCTACCCGCTGTGCCCGGGCCTCCCCTGACCCGTCGCCTTGCGGAGGAGAAACGGATCTTTGCTTGGGGGGACTGGCAGCTCTTCGACGCCCAGCACGCGGTGGTTTGTTCCACGCGCATCAGCCCTTCTGAACTTCAAGCCGGGATCTTCCGCATCTCCCGGCAGTTTTATTCGGTCAGTGAGGCGCTCCGGCACTTGGTCCACGGGCGCTGGTTCGATTTCGCCATCCGCCTTCAGGGCAATTTTCTTACGCGGCGGATTGAGCGAGACAACGCATCGTACGGCCGCGCGCTCGCTAAGTTCGACAAGGTTCGTGCCGATCTCGCCGTTGAACTCGATAAACTTGCCGAGAGGGCTCGGGCAAAACTGCATGAATACGGGGTGGGGCTCGAAGATGGCCAGGCTCGTGCCAAGGCCTATTTCAGCGACTTGTATCAGCAGTTTGAGTCCGCCTGCGACCAGTTTCACCTCGAACTGGTTCCTTATGGGCATGCCTTGCGGGAGATGGCGACTAAGAAGCTCGAGAAGCATCTCCAGGCCCTTGCCACAGACCCGCTCAAGCAGGCACACGCGTAATAGAACCTCTTCCGTTGCTTGCAGACCAAGACAATAGGACCGTCACCTCCCCACGTGGATCCTGGAGAGGGAATGCAAAACTCCAAAAACATTCAGGAGCCACAAAACCACGAGAATGACCACGACAGCATTCAAGATCGACTTAATGGAGCCTGCCATGGGTATGTAGTTGTTGACGAGCCAGAGAAGAACACCAACCACGATCAGAACCACAATGATTTGAACTAAAGGCATGATCCAATACACCTCCTGTTTTGTTTTCAAGCCTATCCATTCGCCTCGATGACTTCGGCTTAAAGAAGCCCGCCGCCTTTCCTTCCGGCTATTTCGTTAAGGCGCGGCGGATTCCCACCACTCACAACGGGGGCTGGGGCTAGGGCTGGTGCCTGGGCTTGTGGAGGGCCGCCCGCGCTAGCTGGAAGCAGAGTCAGCGCCTTCAACTGATCAAGCGACGTCAGCACGGCCTGCCAAGCAGCGGAGTCCTTCTTGGTATCGATCGGTGCGGAGAGGTCCCCATAAAAGTTCAGGATGTTCGCGCGCAGCTCCGGTGACGTCCGATCGAACTTTCGTTCGGAAAGTTTGGCCAGCAACTCTGCATACGTGTCGTCGGTCAGTGTGTACTCCGCTGCCTTGGTCGTTTTGCCGGTATCGAAATCAATGTTGGAGAGTTGCAGGGAGCCCGTTCGCAATTCTTCAAGATAGGCTCGATATTGATCCACAGTGGTATTAATGCTCTTAAAATACATCTCCTCCGTCTTCGGGGTGGGGCTCATGAACGCCATCGCTTTGAATGGCCCTATTTTCGGCATGTAATGCAAGAGCACTGACAACACGCGCGTGCCGAATCCCGGCTTGGTGTATTCCTTTCCCCAGTTCCTTTCATAGTCGGAGCGCGAAAGACGGTAAAGGAACTTTCGTTTTGAGAAGCTGGGTTCTTCGCGCATCATGTCCTTCTTATGGGTCCGCAGCGCGACTTGTGTCATCTCCGGGATCAGCCGGCTGACAGCGTAGCGGTACGAGCTGATCGTGAGATTCTCGCGGGGAAGCACGTCTTTCAATTCCACTCCGTAAACCACCGGAAAGACGCGCTCCAGCAGGGGCAAGGACACCTGAAACCCGATGAAATCGTGATATTGTTGCGAGGCATAACGGCTCTTCGCCACCTGCACCATGTCGAACCCGAATTCCGTTCGGATATGCGCCGTTCTGTTCTCCGCGTAGTTGACGGAGTTGCCGAACTTCGCCCGCAGCTTCGGGTACTCAATCGCCACGGCCTGGTTGACAGCCGGGTGGCCGGCAATGTCTGACGCATAGTGTGCTAAGGCGCCCATGGCGAACGCATACTCGTTAGCATCCTGACTCTCGAGCAGCAACTCGCGAACGAAGTCCCCGCTACGAACGTAATGCGCCAGATCGCTGAACTGCTTGCTGCCGAATGGGTAGTAGCCGAGGTCCTGGATGACCGCGCCGCCGTAGGCATAGGCATGCGCCTCCGTAATCTGGTCTTCCGTCAGCGCCGGAAATCGCTTGAGCAGGAGAGGCCGGATCTCATCTTTCCAGAGCAGGTCGACAATTTCTTCATGCGTCAGGACGGAATACGCAAACGAGCCGAGGCTACACATCAGCATAATGACGAGAAATGCCAACAGGCG
>Ga0074046_10001661_pt1 | contig 19825 bp, 17 predicted proteins | sample BogForMeECP23OM3_FD_94441 | JGI IMG/M metagenome (GOLD analysis project Ga0074046, IMG submission 94441) | Bog forest soil microbial communities from Calvert Island, British Columbia, Canada - Bog Forest MetaG ECP23OM3 | ecosystem: Environmental > Terrestrial > Soil > Wetlands ... | reverse complement strand
GCGCCATCTCCGCCGCATCCGGGCCCAAGATATGCGCGCCCACCACCTTATCGCTCCCGGCGTCGACGACGAGCTTCATGAGCATCCGCTCCAGGCGCCCGGAAAGCGTGCTCTTCAGCGGCCGGAAGCTCGTTTTATAAATGTCGACGCTGCGGAACATTTCGCGGGCCTGCTCCTCCGTATATCCAACGGTCCCGATTTCGGGCTGGGAGAACACGGCGGTCGGCAGAAAGGCAAGATCGACAGGTTTCGGGTTGTTCTTGTAGTTCGCCTCGATGAAGGCGATGCCGTCGCGAATGGCAACCGGCGTGAGGTTCACCCGGTCCGTCACATCGCCCACGGCATAGATGCTTGGCACCGAGCTTCGATACCAGTCGTCGACCATGATGCGTCCATTCCACCCGCACTTTACGCCGAGCTTTTGCAGGCCAAGGCCTACCGTGTTGGGCCGGCGGCCGGTTGCGAACATGACCGCGCCGCAGCCGATGCGGCTGTCGCGGGTGGTGATGACGCAAAGCCCATCGCCGTCCCTCTCGATAGCGGCCGGTTCCGTATTGCAGGTGATCGCAATGCCCTGCGCTCTCATAATCTCTGTCAGCGCGTGCCGCAAATCGTGATCGAAGCCGCGCAGGATTTCGCTCCCGCGATAAAGCAGCTCGACCTCTACGCCAAGCCCATGGAAGATGCCTGCGAACTCGATAGCGATGTAGCCTGCGCCCACGATCACGATCTTCTCCGGCAGCGCGTCCAGATGAAACGCTTCGTTGGACGTGATTGCAAGCTCGCGGCCGGGTATTTCGGGGATGAAGGGGTGGCCGCCGGTCGCGATGAGAATGCGCCCGGCTGTGACCGTGCGGTTCTCCTGCACGAGCTTCACACTGTTGGGGCCGGTAACCTCAGCGCGGTCGCGGATCACCGTGCCGCCCGCCGCCTCGACGCCGCCGGCGTAAAGTTTGCTGAGGCGCTCGATTTCGGCGTCTTTGTTGGCGATCAAGGTTTTCCAGTCGAAGCGCTTGCCGGTTACCGTCCACCCATAGCCCTGCGCGTCATCGATGGCGTGGCCCAGCTCGCTCGCATAGACGAAAAGCTTCTTCGGCACGCAGCCGCGGATGACGCAAGTTCCGCCGAAGCGGTATTCCTCGGCGATCGCTGTGCGCACGCCAAGGCCGGCGGCCAGCCGGGCAGAACGGACACCGCCTGAGCCGCCGCCAATAACGAACAGATCGTAGTCGAATTTCATGATGACTTACCGTCGAAAAAGATAGGAAAGTCCCCCCTCACTCTGGGGGGAGAGGACGCTCGAAATTCCACCTCCCTCGGGGAGAGGGCCGCAGTCAACTCCCTCTCCCCTTGGGGAGAGGGTTGGGGTGAGGGGGTCTTCAGGCCCGGCGATCAAATCGGCGAGCCTTCGTCTTGAAGGTCCTCCAACGACCGCTCGAGACCGGATCGCGTTTCAGGGGACATGCGGTTCTTGAGGATGTTTTCCCACTTCTCGATCAACGCATCCCATTCCGCCTTCGTTTTATCCTGCTCCGCGGCGCTGCGCTCGTGCAATTTGGCCTTTCTCTCCAGTTCTTCAAGCGACTTTTGAGCTTCGACGATATCGTCCTTGGTGAGAGCCGTTGCCGATTTCACCGCATTCAGCATGAGATCGGATAGCTTTGCGAAAGCTGGCGAGCGCACGAACCCGTGCAAAACGGCGAGCTGCTCGTCGCTGAGCGTGGCGGCCACGACGGACGGCGCTGCCGCGAGCACAACTGCCTTTTGCATGTTGTAGAGAAACTCAAATTGCTCGGTTTGCTCGCGCAGCTCCTCGCGGTCCGCCTCCGCCATCGGTGCCGTCTCGGTATAAACGTCGCGCACGAAGCGGTTCAAATCCGCCACGATTTCATCGGAATGCGAGATCGCGAAGAGATCGTTCACGAACGCTTGCGCTTTTGCGATCTTGTGCTTGGAGGGCACGTCGAGGCCGCTGCCCGGCCGTCCTGGCAAAGCCTGCTGCACGTCGAGCTCCTGGCGTCCCGCCCAGGCGGAGAAGCCTGTGAATGTGCGGCTGTCCTCATAGGAGAAACCTGTGACGAGCTTGCTGATCGCATAAAACGCATCGAGACTCTTACGGACGGCTGGAAGCTTAAGGAGGCCTCGAACGTCTTTGATTTCGATAGGCTTGGCGGTCTTGGCGATCTGTTCCGCCACATCGGAGATCATAGCGTCGCGGTTCTCGGAAAGCGCCGCATCGAGCTCATCGCCTGCCTTGCGGAGATAATCCATGAAGGTCAGGAGCTTAGCCATGGCTGCGGCGGTCTTGGCATCGGGGGCGGGAACCCCTGGCGTGGCCCCCTGAACCAAGTCGCGGAATGCGGGAATGTAGACTTCGCGAAGGGTACGGCGCAGCTCGCTGAAGATTTGGGCTACGTGAGACGCTTGCAGCAGGTCCTCGATCAGGCTGCGTGCGGCCTGCTTGACCTCCGGGTCCGCCTGAACCCCGGCGGGAGGCGTGTCTTGAGCGAGGCTTACGGGTACAAACGCTATAGCGAACGCCATGAAAAGCGCTGGCCCTATCGATCTCAAGCGCATGCCGTTTCTCCTCTCGTCGCACATTTGGGATGAGCGGCAGAAAGACCGCCGCTTCGTTTAAAGAGCGCTGTCTTCCGCTCGCAGCACCGAAAGGCCTAACGGACCGGCAAGCACGACTTGATCGGCAATTCCGATGAAAAGGCCGTGCTCCATTACGCCAGGAACGATATCGAGCAAATCGGCCAGCAATTCTGCATCCGGAATGACACCGAATGAGCAATCCACAATAAGATGTCCGCTATCGGTGTGGAACAGCTCGCCGTTAGGGTCGCGCCGGAGCACGATCTTGCCCGCGCATTCCGCGTCCGTTGCGGCGGTTTCTATCATGGCAAGCGTCGCAGCAAGGCCGAAATCGACGATTTCGACGGGGAGCGGGAAGGCGCCGAGCTGCTCCACGCGTTTGGAGCTGTCCGCGATGATGCAAACGCGGTCCGAAGCCATCGCGACGATCTTCTCCCTGAGCAGTGCGCCGCCGCCTCCCTTCAGGAGGTTCAGCTGCGGGTCGATCTCATCGGCGCCATCGACGGTAAGATCGACGTCCGCGATGGTATTGAAATCTGCAATCGCAATGCCTGCTTGCTCGGCCAGCCACCGCGTTTGCTCCGAGGTCGCGACGCATCTGAGATCGAGGCGCTCCTGTTTCACCCGCTCTGCGAGAAGTCTGATAAATTCCGCGGCAGTCGAGCCCGTTCCAAGACCGAGCACCATGCCCGGTTCTACGAGCTGCAAGGCGTGAGCCGCAGCTTGCCTTTTGTAGTTTCGTGCATCTCCGGTCAATTCGAAAGCCCTCCAAGAAACATGTATTTCATCTCAAGAAACTCCTCGAGCCCGTGCCGGGAGCCCTCACGGCCAAGCCCGGATTCCTTGACCCCGCCGAATGGCGCGACCTCGGTCGCAACGATCCCTTCATTGACTCCGACAATGCCAAATTCCAGCTTCTCAGTCACGCGCCAGACGCGAGCCACATCGCGGGAATAGAAATAAGCGGCAAGACCGGAGGGCGTGCTGTTCGCAAAGGCGATCGCCTCGGCTTCCTCCTTGAAGCGGAAAAGCGGCGCCACCGGCCCGAATGTCTCTTCGGAGGCGAGCCGCATGCCGGCATTCGCGTCAATGAGGACCGTTGGCTCGAAGAACGTGCGGCCGAGCGCATGCCGCTTGCCGCCGGTGACGGCCTTCGCGCCTTTTTTGAGTGCGTCGGCCACGTGCGCCTCGACTTTGCTGAGCCCGGCCTCGTTGATGAGCGGCCCCTGCACAACGCCTTCCTCGGTGCCGGGCCCGACCTTCATCTTGGACACCTTCTCGCTAAGCTTTGCGGCAAAGGCTTCGTAGACGCCGTCTTGCACGAGAATGCGGTTCGCGCAGACGCAGGTTTGGCCCATATTGCGGAACTTGGATGCAATTGCACCCTCGACCGCTTTATCGAGATCGGCATCGTCGAAAACGATGAACGGAGCATTGCCGCCAAGCTCAAGCGAGACCTTCTTTACTGTGGAAGCGGACTGCTCCATCAAGATCTTGCCCACGCGGGTCGAGCCGGTGAACGTGATCGCGCGCACGGCCGGGTTCGACGTGAACTCCTTGCCGATGGCTTCGGCGTCGCCTGTTACGATGTTCAAAACGCCATCTGGGAAACCCGCCTCCTGGGCGAGCGCTCCGAGCGCGAGCGCCGTCAGCGGCGTATCCGGCGCAGGCTTGATGACCACGGTGCAGCCGGTGGCGAGCGCGGGCGAGACTTTGCGGGTGATCATCGCGAAGGGAAAATTCCAAGGCGTTATCGCTCCAACAACGCCGATAGGCTGCTTATGGACGATAATGCGTCCGCCCTTTTTGTGGGTGGGGATCGTCTCCCCATAAACGCGCTTGGCCTCCTCGGCAAAGAACTCCACAAACGAGGCGCCATAAGCGACCTCGCCGCGCGCCTCCGCCAGCGGCTTTCCCTGCTCGGCCGTCATGATCTGCGCGAGTTCCTCTGCGTGGGCGAGTTGTAGCTCAAACCAGCGCCTGAGGATCGCCGACCGCTCTTTGGCGAGGCACCCGCTCCAGCCTGGAAACGCGCGCTGTGCAGCCTCGATGGCCTCTCGCGTCTCCGCCGCACCGAAGTGCGGAACGCGTGCAATCGCGGCGCCGGTTGCGGGATTGTAAACGGTTGTTTGCGGTTCGCCGGTCCAGCGTCCGTTAATGAGGCACTGCTGGCGAATCAAAGCCGGGGAAATCTGGTCCATGAGGGCTCCTGCTAACCATCGCGGCATCATGCCGTGCCGCGGCCGAAACCACAAGCACCGGCAGATTGTACTTTCCTGTTTCAAAAATATCACAATCTGTTGGTAAACCGCACTCAATTTAAGGATGCGTTTGCCATATTATGCAACCAACGGTTATTTTGGCCTGGAAGCAAGCCTGAGAGTGCTCGAAAGCTCAAGAAAACAATGGAGCCCCCCATGACGAGCGTCCTAACACCAGTTTTGCCGGAAAATGCACCGCTCACTCAGCCCCCTGGCACCGATATTACCGGAAGCCAGGCTCTCCATAAACAGGATACGAGGGAGTATCTTGCCGACATGCTGAGAGAGTTGAGCGCCATTGCGGCGTGGGCCGATCTCAATCGCGCTCAAAAGTATATCGATGCCGCTCTTCATGAGGTCGAAGCAGAAGAGGATAACCGCTAACGGGGCCTGCCCTAGGCAAGCCCCGTTCTGAAGCGGTTTTAACGGTTTAACCGGTGCCGGCCGGATTGGGTTTTTCGGCGGGTCGGGGTTTTTGTCCATGGCCTTGCTGAGGCTCGGCAGCGCGTTCGCCACGCTGCTGAGGCGGTGCCGATAGGCTGGCGTGAATCTTGGCTGCGACGATTTGCGCGGCGGATTCGATCTGAGCCTCGGCTGGTGCATTTGCAGGCGCAGGTTGCGCTGCCGGCTGTGTATTGGCTTGCGCGGCCGCCGCGCCTGGACTTGGCGCCGGAGCCGCAGCCGGAGCGGAAGCCTGCGCCTTTGCAGCGGTTGCCGCCGGTTGCGCAGGGCCCTTGCGGGGGGGCTGCTGCGCAGCCGGTGCTTTTTGCGCAGGAGGCGCCATTTGCTCCACCAGGGGGCGCCGAATCGCGAGAAGAGGACCGTGGCTTTCGGCCGTCCGCTCTATCGCGCGCCGGACTGGTTCCACCACGACCTCCATGTGATGGCCGCTCGCATGAACCATCCAGTCGGCCGATTGTGCGATGGCGACGTGTCCCTTCCAAAAGAGCAGATCGCCTCTTTGAATCGCCTCGATATTGACTGGATCCAGCGGCTCGCCGGCGCTCGCCATCTGCATATCGCTGTCGCGAAGGCAGGGCACGCCCGCCGCCTGAAGCGCAATCTGCACCAGCCCAGAGCAATCGATGCCAAGCGAGGTCTTGCCGCCCCACAGATAGGGAACGCCGACAAACCGCTCCGCCACGCGCACAAAGTCCTTGGCCCGCTCGCGGATGCCGACGAGATGGTCCGCGAAAATGAAGCCGCCGCGCGACAGCTCGACGAAGCGGCCCTCCGGCCTTCCGATCGGAGCGACCCTGCAGGAGAAGCTCAACTTCGTGACGGGGGGCCGTTTCGTATCCGGCGCCGGATAAAGGTAGGTAAGCCTGGCGCTCACGCGATAGGTGTTCTCCTCGATCATGCTGGAGAGGCAATCGACGGGCGTGTAGCCGACATAACCGTCCTCGTGGAGCTGGACCCAAGCCCATCCCTCACGAAATTCATAGGCGCTGAGCAACTCTCCCGACAGAGCCTCCGTTGCTAGGGGAGCGTCGAACCGCGGGGCCACGCGAATAGGCGCTGCGGGCGCTGCCACTTGGCGGACCTCGGCTTCGGCGTAGCGCGGGGCGCGCACCCGGTCTTGCAAGGAGACCGCTGCTAAATCCTCGCGGAAGGGATTGAGGCGCGGATCGAGTTGCGTCATGGGATCTGCCTTCCGAATTCGTTGCGGATAATCTCGAACAAAGCGCGCGCAGTTTGCGGCTCGCCGCCCGCGGGTTTGCCGGGCACGGTGCGCGGGACCCAGCCGAATAGATCGAGGTGGACGAAGCGCTTTGCGTTTTTCACAAACCGCTTCAGGAAAAGAGCCGCCGTAATCGAGCCTGCGAACGGGCCGTTGAAAATGTGATTGACGTCGGCGACCTTGCTTTTCAGGTAGCTGTCGTAAGGCATCCAAAACGGCATGCGCCACACCGGGTCGGCCACATGCAGGCCTGCGGCGTAGAGAGCGGACGCGAGGCTCTCGTCCTCGGTATAGAGGGCCGGGAGGTCTGGCCCGAGTGCGGCGCGGGCCGCGCCCGTCAAGGTCGCCAGGTCGATGAGTAGATCGGGCGATTCTTCGTCCGCCAGCGCGAGCGCATCGGCCAGCACGAGGCGGCCCTCGGCGTCGGTGTTGGCGATTTCGACGGTGATCCCCGCCCGGCTTTGGATAATATCGCCCGGCCGGAAGGCATTTGCGGAAATGTTGTTATCTGCCGCCGGGATGATGATGCGCAGGCGCACCGGCAGCTCCGCCGCCATGATCATGGCGCCGAGCGCCATCGCGCTCGCCGCGCCGGCCATGTCCTTTTTCATGAGCGCCATGGCTTGCGCCGGCTTGATGTCGAGGCCGCCCGTATCGAAACAGATGCCCTTGCCAACGAGCGTGATTTTAGGATGGCTCTCATCGCCCCAGACGAGATCGGCAAGGCAGGGCTCGCGGTCGCTCGCCCGGCCCACGGCGTGAATGAGCGGAAAGTTCTTTTCGAGGAGTGCTTGCCCCTGAATGACGCTGACTTTGGCTCCGTAGGCGTGTCCCAGATCGCGGAGGGCATCGGCAAGATCGGGCGGCCCGAGATCGTTGGCCGGCAGATTGATGAGCTCGCGGGCGAACCAAATGGCTTGCGCTTTCGCCATGATCGCGGCGCGGTTAGCCCCTTGCGGCAGAACGAGCCTGCGGAGCTTTTTGGGCTCGGCGGTCAGATAGCGCCGGAACGTGTAGGCGCCCATCAGCCAAGCTAGACCTGCGTCGTCCGGCGAGCCGGGAAAATCGTCGAGCGCGTAAGTGCCTTCGGGAAGAACCGGAGGTAGCGCACCGAGCTGCAAGGCCGCGGCAGGGGTTGGCTCATCGCCGTTGAGCGCAAGGATCACACCATCGACGCCGCCGGCGCCGGGCAAAAGCGCATGGCTGCCGGGCTTTGCGGTCCAGCCGGTTGCCGCGAGCCAAGCCGCCTGCTCAGGCGAGACGAAACCTTCGGCATTTTGCTGAAACCCGGCGCTGTTGACCGCGCGGACCCCGATGGCTTTTTCGCCCGGCCCGGCGAGAAGCCCGGAAATTTCGTCTGCAATGTCCTGGAAAGAAAAGATCATTGGCATGGCCTATGCAGGATCGCGATGCGATCCTCTCTTATCGCGTGTGAGGGCTCTTACCTGCGATCTAAGCTCGAAAAATGGCAAAGGGAAGAGACTAGGGCGGCGGCAAATGGTTAATTTTCGGCGGAAATCGAGCGGCATACGGCTCTTGAACCCCGCGTGCCCGTTCCACGACAAAAAGAGGACGCCGTGATTGCATTGCGCGGCGTTGGGCGTCGCTTCCATCTCGCGCAGGAGCGCGTTCATCTCATCGAGCCGCGTCGCCCGCCCGGCGGGGATGTTGCCATGACAGGCCGTGCGAGATTTCCGGGGCAGGTGTTCGCACGATTTTGGCGCGCGATACCGGCTCAAAGGTTACGCAGAGCGGATGGGTGGCCACTGCCTGGCGGTATGGACGAGCGCCAGCACCCAAACGGCCTCGCCGGAAATTTCATACACCAAGCGATAATTTTCGTGCGGGATCAGCTCGCGCGTGCGCGCGTGCCAGGGATCTTTCCGGGGCGTCCGAGCTTGGGGTGGCTGGCGAGCCTGGCGGCAGCGTTGCTGAAGAGCGCATCCATCCGCGCCGCCGCCCGCGGGTTGTCAGCGGCGATGTGCTCCCACACATCGGCGCGGTCTTGTACGGCCTCGGGCGTCCAAATAACCTCCTCGCCTAATTTGCAGCACGGGCGCGCCTTGCGGCGAAGCCGGCTTCAACCTCGTCATTCGTCCGGCCCTCGCCCGTCTGCATCGAGGCGCGGGCGGCTTCGACCTTCTGGCGCAGGAACGCGTCATAGTCCCGGGCTTCGCGCTGGCGCTGGATGAATTCGCGCATCAGCTCGCGTAGAATTTGCGACGCGGGACGATGGGCGGCCTCGGCCTCGGCGAGAAACTCGGCGCGCAGCTCGGGTTCGAGCTTCATCGTGAAGACGGCCTCTTTTGACATGAGCGAGCCTTCTCTAGGAGGTACTAACGTTGTATCTACGTTGTTAGTGTATATGCCGGTTGTGCAAGAGTTGCAAGAAGCCTCACCATCGCAATAGCTAAGTGTAAGCTTGACTAGCGGCCGCGATTTGCATTGCGCGGCGTTGATCCGCCCACTCGCGTGGCGAAGGATCGCGAGCTGAACACCGCAATCGGGATTAAGACGTCAAATCCTTGAGCAATTCCGGGTGCTTGTCCAAAAGCTTGAACAAATTTATGACCGCAGGCAGGGGCGCCGTCTCGCCGCGCTCATATCGCGAGAAGGCGTTGTGTCCGCCGCCGGTCAGCCGCGCGGCTGCGGTCTGGCTGAGGCCGAGCTTGCGCCGGATGCGTCTGATTTCCTGGGCTTGGCGTTTGCGTTCAGCCAGCACCAGCGCCAAGGCGGAAGCGGCTGTGACGAAGCGTGGATGAATGCTTTGTCACGATCCCGCATCGGAGGCAACGGCGCTTTTTGGCTAGGCCCGATCCCGCAACGGCCCCAAACCGGGCGCGCACCGGTTTCGCGCTAATGCTAGCGGTGTTAGTCATGACGCGAACCTAACCTGGAGGTACGCAGTGACCGGTGTTGCCAAGGCCATCGCAATTTACGTCGACGCTGACGCCTGCCCTGTAAAGGCGGAAATCTATCGCGTGGCCGAACGCTATGCGATCGAAGTCTACGTCGTCTGCAATAGCCCCATGGCGGTTCCAAGAACGCCCCTGGTCGAGCGCGTTGCCGTCGCCGGAACTCCCGACGCGGCGGACGATTGGATCGCGGAAAGGGTCTCGCGCGGCGCCATCGTCATCACCGCCGACGTCCCGCTCGCGCATCGCTGCATAAAGGCCGGGGCGGATGTCATCGCGCCCAGCGGGCGCGCCTTTACCGAAGCGTCCATCGGCATGGCACTCGCGACACGGGACCTCATGGCCGATCTGCGGTCGGCCGGGCAAATCACCGGCGGCCCGAAGCCTTTCCAGCCGCGTGACCGGGGCAATTTCCTCTCCGCCCTCGATCTGGCCGTGGTCCGGCTTAAGCGCGATGGCTTTGGCGCCTAAAGAAGGCGGCTACTCTAAGCGCGACGAGTTGCAAACGCGGTGCAAGATGTCCTGGATCGCCACGGCGGCAAAGGCCGCCTCGCGATGACGGATGTGCGCACATCGGTTGAATTCGCTCGTCACCGCCGCTCGAAAAGCCGCTCAAGGTCCGCGCGCGAAAGCTCAACGTAAGTCGGCCGGCCGTCATTGCATTGCGCGGCGTTGGGGGTCGCCTCCATCTCCCGCAGCAGCGCGTTCATTTCGTCGAGCCGCATCGGACGGCCCGCGCGCACGCTGCCATGGCAGGCCATGGTCGCGCAAATTGCATGAAGCCGCGCCTCGACGCTATTGCCCGCGCTTTCGCCAAGCTCGTGCGCGAGGTCGCGAATGAGCGACAGACGACAGACATAGATCGAGCATGGAAGGTCTTACTTCGACCCGCTGGGCGCCTGCGTTCCCTTTGCATCGTCTGGATTACCCTGATCGAAGCTTTTGAAGAACTGGCCGATCTCCGCCTCGAACAAGGGAAAAACCTCGGTGAGGCGGGCCAGATTTTCGTCAACATCGCTCTCACGAAGCAGATGGCGGTAAATATTCCGCTCGATGTGCCGGAAAGCGCGTAACCGGTCGAGCCGTTCATAGACGCGATCTGAGATAATAGCCGGACGCCCCTTTCGTTCATTCGGTGCTGCGGCCTGGGCCAAAAGATGCGCGTGCCAGCTTTCGCTTGCGAAAACTCCCCCGTCAACGACGGCCAGGATCTCCTTCAGAACTCCTTCAATGCCCGTGTACATGCCCTCGATGCCCGAGGCTCGCAGCGCGTTCTTTGCCGCCACCGCTACGGGAGACATTGTCCGGGCGACAGCTGGAACGATGTCCGCCTCGATCGCCATTACCGCGTCGAATTCGGCGCGGGCATCCGCAAGCTTACGCTTCGCGAGCGATAAGGCCGGGTGCATCGGCTGCCCCCTCCATCATGAGTGGGAGGGCATCGGCGAGGATGCGGCCGCCGGGAACCATATGGAACGGAAGGCCATCCATGGCCCTCTCGATCACGCGAAAGGCTTCGTATTCGCGCTCACGGGGACAATTTACGACAAAGTCCACATCGGAAAACGGGGAGAAGCGCCCTTTAGCCAGAGAACCAACGACCCACGCCTGAAGTCCAATCGCTTCAAGGTCTTGCAATGCCTTAACAGCCAGCCGGGTGGCGAGCAGCTTCCTTTCGCGCGCGCGGTCGTGAAAGTCAGCTTCTATAGTAGATGCATCACTGCGGCTTAAGGGTTTCATCTTCATAACTCTTGCGCTCACCTACCGTCCTAATCTGATTATTATATGGGATCGCGCTTCGGCCATCCAATCATGCTCGCAAAGCGTATGTTTGAGCATTCGCCCGTCACCGCCGCTCGAATAGCCGCTCCAAATCGGCGCGCGAAAGCTCAACGTATGTCGGCCGGCCGTGATTGCATTGCGCGGCGTTGGGTGTCGCCTCCATCTCCCGCAGCAGCGCGTTCATCTCGTCGAGCCGCATCGGCCGGCCCGCGCGCACGCTGCCATGGCAGGCCATGGTGGCGCAAATCGCATGAAGCCGGACCTCGACGCTATTGCCGGCGCTTTCGCCGAGTTCGTGCGCGAGGTCGCGGATCAGCGATTGCAGATCGCCATTCCCGAGCAGAGCCGGCGTCTCGCGGACGATGACGGCGCCGGGGCCGAAGCCTTCCACGACAAGCCCGCTCTCCGAGAGCTTCTCGCGATATTCGAGAAGAAGCGCCGCCTCCTCCTCCGCCATCTCGACAATCTCCGGGATAAGCAGAAGCTGCCGGGCAATGCGCCCCCCGGCAAGGGCAGCTTTCAGCTTCTCATACACGATGCGCTCATGGGCGGCGTGCTGGTCCACGAGAACGATCCCGCCCTCGGTCTCGGAGACGATATAGGTCTTGTGAAGCTGCGCGCGCGCGGTGCCGAGCGGCTCTCCGGCCGTTCCTGGCGGTGTGGCTTCGGCGCCCCGATCGAACGCGCGTTGCGGCTGCTCGGCAAACCCGTTTGCTGGCGCAGCAAAGGATTGCGGCGCGGGGCGCAGCGGTGCCCGGTATTGCACGGGCGCCGGCCCGGCGTCAGAAAGCGGGGCCGGGCGGTTGGCCAGAGGCCCCGCCGTGACGGATGCGCCGCGCCGCAGCGTTTCCAGCAGGGCCGAGACGACGAGGCTTCGGACAAGGCTCGCATCGCGGAAGCGCACCTCCGCCTTTGCCGGGTGGACGTTCACGTCCACGGCCTCCACCGGCACCCTCAGGAACAGCGCCGCCAGCGGATAGCGCCCGCGCGGCACGAGATCCTGATAAGCGCCCCGCAACGCCGATAAGAGCAGCCGGTCTTTCACGGGCCGGCCGTTCACGAACAGAAATTGCAGCGAGGCGTCGGGGCGGTTGAGCGTTGGGCGCCCGGCGAAGCCCGAGATCGCGAAGCCTTCGCGCTCCAGCCGGACGGGCCCGGCCTCCTCGGCGAACTCCCGGCCCATGATGCGCGAGAGCCGCTGCCGGATCGCGTTCTCGTCGTCTGCGTCCGCGCGGGCGAGCGAGAGAGAGGCGCGCTCGCCAACGGTGAGCGAAAAGCCGATAGAGGGGCAGGCAAGCGCGAGGCGCTTGACCACATCGGTAATGGCGGCATTCTCGGCCCGCTCCGATTTCATGAATTTGAGGCGCGCGGGCGTCGCCGAAAACAGGCCATGCACCTCGACAACCGTGCCGCTACGGGCAGCGGCGGGGCGGACCTCGGACTTTTTGCCGGCCTCGACGGCGATTTCAGCCCCTCGCGAAGCTCCCGCCCGTTTGGTCGCGATCCGGAGCCTGCCCACCGATCCGAGCGAGGGCAGGGCTTCGCCGCGGAAGCCGAGCGTGCGAATGTCCTGCAGATTTCCCGCCGCCAGTTTCGAGGTGGCATGGCGCTCGACGCAAAGGCCGAGGTCGGCCTCGTCCATGCCGCAGCCATCGTCTGTGACGCGCAAGTAAGACAGGCCGCCATTCTGCGCGATCACCTCGATGGACGAGGCGCCGGCGTCGATCGCATTCTCGACCAGCTCTTTTACCGCGCTTGCGGGCCGCTCGATCACCTCGCCGGCGGCGATGCGGTTGATCTCGACCTGGCTCAGCTGGCGGATCGGCACCTTTTATCCTGCGAGATATTGGCGGGTAAGCTTCTTGCCGAGCTCGACGGCCGGCTGATCGAACGGATCGACGTTCAAGAGGCTGGCGGCAAGGACGGTCTCGATGAAGAAATGCATCATCAGCGCGCCGAGCGTACGCTCATCGAGCCGGTCCATATCGAGCGTGCGCACGGGCCGCTTGGCTTCGCCAAGGGCATCCACGATGGCCTTTTGCTCGGCCTGAACGAGGTCGCCGATAGTACGTCCGGCGAGATAAGGCGCGCCGGCCTCAGCGCTAAGCGCCGGCGGAATGGCCAAGCCGGCATCGGCACCGGGCGCGGCCGCAACGCGCATGATCGTCATGAAATGAACGCGGGGGCCGTCCATGAAAAGTTGGAGCTGGCTATGCTGATCGACCGGCCCCAGCGTCGCGATAGGGGTGGTCCCTTCGCCGCCCTTGCCGAGGCTTTCCGCCCAGAGCTGCACGTACCAGGCGCCGAATCGCTCCAGCCGGTCGCAGTAGGGCATGATGACCGAGTTCGTGACGCCCAGATCCTTCGCGAGCCCGATGGCCGTAGCCGCGCCAACAGCAGCGGGGTGCTCCTCCGGCATGGTCACACTCATGAGCTGCTTCACCACATCGAGGCCGCCCGCGCGGAAGGCTGCCACGTCGAGGCCGCGTGCCAGTGCCGGCAAGAGGCCGACCGTGGTGAACGCCGAGAAACGGCCGCCGATCTCTGTATTGTGCGGCAGCATTGGAATGCCCCGGGCGGCGAACAGAGCGCGCAAGCCGTTGCCAACGCCGGGCCTCTCAGGCTCGGTGACGCCGAGGAACAGCTTGGGGATGAGGTTCGCGTGGCCCGCATCCCCGATGAACTTGAAAGCTGTGAGCGTCTGCGCCAGCGTCTCGCCGGTCGTGCCCGATTTGGAGATCGCGATGAAGCGCGTTTTCGGAATATCGAGGCAGCTAAGGCCGCGCATGAACGAGCGCGCATCGAGATTGTCGTAGAAGCGAAGGCGCGGGCGTTCCGGGCCGGCGGGTCCATCGTCGCCCGGTATGGACCAGCCGCCGAGCTGAGCGAGCGCCTGTCCGCCGAGGCTCGACCCGCCAGTTCCCAGAATGACAACCGTTTCCGCGCCTTCCGAAAGGGTCAGGTAAGCCGCGGCCGCCTCCTCGATATCGTCCGTCTCGGAAAGGATACGGAAATGCGCGAAGCTGCGCGCTTGGGCTTCCTCTGCGAGGGCCTTGAAGCGCGGGCTGACGAGGGTGAGCCAGTGCGCAAGCCGGTCCCCCGTCAAACCGGCCTCGCCGATCTTCGAGGAAAGACAGCCATCAATCGATTGCCGGTAGGTCATGGTGCGAATCCTTTACGCGCGGTGCTCAAATTCAGTGGCGCTTGCCCCGCCGTGAGGCAAGCATCCGGCTTATCTTTCAACAAGTGAATACCGCTAGCATCTGTCCTATGTAGGCGGAAACAGCTGAAGACCCCCTCATCCTGACCTTCTCCCCAAGGGGAACGCTGCCGCAACGGTAGCAGACTCCCTCTCCCCTTGTGGCAGAGGGCCGCTGTTTCTCCCTCTCCCCTCGGGGAGAGGGCTGGGGTGAGGGGGGACTTCCCAGCGTCCCGATATACCAGGACAGATTCTAGAGCCCAAAAAGAAAAAGCCGCACGGGCGCGGCTCAGTTATCCCCTCTCCCCTGCACTTGCTCCAGGGGAGAGGGCAATGTCATTGTGAGGGGGGGCTTGCCCTAAAGCCCGACCTCGCGGATGCCTTCGGGCTCGCCGGCCACGGTCACGATCAGGTTTTTCTGCTCCATGAGGCGTTTGGCAACACGCTTGATGTCTGCCACGGTAACGGCTTCGATCTCGCCGTTGCGCCTGTCGATGTAATCGATGCCGAGATTGTCGAGCTGAATGGCCAGAAGCTGAGCGGCGATTTTCGCGCTCGTATCGAAGCGAAGCGCAAATGAGCCAACGAGATAATCCTTGGCCTTGCGCAGCTCTTCTTCGGTGAGCCCATCGCGAGCCGCAAGCTCAAGCTCCGCCTTGATCAGATCGAGCGATTGGCCCACCGATTTGTTCTCGGTCGCCACGCCGCCGGCAAAAATGCCCGCGTGATCGAGGGGATAGAGGTAGGTGTAAACGGAATAGGCAAGTCCGCGCTTCTCGCGCACCTCCTGCATGAGCTTGGAGGAAAATCCCCCGCCGCCCACGACGTAGTTCAGGATATAGGCCGGGATGAAATCCGGATCGTTCCGCTTGAGCCCTTGAAACCCGAACTGCACAACCGATTGCGGATTGGGCATTTGCACGATGCGCTGTTTCGGCGTGCCTTGCCAGGACACCTCAGCCACGGGCTTCCTGTCCGATTTTTCGGGCAAGTCCCCAAATACGCTGTCGAGCGCCTCGCCAAGCTGCGCCGCGTCGATATCGCCGACGGCGGCGATCTTGAGGTTGTCGCGGGCGAAGTTCTTCCGCACGTAGCCGTGCAGGTCGTCAGGCGTAATGGCTGCAACGCTTGTCAGCGTCCCATTGCCCGGGCGGCCATAAGGATGCGAGCCGAAGGCGAGCTTGAACCATTCGTTCGCTGCGGTTTTGTTGGGATCTTTCTCCTCGACCCTGAGGCTCGCGATAAGCTGCTCGCGAATCCGCTCGGCGTCTTTCGCCTCAAAATGCGGTGAGGTGAGCGCCATTTGCAAAAGCTTGAGCGACTCGCCGCGGTTTTGCGTGAGCGTCTGGAACGAGACCGACATGTGGTCTTGCGAGGCGGTCACGTTCATCTTGGCGGCGAGGTCTTCGAGCCGGTTCTGAAACGCTTCGGAATCGAGATCGCCCGCGCCTTCGTCGAGCATTCCAGATACGAAGGTTGCAACGCCCGGCTTGCCTTCAGGATCCTGGGAGGACCCGCCGGCAAAGGCGAATTGCATGCTGAGTATCGGCCTCGAATGGTCCTCGACGAGCCAGGCCTCGATGCCCTTTTTGCTGATAACTTTTTGTATTTTCATGGCGTTTGCTGGAAGTGCTGCCAAAAGTAAGAGGGAGAGAGCGGCAAGCGGCGCCGCAACGGCGAGGCTGAGATGCTTCCGCCCAAGGATAGCGTGCGTCATGGTTTGTTACCCGGTCCTTAGTGGAAGGTTGCAGCGTCGCCGCCAGCGCGCGGTTGCACCTTGGCGAGCCCGGAAGGAACGGGGATGAGGTAGCCCGTCACAGAGCGTTTGCGGTCGAGATATTTCGCCGCGACCGCTTGCACCTGTTCCCGCGTCACGGCGTTTAGACGCTCCTGCCGGGATTCGACGTCCTCTATGGTGCGCCCCGTTGCCAGGTTCCAGCCATAGGTGTGGGCCAGGCTTTGCTGGCTATCGGAAGCATAGATCAAGTTTGCAATCTCGCCCGTCTTCGCCCGCTCCAGCTCCTCGGGCGTGACGCCATTGCGGATGACCTCATCGATGACCCGGTCCATCGAGGCCTCGATATCCTCGAGTTTCGCGTCGCCGGCAGCAATCGCATAGAAGCCGAACCGGCCTGTGTCGAGGGCCATGCCGCTATACCAGGCGCTTGCGCTCGATGCCGTCTTCTCGTCCCGCACGAGTGCGTTGTAGACGCGGCTCGTGGCGCTCGAACCGATGATGCGCGCCAGGATCTGCAGGGCCTCAGCTTCGCCGGGCGGCGCGGTTGTGGAGCTGGGCGTCAGATAATAACGCTCGAACGTTGCCTTGCCGACGCGGCCATCGCGCAAGATCACCCGGCGCTCGGCCAAGGGCTCCGGCTCGGTTGGCCGCACGCGAGGGCCGCCAACCTCGGGATTGGCCGGAATCTTGCCGTAGGTTGCCTTCGCGAGAGCCATGACCTCGTCCGGCTCGACGTCGCCCGTGACGACAAGCACGGCGTTGTTCGGCGCGTAGAACTTCTTGTAGAAGGCAAGCGCATCAGCCCGGCTGAGCTTGCGCATCTCCGTCTCCCAGCCGATGACGGGGGTGTGGTAAGGATGGGCCACATACATCGCGGCCATCATCTGCTCTTGCAGAAGCGAGCCTGGATCGTTGTCGACGCGGCTCCTGCGCTCCTCGAGGATCACCTTGCGCTCGGTCAAAACCTCTTTCTCATCGAGGCGGAGGTTCGCCATGCGGTCGGACTCCATCTCCATGACCTGCGGAAGCTTCTCTTTGGCTACCCTTTGAAAATAGGAGGTGATATCCTGCGCGGTGAATGCGTTGTCCTGCCCGCCGAGGCCCGCGACGATCTTCGAGAATTCTCCCGGAGCGATTTTGTCCGTGCCCTTGAACATGAGATGCTCGAGGAAGTGCGCGATGCCCGATTTTCCCTGCGGCTCGTCGGCGCCGCCAACCCGGTACCACACCATATGCGTTACGACGGGCGCGCGCCGGTCCGGCACGACCACCACTTCGAGACCGTTATCGAGCTTGCCGTGGAAAGCGAGCTGCGAAGGCGCGGGCGGCTGGGCGGCATCTGCCGGGGAGAGGGCAAGGGTCATGAGCAAGGCACCGAGAAGTTGAACTTTAAGAAGTGTGCCCGATCGGGAGGGATTTGAATAGGGCGGGGTTCGTAAGGACTTGAGCTGGAGCATCGGGGATTGGACCGTCCAAATTGAAGCATAGCGCCTGATATAAGGTCTTGCGCCTTAGCCGCCACAATTCTTACGGCGATTTCATGACGCTCGGGTTGCGGCCGGCCTTCCTGCGCGTTGCTTTGGCGGTCTTATGACGAGCCCAGCCTGAAAATAGAACTTGACATGCGCAACCTGAGGTAGCGGCCGCGCACAAATCTGCATGCGGAACATCGGCTAATCCCGAGCTCAAATTCTTAGTGGTTGCATATTTGCCACGCTAATGCCGTCATCGTCTTGCGCACGCATACCGTGCATTGATGCAAGCTATTGCAACTGTTAAGTGTGGCGCGTAGGGGGATGTGCGCTGGTTAGTAGTTCGCAAAAACGCCCTCCAACATCCAAGCGTACTCTTCAAAAGGACTTAAAAATGAGAAACTTTGCCTCTCTGGCCGCGCTTGCCGCCGCGGCCCTCGCCCTCGGCTTGTCTTCTGCTCATGCTCAAACTGCTTCCGGCAACCTCAGCATAACTTTCAACTTGGGCGCAAGTTGCACCACCGCTCAGGTAACCCCCGTGACGTTCCCAGGGGCGGCCACGGGCACAATTGCCGCGGAGACCGCGACAGGCAGCATCTCAGTCAACTGCACCTCCGGCGCACTTTATAACGTGGGCTTGGATGCCGGTTTGCACCCCAGTACTGCAGGGAACACTTCGACGCGCCGGATGGCGGGCACCGTGAATACCACCAAATACGTCACTTACGATCTTTGGCAAGACTCCGGCGACAGTACACACTGGGGCAACACCCCGCCGACTGACACTGTTGGTGGAACGGGCACCGGTTCGGCGCAAACTATCTCGGTGTACGGGAAGATCCCCGCCCAGACAGAAGCAACGGCAGATGCTTATGCGGATACCGTGGGCATTACGGTCTATTTCTAGGGGTTGTTTGACATGCACCGAGTAAAAGCCGTGGCGCTTGGCGCGCTGCTGGCGTCTTCGGTCACCGGTCACGCGCATGCTCAATCGTTACGGGTTTCCCCCGTAACGATTGACCTGCCGCCGGCGGCCAAAAGCGCCGTTCTGAATGTTGGCAACGATTCGGATAAACCGATCGCCGTTCAAGCCCGTGTGTTCCGCTGGACCCAAGCCGGCGGCGAGGACAAGCTCGAAAGAACTGACGTTGTGGCCGTCAGTCCGCCTCTTTTGAGCGTGGGCGGCAAGTCTAGCGGCATCGTCCGGGTGGTGCGCGTCGGCCAAACGCCAGTGACCGGCGAGGAAAGCTACCGCGTCTTGCTGGACGAGGTTCCGGACCGCAGCCGGATGCAAGCGGGCACGGTCGTGCTCGCCCTGCGCGATTCCGTGCCCGTTTTCTTCCACGGGATGGATGCGCTTCGCGGTGACGTGAGATGGTCGGTCTCCAGCAGCGGCAACAAGCTGTTCTTGCAGGCGGCCAACCCTGGCCAGAAGCGCATTAAGCTTTCCGGATTGCACGTAACCGACGGCGCCGTCCGTAAGCTCATCTCCATCGAAGGTCTCGCCGGCTATGTGCTTGGGGGGCAAACGAAAACCTGGGAGCTTCCCGTCCCAAAAAGCGGGCTGAACGCGGGAACCACTCTTAGTATCGAAGCCACAAGCGAGGCGGGGCCGATAAATGCATCTGCGACCGTCGGAAAGAGCGGCTAATGCCACCTGCAAAGCCGCGCTTTTTCTGGCTTGTCTCGCGTGGAGTGGAGGAGATTCTGCGTTTGCTAGCCCAGGAAACAGCGGGGCCGGCCAGGAGGCCGGCTCCTACCTTCCCGCCTTTATGCAGCCGAGGGAAGAGCTGTATCTTGACGTCGTCATCAACGATTACCGCACGGGCTTCCTGTCCGCCTTCCGCCGCTATGCGGATGGCTGCCTCACGATCGGTGCTAACGACCTGAAGCAGTACAACCTCAAGGCGCCGGAAAGCGCGGTCCATGGCGGCGGGGGCCTCTGCCTCGAAAAAATGCCGGGCGTGAGCTACCGTTACGATGCGTCCACTCAAACCATCTATCTCACGGTGACGGACGATGCGCGCATCCCCCTTGCGTTCAATGCCAGGGGCCCGAAACCCGCGAGCGTCGTTCCGGATCAGGAACACAGGCTCAGCGCAATCTTCAACTATGCTTTGACCGCCAATTTTGGCGGCGACAATTTAGGGACGCTTCCAAACTACCAAGGCGTTGGCGC
>Ga0074046_10001660_pt1 | contig 19827 bp, 18 predicted proteins | sample BogForMeECP23OM3_FD_94441 | JGI IMG/M metagenome (GOLD analysis project Ga0074046, IMG submission 94441) | Bog forest soil microbial communities from Calvert Island, British Columbia, Canada - Bog Forest MetaG ECP23OM3 | ecosystem: Environmental > Terrestrial > Soil > Wetlands ... | reverse complement strand
ATCCGTCAACAGCGAGGAATAGAGCCCCTCGCGCCGCAGGATCGCGCCAATGCCGCCCGGCCCCGCCTCATCGACCTGGCGAAGTATCCCAAGCTTGTAGGCGGTCGTGAACGTCCGACGGCGGGGCCGGTCGGAGAGTTCAGGCGAGGCCGCCGATGGCGCAGCAACAAGGCTCGGCCTACGGCCTCCCTCTGTTGCGGAGCCATCGGCATCGGCAAGAGTCTTTTCGAAGGGGATGAGCGGCATGACCATGGGAGGATGTGACCTCAGCCCTCAAGGGTAAACTCCAGGGGGGCGTTTGTCTCATCGTCATTGGCACGGAGGGACGCAGCAGCGGACGGCGGGAATGCGCAAATAGCGGCCATTCACCGACGGCGCGTCGAACGGTTCAAATCGACCCGAAGGCGATATTCGCGCAAGCTTCCGGTGAGTGCCCCGGCCGCGTTCAGCATGACGCCCACCACAATTGTAGTCGGTCGACAACGACGGGATGGATGGCGCCCCCGCGCAACAGATCGAACAGGGCGGCCATGTCCGCCTTGAGTCACGCGGCGATCGGTGATGCCGTACCACACCGCGCGTCGGCTACCGAACAGGAAGCTCAACCCGTTCCACACCTTCAGCCTGGCTAGGCCGAGGCCCGCGGCAAGCAAGCCATCACGCCCAACCGCCATTGCTTGCGACCCATAGCCGACAAGCAGGCCCCCCTTCGCGCGCAAGGGAGGCGCCGGCGTCGACGCCGCATTCGATGCGATCGGTGGTGAGCGCCGATTCCGTCTTTCCCGAGACGCGGAAAGGCCGCGGACCGATGCCGTCCGGGGTCGCCCGCTTGTGAGAGATGATCCTTGACTCGCAATTCCGCCGTCTGGCGTTCCCCGATTTCCGAGCGCAATAGCCTTGCTTGTGACGTTGAATAGGCCGCGAGAGCGGCAACCGGGCGGCGCGACTAAGCGTCGCAGGCGCCTCCGGAGATCTGTCGGGATACCCTTTGAATTGTAGCGAACCGCGACCTTGGAATTCCCGGGCGCGCTGGCAGGCGCCGGCCCGGGAGGGGTTACGCCTCGCCGCTTTTGACTTTTGTCGAGCGACGGTCGACATAAATACCTTGACGTTTGTCGACCACGGGTAGACAAATATCAACAAAGTGCGAGTTGCAAGCGACTTGCGGAGGAAACGTGACGTCGCTGCTGAAAGTGGAAGGGCTCAAAAAAGCGTTCGGCGGCGTCGTCGCCCTGCGGGACGCCCGCTTCGAGCTCGATGCCGGCACGGTTCACGCGTTGTGCGGCGGCAACGGGGCGGGAAAATCGACGTTCCTCTCGATCCTGATGGGCATCTATCGCCGCGATGCTGGGAAAATCTGGCGCAACGGCCGGGAAGTCGAGTTCAACAGCCCGGCCGAGGCGCTGGCGTCGGGCATCGCCATCATCGAGCAGGAGTTGAGCCCGATCCCGCAGATGACGGTCGCCGAGAACATCTTTCTCGGCCGCGAGCCCGCAGGCCGGTTCGGGGGCGTCAACTTTCGCAAGATGAACGCGGCGGCGCAGGCGATCCTCGACGATCTGGGCTTTGCGATACCGGCCACACGGCGCATGTACAGTCTCTCCGTCGCGCAAATGCAGCTGGTCGAGATCGCGAAGGCGCTCAGCCACGACGCCGAGGTCATCTTCATGGATGAGCCGACCTCGGCGATCGGCCATCGCGAGGCGCACCAGCTTTTCTCCGTCGTCCGGCGTCTGCGGGAGCGGGGGCGGGGCATCGTCTATGTTTCGCACCGCCTGTCGGAAATCTTCGACGTCGCCGATCGCTATACGGTTCTCCGCGACGGCGCCTATGTCGGCTCGGGATCGCTTGCCGAGGTCGATCGCGCGAGCCTCATTCGCATGATCGTCGGACGCGAGATTTCCGAGGAATACGCGAAAATCAATACGCCGACTGAAGAGGAGGGCTTGTCGGTTGTCGGCCTTACGTCGCCCGGCAAGATCGACGACATCTCCTTCACCGTGCGAAAGGGCGAAATCTTCGGCATCTACGGCCTCATGGGCTCGGGCCGAACCGAGATCTTCGACTGCCTCTTCGGTCTCGACCGGCCGTCGAAGGGCGAGGTGAAGCTGTTCGGCGAACGCCTTTCGGTCGCCACGCCCGCCGCGGCGATCGCACACGGGATCGCCCTGGTCACCGAGGACCGAAAGCTCAGCGGCCTCTATCTTAACGACAGCATTCGCCGCAATCTCAGCATGGCGACCATGAGGGACCTCAGCCCTCATTTCGTCGTCAACGCCGCCCGCGAGGCGAAGGCGAGCTGCGAGGCGATCGAACGGTTCCAGATCCGCGTCGGCCGCGACGTCGATCCCGTCGCCAGCCTGTCGGGCGGAAACCAGCAAAAAGTCGTGCTGGGGAAATGGTTTCTGACCAACCCGCGCGTGCTTCTTCTCGACGAGCCGACGCGCGGCGTCGACGTCGGCGCGAAGCGCGAGATCTCGCGCATCGTCGGCGACTTCGCAGCGGCCGGCGGCACGGTTGCGATGATCTCTTCAGAGGTCGACGAACTCCTCGGCATCGCCGACCGCATCATGGTCATGCGCGACGGACGGTCGGTCGAGACCCTCGATCGAACGCAAGCGACCGCCGAGAAACTCGTTCATCTCTCGGTTTAGCGAAGCGAGCAGGAATTCGAACGCCCGTGCTGGACAACCCTTCCATCGCCAAAAGCCAACAGGCCACGGCCTCCGCGACCCTGAAGGGGATCGCGCGGGAGTACGGCATCTATCTCGCCTTCGTCATCCTCGTCGTCGCGCTGTCCTTCGCCAACAAGTATTTCCTCACGCAGAGCAATATCTCGAACGTCCTGCTCCAGACGTCGATCAACGGTGTACTGGCTTTCGGGATGACCTTCGTCATCATTACTGGGGGCATTGATCTTTCGGTCGGATCGGTTCTAGCTCTGGCCGGCATCGTTTCGGCGAGCTTCGCCACGAACTCCCCGCAGGCGACGGTGGCGGGAGGCCCCTATCCGGTCTTCGTCGCCTTGACCGCCGGCGTCCTGGTCGGCGTTGCGAGCGGCGCCATCATCGGACCCATCGTCGCGCGCTTCAACGTTCCCGCGTTTGTTGCGACCCTGGGCATGCTCTCGGCGGCCCGCGGCTTGACGCTCATCTATGCGGGCGGGCGCCCTGTTCCGGCGCTGACGCCCCAGTATCGATGGATCGGCAACGGCAACGTGTTCGGCGTCCCGGCCCCGGTCGTCATCTTCGCCGCCATCTTCCTGGTCTCGTGGTTCGTGCTCGCCCGAACGAGGTTCGGCCGCTACGTGTATGCGGTCGGCGGCAACGCTCGCGCCGCCAAGACTTCGGGCATCAACGTCGTCAGGGTCAGAATCGCCGTCTACGTCATCAGCGGCGGATTCGCGGGCGTCGCCGGCATGCTGCTGGCGGCGCGCACCGGTTCGGCGCTGACGCAGGCCGGCATCGGCTATGAGCTCGACGCCATCGCCGCCGTCGTGATCGGCGGCATCAGTCTTTCCGGCGGTGTGGGGCGCATGACAGGCGCCCTGATCGGCGCGCTCATCATCGGCGTCATGAACAACGGCCTCGATCTGATGGGCATCGAATCTTACTACCAGCAAGTATTGAAAGGCATGCTGATCGTCGGCGCGGTCATGCTCGATCAGAGGCGGAATCTGGGCGGGTAGCCCTGACGGGATCGAGAGGAATTGCCTGGACGGAGGGTGTCGAACGCAGGTTCCGCGAATCGAGTTCCAAGGATGCGGCGCAATCGTGAGTCGCAACGGGGCGCGGGAGACAGGAAGAGGAGACGGAGATGAAACGGATGGGTTTCTTGTTGGCGGCGGCTTCGGCAGTCGCGCTGCTCGCTTCGCCCGCGCTGGCGGACAAGATCAAAATCGGCGCCGCGGTCTACGGGCTCAAGGCCGAGTACATGCAGCTTTGGTCGGCGGCGCTGAAGGACCATCCCGCGGTCAAGAGAGGCGATGTCGACGTGACCGTGTTCGACGGCAACTACACGGCGCTCACGCAGCAGGACCAGATCAACACGATGATCACTCAGAAGTACGACGCGATCATCTTCGTGCCGATCGACGCCGAAGCCGGCGCGACGCCGGTGGAGGCCGCGCATGACGCGAGTATTCCGGTCATCGGCTCCAACACGCGCGTGCATTCGGATCTGCTGACTTCCTACGTCGGATCGGACGACGTGGTCTCCGGCTACCTGGAAGGAAAGTCGGTGCTCGACCGCATGGGTTGCAAGGGCAACGTCGTGGTCATCGAAGGCCCAATTGGTCAGTCGGCGCAGATTTCCCGCCTCGAGGGCAACAAGAAGGCGCTGACCGAGTGCCCGAACGTCAAGGTGATCGAGGATCAGACCGCCAACTGGTCGCGCGCCGAAGCGCAGAAGCTGATGGAGAACTGGCTGACCGCTCATCCTGGGCAGATCAACGGCGTCATCGGTCAGAACGATGAAATGGCGCTCGGCGCGATCGAGGCGATCAAGGAAGCCAAGCTCGACCTGAAGAACTTCCCGACGGCCGGCATCGACGGCATCAGCGACGCGCTGCGCGCAGTGAAGGCGGGGGAAATGACGTCGATCTTGCAGGACGCGCATGCGCAGGCGCAGGGCGCGCTCGACCTGGCGATCTTCTACGCCAAGAAGGGCGACTACAAGCCGGAGTCCGATATCTGGGCGCAATACAAGGACATGCCCTGGAACGGCGGCAAGGACAAGATTTACAACGTTCCGTGGACCCCGGTGACGTCGGCGAACGTCGACGCCCTGCTCGCCCAGCGGTCGAAGTGAGAGGCGCCGAGGTAGCGGCGCGCTAGCCGAAGAAAGGGCGTACGCGCCTTCCCACAAAAGGGCGCGTACGCCGCAGTCCAAGAGTTCCGAAGGAATCAGAGAGATGTCCGACGCTCCTTTATCAATCGATCTTGATTTTTCCCTGAAGGGGAAACGCGCGCTGGTAACCGGGGGCGCATCCGGCATCGGCGCCGCGATCTGTCACGCCTTCGCCGCCAAGGGAGCGCGGGTCGCCGTCGTCGACCTCAACGCCTCCGCGGCCGAGGCCGAAGCGAAAGCGATCGGCGGCGGCGCGGCGGCGTTTGCCTGCGACGTCGCGGAACCCGCCTCCGTGCGAAGGGCGGTCGACGGCGTTCTCTCCGCGTTCGGCGGGATCGACATCCTCGTCAACAGCGCGGGCGTCGCACGCCTCGCGCCGGCGGAAGACCTGTCGCTCGAGGACTGGGACAAGACGATCGACATCAATCTGAAGGGCACGTTTCTCATGTCGCAGGCGGTCGGCAAGGCGATGATCGCCGCGGGCGGCGGCGGAAAGATCGTCAACCTCGCATCGCAGGCCGGCACCGTCGCGATCGATCAGCACGTCGCCTATTGCGCTTCCAAATTCGGAGTCATCGGACTCAGCAAGGTGCTCGCCGCCGAATGGGGCAAACATCGCGTCTGCGTCAACACGATCTCGCCCACCGTGGTTCTGACCGAACTCGGGAAGAAAGTCTGGGACAACCCAAATGGCGAGGCGCTGAAGGCGCGCATCCCGTCGGGCCGCTTCGCCCTTCCGGAAGAGATCGCCGCGGCCGCGGTTTTTCTGGCGTCGAACGGCGCCGACATGATCAACGGAGCGGATCTGCTCGTTGACGGAGGTTACACAATCGTTTGAGCGATCGCGCGTCGGATCGAAAAGGAAAAAGGGAGCCAAGGCTCATGCAACGCTTCATCAATAATCCAGACCTCGTCGTCGACGACACTGTGCGCGGCTTCGTCAAGGCGCACAGCGATCTCGTCAAGCTCGCCGACAACCCGAGGGTCGTGGCGTACGCGCAGGCGCCGGTCCAGGGCAAGGTCGGCGTCATCACCGGCGGCGGCTCGGGGCACGAACCGGCGTTCATCGGCTATGTCGGCCGGAATATGCTCGACGCCGTGGCGGTGGGCGAGATCTTCTCCTCGCCGACCGCCAAGAGCTTTCACGACGCGATCAAGATCGCCAATGGCGGCCGCGGGGTCGTCTGCCTCTACGGCAACTACGCCGGCGACAACATGAACGTCAAAATGGCGATAAAGCTGGTCGCCAAGGACGACATCGAGGTGCAGACCGTCGTCGCCAACGACGACGTCTGCTCCGCGCCGCTCGATGAGCGGGAGAAGCGCCGGGGGGTCGCGGGCGAGATCCTGATGTGGAAGGTCGGCGGCGCCAAGGCGGCGCTGGGCGGAAGCCTCGAGGAGGTGCGCGCCGCGGCGCAGAAGGCGATCGACAATTGCCGCTCCATTGGCGTCGGCCTCGGGCCGTGCACGCTGCCGGCGGTCGGCCATCCCAATTTCTCGATCGAGCCGGGAAAAATGGAGGTCGGCATCGGCCATCACGGCGAGCCGGGGACGCGGGTCGAGCCGCTGAAGCCCGCAGCGGACGTGGCGCGCGAAATGACCAAGGCGGTGCTCGACGATCACGATCTGCCGGCTGGGACGGAAGTCGCAGTCCTCATTTCGGGACTCGGCGCGACGCCGACTAACGAGCTCTACATCCTCAACGACACCGTCGAGGAGGAAGTCCGCGCCCGCGGCCTCAAGGTCGCCCGCACCTATATCGGCAACTTCTTCACCTCGCTCGAGATGGTCGGCGCGACGCTGACGATCATGGCGCTCGACGGCGAACTCAAGGAGCTGCTCGCCGTCGACGTGGCGTGCCCGGCGCCGCTGTAGGAGACCATCCAATGGAAAGCTTCTCCAACGCCGACGGCGGCGACATCGTTCTGGAGATCGCCCGGCGCATCGTCGAGAACCGGGCCTATCTCAGCGATATCGACGGCCTGATCGGCGACGGCGATCACGGCGTCAACATGGCCAAGGGGTTCTCGCTTGCGGCGGAGCGGCTGCGCGGCAAGGCGCAGCCGCTTGGCGCTTCGCTGGGGACGCTCGGCGACGTGCTGATGACGGAGATCGGCGGGTCGATGGGTCCGCTCTACGGAGTGATGTTCTCGGGCTTCGCCGACACTCTTAAGGAAGTCCAGGACATCGACGCCGCCGTTTTCGAGCGGATGCTTCGCAATGGCCTGGAAGAAGTCCAGTCAATCGGCGACGCCAAGGTCGGCGACAAGACGCTGATCGACGCTTATGCGCCGGCGCTGCAGGCGTTCTCTGCGGCGACGGCGAACGGCGAGCGCTTCGGCGACGCGCTCGACGCGCTCGTCGCCGCCGCCGAGAAGGGACGCGACGGTACGGTCGACCTCGTCGCCAAGATCGGCCGGGCGAGCAGACTCGGCGAGCGTTCCCGGGGCGTGCTCGATCCGGGCGCGGCGTCCTGCGCGATCATTTTGCGGGCGTTCGCCGAGGGCGCGAAAGCGAAGCTCGATTCGTCCGAGCCACGAAAACCGGATGGGGCGCAATCATGAGAGTGGCCTTGGGCGCGGACAGCGCCGGAAAACCCCTGCTTGACGTGATCGCGGCGCACCTTGCGCGACGGTCCGATTTGACGGTCGCGGACCTGAGCGAGCCAGGCTACTACGCCGACGTGGCGGCCAAGGTCGCCCACGCGGTGCTGGCGGGCGAGCACGAGCGGGCCGTCCTCTTCTGCGGAACGGGCATCGGGGTTTGCATTTCCGCCAACAAGGTGCCGGGCGTCCGCGCCGCCCTCACGCACGACACCTATTCGGCCGAGCGGGCGGCGAAGTCGAATAACGCCCAGATCATCACGATGGGCGCGCGCGTCATCGGCCCGGAACTGGCCAAGGCGATCGTCGACACCTGGCTGGCGTCGGCCTTCGACCCGGAAGGACCCTCGGCGGCCAACGTCGCGGCGATCGACCGCCTGGATTCCCGCAAGGGCGCGGGCTGAGCGATCGCCGGCGGCGGCAACCGGCTGACCGGGCCAGAGGGAAGCCCCGGCGCCCCGGCGGCGGTCCTGCTGCCTGCTGGCGGAGGGCGAGGCGGCGGGCGAGGCCATGCCCGGGCTCGAACCGGCTCGACACGTGCGATAGAGACCTTCTATCTTCATCCCGCCTACCCCAGGTCGAGTCGGGAGGATCGTTTCTGTGACGGACAGCGAGAGCGAGCTTCGCAGCAGCGTTCGGCCGCGCCCTGCGCCAGTCGAGGCGGGCGGCGCCACGCCGTTGCGCTTCGGCGACGACCCGTACGTCTGGGTGAGCTGGCTCTATTATCAGGAAGGGATGACTCAGTACGATATCGCCCAGACGATGGGCATATCGCGCGCGACGGTCATTGCCTATCTCAACGAGGCGCGCGAGCGCGGCATCGTCAAGATCGCGATCGAGCCCGCGCGGCTCGCCTCGCTGACGATCGCGCAATCGATGAGGAGCCATTTCAGCCTGCGCGACTGCCTCGTCATTCCAAACGGCGCCGACGACCGGGCGCTCGGCGATCGGTTGGGCGCCGCAGGAGCGATGGCGCTGCGGAAGGTCCTCAAATCGGGCGATACGCTCGCCGTCACCGGGGGCCGGACCGTCATGGCCGTCGGCGACAGCCTCAGGGTCGCGGGGCTGCAGGACGTGACCGTCGTGCAGGCGATCGGCGGCGCCATTGCCCGCAATCCCGCTTCGCCGTCGCAGTGCGCCTCCGCGATCGCCTCGGCAGTGAACGCAACCTGCGTGACTCTTTCTGCGCCGGCCGTCGCCTCGAGCGTCGAGGCGAGGGCGATCATGGTTGCGGAGCCGCTCGTCGCTGAGCAGCTGAGCATTCTCATGCGCGCCAACAAGGCGCTGTTCGGCATCGCCTCGTTGCGGCCGAACGCTTCCCTCTACAGCGAGGGCGTCTTCGAAGCCGCGGAGTTGCAGAGCTACATCGACGGAGACGCGGTCGGCGTGCTGGCGGCTCGATTCATCGACGCCTGGGGGCAGCCGGTCGCGGGCGTGCTCGACAACCGCGTGATCGGCCTTTCGCTCGAGGATCTGCTCCGCGTCGACCTGCGCATCTGCGTGGCGGGCGGATTCGACAAGGTGCCGGCGATTCTCGCGGCGCTCCGCCGTGGTTACGCCAACGTGCTTGTTACCGACGCCGCCACGGCGCGGGGCGTGCTCAGGGCCGACGGCGGCGTCGAGCTCGATCGACGAGCGAACGACAGGCAGGCGGTGAGGGACCGCGGCCGAGAGCCACGGGAATACGTCAAGAAGTTCATCAACGAGCCCGATGACGTGGTCGAGGAGATGCTCGACGGCGCCATCCGCGCCCATCGCGCCTACATACGGCCGCTCGCTTTCTCGCGGCGCGCGCTCGTGGCGCTGGACGGGCCGCGTCAGGGCAAGGTCGGTCTCGTGATCGGCGGCGGGTCGGGCCACGAGCCCTGCTTTCTCGGCTACGTCGGCAAGGGCCTCGCTGACGCCGTCGCGGTCGGCAACATCTTCTCGACGCCGCCTCCCGATCCGATTTTCCAGTGCGTGCAGGCGGTCTCCGGCGGCGCCGGCGTTCTGCTCGTGTATGGCAACTATGTCGGCGACGTCATGAATTTCGACATGGCCGCGGAGCTCGCGCGCGATCACGGCGTCGAAACGCGGTCGATCATGACGACCGACGACGTCGCTTCGTCGCCGCGCGAGAATCGCGACTCGCGGCGCGGCGTCGCCGGCAACGTCTTCGTCTTCAAGGTCGCAGGAGCGGCTTGCGACAAGGGCTGGAGCCTGGACGCCTGCGAGGGAGTCGCGCGCAAGGCGAATGCGCGCACCTACACGGTCGGGGTCGCGCTCGAGCCCTGCTCGCTGCCGCAGACCCGCCGCTACAATTTCGAGATCGGCCCCGAAGAGATCGAGATCGGCATGGGCATTCACGGCGAGCCGGGCGTCGTGCGCGGCGAGCTCGCGCCCGCCGACGAGATCGTGGACAAGATTCTCGACCAGATCTTCTCGGAGATGCGCCCGGTCTCCGGCGACAAGGTCGCCGTTCTGGTCAATTCGCTGGGCGGCACGCCTCTGATGGAGCTGTACATCCTCTATCGCCGCGTCGAGCAGCGGCTAACCGCCAAGGGCGTCGAAATCGACATGAGCCTCGTCGGCCACTACTGCACGTCGATCGACATGGTCGGCGCGTCCGTGTCGCTTCTGCACCTCGATCGCGAGCTGCATGAGCTTTTGCATCATCCTTGCCGTACCGCGTTCCTGCAGGTGGGCTGATCTCGGCGGTTGCTGAGCGGAGATTTCCATGGTCGAGCTCCTATCCCATTGCCTGAACCGCATGTTCCATAACATCTCCGCCTCGATCGAAGAGACGAAGGATCACCTTTCGGCGCTAGACGGCGTCATCGGCGACGCCGACCACGGCGTCACGATGTCGATCGGCTTCCAGGCGGTGAAGGCCGAGCTGTCGCGACGCAACGTCGACGCCATGGCGGCGGAGGACTTGATGAACACTGCGGCGATGGCGTTCCTCAATTCAGTCGGCGCCTCCACCGGGCCGCTTTACGCGACCGGGATGTGGCGCGCCGCCCAGGCGCTTGCGGGCGCGGCCGACGCGACGCCGGCGATCCAGGCCGCGATTGTCAAGGGAATCGCCGACGGCGTGCGCGAACGCGGCAAGGGACAGCGCGGCGACAAGACGATGCTCGACGCCTGGATCCCGGCTGCAGAGGCCGGCGCCGCTGCGGTCCGGCGGTCGGAGAGCGCCGAGCAGATGTGGCGGGAAATCATCGCCGCCGCCGAAGCGGGCGCGGACGCGACGCGATCGATGGTCGCGTCCAAGGGACGGGCGGCGCGACTGGGCGAACGGGCGCTCGGCCACGTCGATCCCGGTGCGACGAGCGCGGTCATCATTCTCAAGGCGATGGCGCTGACGTTCTGCGGGAACGCGGCCGGGACGGCGAAGAGCGCAGAACGCGGAACGCCCCGGTTCCGCAGGGCGGAAACGCATGAAGAAGCCGGGAAGGGATCACGAAGCTGATCGCTTGGCGGCGACGCGGTCAAAGCGCGAAACGAAATCCTGAGACGACAAGCGGGTGCGCTGCGACCTAGCGTCGCATGCGATCGAGTGGTTGGCGACCTGCAAGCTTTTGAATTTTCGCGACATTGCGCCCCGAAAGCGCCGAGCGCACGCCGGCATGACGGACGCACACGGTGTTAATCGCCAAGCCTTTGACTTTTGTCGACCGTCGCTCGACAAAAACGGCTTGACGTTTGTCGATCGTAGGTAGACAAATATCAATCAAAGGCGAGCTCCATGCGGCCTGCGGAGGAAACGTGACGTCGCTGCTGCAAAGGAAAGGGCTCAAGAAGCCGTTCGGCGGCGCTTTGGCGATGCGAAACGATTGTTTCCAGTTTGAAACTGCTGGTCGCGGGCCCAAGCTGAGCCTGGACTCGCAGACGATCGTCGGCGCAATTCTTGGCCTCCGCCGCCAGCGGCGCGACCCTCTCGACAGAATTGACTTCCACAAGACGAGCGCTGCGGCCCGGACGATCTCCCGCGGCTGCATCGAGAGGCACGCCTCGCACAGCGCATTCAAACACCTGGAGCCCGTATCCGCGGGCCGAGAGGAGGAGGGAAGATGACTTCAACAATGTTGGCGAACGAACTTCCGGAGACGATGAAGGCCGTCGTGGCCTATGCGCCGCGCGATTACCGCATCGAGACGGTTCCTGTCCCGCGAGCCGGCCCCGACGATATCATCATCGAGGTGGAGTGCTGCGGCATCTGCGCCGGCGATTCGAAAGCATACTGGGGGGCGCCTTCCTTCTGGGGCGACGCCGAGCAGCCCGCCTACATCAAGGCGCCGATGATCCCGGGCCACGAGTTCGTCGGCGTCGCCGTCGAACTCGGCGAGAATATCGCCCGTCGCGGCGAATTCCATCTCGGCGAGCGGCTGATCTCGGAGCAGATCGTGCCGTGCGACGACTGCCGCTTCTGCAAGAGCGGCCAGTACTGGATGTGCGAGCGCCACGACGTCTACGGCTTCCAGAACAACGTGAACGGCGCGATGGCGAAGTACATGCGTTTCCCGGCGACCTCGCGCACCCACAAGGTTCCGAACAATTTGCCGCTCGAAAAGGCGGCGCTGATCGAGCCCTACGCCTGTTCGGTCCATGCCGTGAACCGCGGGCTCATCGAACTCGACGACTTCGTCGTTCTCGCCGGCGCAGGGCCGCTGGGTCTGGGCATGGTCGGCGCAGCGCGGCTCAAGAACCCGTCGAAACTGGTTGTGCTCGACGCCAAGCCCGAAAGGCTCGAGATCGCCAAGCGTTACGGCGCCGACCTGGTGTTCAATCCGCTCAAGGACGACGTGGTCAAAATCGTCAAGGAGATGACCGGCGGATACGGGTGTGACGTCTACATCGAAGCGACGGGCCATCCTTCGAGCGTCGTGCAGGGCCTGAAGATGATCCGCAAGCGCGGGCGCTTCGTCGAGTTCAGCGTGTTCGGCGACGACGTCACCGTCGACTGGAGCATCATCAGCGACCGCAAGGAGCTCGACCTCTACGGCTCCCATCTCGGCCCCTACTGCTATCCGTTCACCATTGCGGCGATCACCGACGGGCGTCTGCCCACCGATGGCGTGGTCACGCACCGCTTGCCGTTGTCCGACTTCCAGAAGGGCATCGACATGATGCACAAGGGAGAGGGTTCGATCAAAATCATCCTCATACCGTAGGTTATAAGCGCCGCCCGCCCTCGCATCAGCGCGGGCTGGGCGGCCAGCAAATCCGCTTGCATTGGCGAGTCCATCGCCCTGACGCCGAGGAGGGGAAGGGTCGCTGTTTGCCTTTGCCGAGCGGTTGCACGAGGGAGAGAGCGAGGGAGTTTTCAAATGACGGACAAAACGACCGGCCTGTTCAGCGACTACATCGCGGGACGGATAAGCCGCCGCGAACTGATGACGCGCGCGGGCAAGCTTGGCCTCGGCGCCGCGGCGATCGGAACGATGCTGGGCGGCGCGCAGACCCGGGCCATGGCGGCCAACTTCGACTGGCAGAAGGAGAAGGGCAAGGCGATCAAGCTGCTGCTCAACAAGCATCCGTACACCAACTCGCTGCTGATGCAGATCGAGAATTTCAAGGCGCTTACCGGGCTCGCGGTCACCTGGGACATTTTCCCGGAAGACGTCTACTTCGACAAGGTGACGACCGCGCTGTCGAGCAAGTCCACCGGCTATGACGCGTTCATGACGGGCGCCTACCAGACCTGGCAGTACGGCCCCGCCGGTTGGCTGGTCGACCTGAACGAGTTCATCAAAGATCCCGCCGCCACCTCGCCGGACTGGAACGTCGGCGACATCCTCCCGGGTCTGCTCCACTCTGACGCCTGGTCGGGCGTGCCCGGCGAACCGCTCGGCGGTCCGAACGCCAAGCAATGGGCGCTGCCCTGGGGCTTCGAGCTGAACTCGATCGCCTACAACAAGCGCATGTTCGACCAAGCCAAGATCGAGCCGCCGAAGAACCTGCCCGACCTGATCGAGAAGGCGGTGAAGGTGCAGACGGACGTCAAGGGGATCTATGGCGTAGGCGTGCGTGGCAGCCGCAGCTGGGCGACGATCCACCCAGGTTACCTCTCCGGGCTGACCAGCTATGGCGGCGCCGACTTCACGGTGGAGAACGGCAAGCTCAAGTCGGCGGTGAACAGCCCGCAATGCAAGGCTTTCACCAAGCTCTGGGTCGACATGATCCAGAAGGCCGGTCCGAAGAACTGGACGAATTACACTTGGTACGAGGTGGGCAGCGACCTCGGCGCAGGGACCTCGGCGATGATTTTCGACGCCGACATTCTCGGCTTCTTCCAGCAGAGCGGCGACACGAAGGAGAAGGGCAACATCGGCTTCGAGGGCTTCGCCGCCAACCCGGACAAGAAAGAGCCGACGCCGAACGTCTGGATCTGGTCGCTGGCGATCAACGCGGCCTCGAACAACAAGTCGGCCGCCTGGCTGTTTCTGCAATGGGCGGCGGCGACGCAACAGTGCCTGTTCGCGGCCACGAAGGCGGACTTGGTCGACCCGGTGCGGCAGTCGGTGTGGGATGACAAGGGCTTCCAGACCCGCCTGAACGACAAGTTCGCCGGCTACCTCGAGCAGTATAAGGCCTCGGCGCCGGGCTCGAAGATCTACTTCACCCCGCAGCCGTTGTTCTTCAATCTGACGACCGATTGGGCCGCCAGCCTGCAGAAGATGTACGCCAAGGAAGTAGGGGTCGACGAGGGCCTTGATCAGCTCGCCGAAAACGTCATGAAGCAGCTGACCGACGCCGGCATCGCCCAGTAATCGAACAAGCGGGGGCGCGCGCCGCCCCCGCTTCCTTCACGGATTCTTTCGTCATGAGTACTTCCGGTGTAGCTGGCGTGAACGCCCGCCCGGTCCCGCGACGACACGGCGCGCGCATGGCCGGCGTGCTGCCGTACCTCTTGAGCATGCCCGCCCTGCTCGCCTGCGTCGGCATCCTGATTCCATTCATAAACGCCGTCTATTATTCGCTGCAACGCTACAATCTCGCCTTCCCGACCACGCGGAAGTTCATCTGGTTCGGCAACTACGTCTCCCTGCTCAGCGACGCGGGGTTCTGGCACACCATTCTGGTTTCCATGACCTACACCATACTCACGGTGGGTCTGGAGCTGTTGCTCGGGCTCGGCATCGCCATGCTGCTGTGGCGCCGCACGCTGGTGACGAACCTGCTCAGCGTCGCGTTGATCCTCCCCCTGATGGTGGCGCCTGCGATCGCCAGCCTGATGTGGAAGCTGATGACCAACGCCAACTTCGGCATCCTCAGCTACTTTGTCTCGCTGCTCGGCTTTCACGACTTCAAGTGGGCGTCCGCTCCGCAGACCGCCATGTTCACCGTCGTTCTGGTCGACATGTGGGTGTACACGCCGTTCATCACCATTTTGCTGCTCGCCGGACTGCGCGGCCTCCCCCGCCAGCCGTTCGAGGCGGCCGAACTCGACGGCGTCCCGGCGACCTTCGTGTTCTTCCGCATCATGCTGCCGATGCTGTTTCCCTACATTCTGACGGCCGGGCTGTTTCGGATGCTCGACTCCATCCAGCAGTTCGACATCATCTACGCCATGACGCAGGGCGGCCCGGGCGACACGCTCATGGTCTTCCAGATCCAGGCCTACACGCAGGCGTTCATCTTCACCAACATCGGCCGGGCCTCGGCGATCCTCGTGATTCTCTGGGCCATCACCTACGCGCTGAGCAACGTCTTCGTGAAGAACTGGCTGCGGCTGCGCGAGCGGGCCCGCGGACGGGCCTGACGGGAGGATGCTTCGATGAATGGCAAGTCCGTCCTGCGCGCCGTCGCGCTGACGCTGATCGGTCTGTTCTTCCTGTTCCCGCTGTTCTGGGTCGTCCTGATGTCGTTCATGACGAACGCCGACATCCTGCGCAACCCGCCGAGCCCGTTCTTCTCGCCGACGTTTCATAATTACGTGGCGCTGGTCTCGGGGCAGCTCGTCACGACCGTTGGCACTCAGAAGATCGACTATATGCTCAACCTCTTCAACAGCACCGTGCTGAGCGCATTCTCGGTGATCCTGTCGTTGATACTCGGCGTCCCCGCGGCCTACGCGTTCGCGCGCTACAAGTTCCGCCTCGGCGAGGACATGGCGTTCACCCTCCTGAGCTTCCGCTTCGCCCCGCCGCTGTTGGTGCTGCTGCCGCTTCTGCTCTATTTCCAGAGCATTGGGCTCTACGACACCTACATCGGCCTCATTTGGGTCTACCAGCTCATCACGCTGCCGCTCGTTCTTTGGATCGTCCGCGGCTACTTCGAGGACGTCAGCGAGGACATCGAATTGGCCTACCGGCTCGACGGCCATAGTTGGCTGAGCACCTTCTTCCGGATCTCCATCCCGCTGGCCCGGCCGGGCATCGCTGCGGCGGCCCTGCTCAGCTTCATTTTCGCCTGGAACAACTTCATCTTCGCCCTGATCCTCGGATCGTCGTCGGTTCAGCCGGTGACCGTTGGGGCGCTCGCCTTCGTCACCGCCTCCGGCATCGAGTACGGCCAGATCGCCGCGGCGCTGGTGTTTTCCATCGTGCCGACGCTGGTGCTGGCGATGTTCACCCAGCGTTACCTCGTTGAGGGTCTTAGCCTCGGCGCGATCAAGGGCTGAAGGAGCGAGCGATGGCTTTCCTCGAGATTACCGGCCTCAGCAAGTCCTTCAAGCAGCATGAGGTCATCCGCGACCTGTCGGTGGCGATCGAGAAGGGCGAGTTTTTGGTCATCTTCGGCCCCTCGGGTTGCGGAAAGACCGTGCTGTTGCGACTGATCGCCGGCATGATGCAGCCGGACGCCGGCGACATTGTCATCGACGGCCGGTCGGTTGTCGATTTGAACCCTGAGAACCGTGACATCGGGATGGCGTTCCAGAACTACGCCCTCTACCCGCATATGACCGCTTACGAGAACATCGCAAGCCCGCTGCGGTCGCGTCACGTCCCCGAGGCGGAGGTCGGGACGCGCGTACACGACACGGCCCGCATGCTCCGGATCGACCACGTGCTCGATCACCTGCCGAAGGCGCTGTCGCAGGGCCAGAAGCAGCGCACCGCGCTGGCGCGCAGCCTCGTGGGGCGGCCAAGCGTGGTGCTGCTCGACGACCCGCTGCGAAACGTCGACGCCAAGATCCGCTACGAAATGCGCTTCGAGCTGCCGCGCGTCCTGCGCCGCTACGAAGCGACCGTCATTTACGTGACACAGGACTACAAGGAGGCGATGGCTCTCGGCGACCGCGTCGCCGTGCTGGTGGACGGCGCTTTTCGCCAGGTCGCGCACCCGCACGAAGTCTACGACGCGCCAGGCACGACCCGCATAGCCCGGCTGTTCGGCGATCCGCCGATCAACCTCGTGCCGGTTCAACCCGTCACCGCCGCCGGCGGCGTCGAGATGAACGTGGCAGGCGGCACGGTGCGTTTGCCGGCGGACAGCGCCGCGGTCGCCGGACGCGACTGCACGTTCGGTATCCGCTCGGAGGACATTTGGGTGTCGCTGGAGCCGACGGAAGGGCTCCCGGTGACGCTCGAGGCGATCACGCCGGTGAACAACCGCCTGGTGATGCTGCTGCGCGGCGACGAGGGCACGGAGCTGTTCGCGAGCTGTCCGCAGGGCAGCGCGCTCGACCATCTGCGGGGCCGGCACAAGGCCTGGGCCACGATGGATCTGGCGCGCGCGCATTTCTTCGACCACGGCGATGGCGTGAGGATCTGAGAGAATTCCATGGCGACGCTCAAACTCAACAACGTCTCGAAGGTCTACGATGGGGCCGGCGAGCGCGCCGTCGACGCCGTGACGATGCATATCGACGACGGCGAGATCATCGCCCTTCTCGGCTCCTCCGGCTGCGGCAAGACGACGACGCTGCGCATGGTGGCCGGCCTCGAGTCGGTGACAGACGGCGAGATCCGTGTCGGCGACCGCGTAGTGAACAACGTCACGCCGTCGCAGCGCAATATCGCCATGGCGTTCGAGACGTACGCCCTTTATCCGCCCTTGCGGGTGCGGGAGAACATCGCCTTCGGCCTACTCAGGGATCGGGCGCCGAGCGCCGAGATCGAAAAGCGGGTGAAGTCGATCGCCGCGATGCTCGAGATCACGGATCTGCTCGAGCGGTTCCCGCCGTCCATTTCAGGCGGCTCGCAGCAAAGGGTGAGCCTGGCGCGCGCGCTGATCCGCAACGCCGCCGTCTACCTTCTGGACGAGCCGATGTCGCAGCTCGAACCGCAGTTGCGGGCGCTGTTGCGCGCGCGCATCAAGGACTACCTCATCGCGCACAAGATGACGACCGTGGTCGTGACGCACGATCAGACCGAGGCGATTGCGCTCGCTGACCGCATCGCGGTGATGGAGAAGGGCGTCCTGCAGCAGTTCGCCACCCCCCACGATCTGCAGGAACGGCCGGCGAATCTGTTCGTGGCGTCGTTCATTGGCGAGCCGCCGATGAACCTGTTCCCCGCCGTGGCGAAGGACGGCAAGATCGCGGTGCTCAATGAGCGGCAGGAAGTGGCCTTTCACGTGCCGTTGGGCTCGGAGGCCGCCAGCAGGCTCGGCGACGGGAAGCGCATCATGGTCGGCGTCCGGCCGCACAGGATCCGCCTGGCGTCGGGCGGAGAGGTCACCGGCGCAACCTTGGTCGGCGAGGTGAGCTCGAACCATTGGCTTGGCGACCACTGCCAGGTCGGCTTCCAGGTGCGCGGCTGCTCTGTGATCGCGGTCGCCGGGCGCGATCTGCAGGCGCGTCCAGGCTCGCAGCTTCCTGTCGTCATCCCGGGCGAGGCGGTGCGCATCTTCGACGTCGACAGCGGCGCCGCCATTCTCCAGGATGCGGAACCTGCGGTTTCGCTCGTTGTCTGAAGCGAGAACCGGCTGCCTCAAGGCCGCTGGCGGCGGGTTCCGCCGGCTGGCTGCTGCTTTCCGCGCCGCCCGAGCGCAAGAGCGTAGACCGCGCCACGTTCTAAAAGCGAGAGCCTAGCGTTCACCGACGGACCGCGACTAGGAACAGGCGCGGGTAGGGCAGCAGCACCTTTCCGTCGGACTGCGCCGGATAGGCTTCCCGCAGGCCGTCGCGATAGCGGCTGAGGAAGGCGCAGCGCTCGTCGTCGCTCAGCCGCTCGAGGAACGGCTGCAGGGCGGAGCCGGCGAAAAAGTCCGCAACCCCCGCCGCACTGTCGAACATGTAGACATACGTGGTCATCCACAGCTCTATCGCGGACGAGATCGGCTGCAGCCATTCGTAGTAGTCGTCGAGGGCGGCGATCAGCGGCTGCGTTTTGGCCACCGGCACGAGCCGCGACGACCACGGGCCCTCGGCGGCGACCATGCGCATGAGCGCGTGCGAGGATTCGTTGGCGGTCGACGGCATCTGCGCGGCGAACACGCCCCCCGGCGCGAGCGACTCCGCCAGGCGCGGGATGAGCTTGTGGTGATCCGAAAGGAAGTGCAGCGCCGCGTTGCTGAAGATGAGGTTTGGCGGCGCGTCGGGCGTCCAGTCGGCGATGCTGAGCCGGACGAATGTCGCCTTGGGGGCTCGCAGGCGGGCATGTGCGAGCATCGCGTCCGAAGTGTCCACGCCGGTCAGATCCGCCTCCGGAAAGCGGCGTGCCAGAAGCTCTGAACTATTGCCCGGTCCGCACCCGAGGTCATAGACGAGGCGGGCCGAGTCGAGCGGAACGCGCGCGAGCAGGTCGCGCGCGGCGCGCGTCCGCACGTCCACGAACTTCATATAGAGGCTGGGGTTCCAGTCGCTCCAGGAAGACGTCCCGATCGGAACCGGAAAAGGCATTTCTTCAGTCATTCCTCGTCCCGGCCGGCCGCCGGGCGCTCCGAATTAGATTAGTTGACTAAAATAGTCAACTAGACTAGCGCCCTGCACGGTGAACCACAGGATGCCGCTTTGATCGAACAGCGGCGTATGTGGGTCACGCGCCGCTGGGCTTGGCAATCTGTATTCGGCGATTTTTCCAGTACTGGGATCGAGTTTGCCGATGTAGCCGGCAAAGTTTGCGGTGAACCAAATGGCGCCGTCGCGATCGGCGACGAGGCCGTGTGGGCCGGACATCGCCGTATCCACGTGATATTCCGTGATGCGGCCGGTCGTGGGGTCGATGTGCCCCAGCGCATTAGCCATCTGGGCAGTGTACCAAATCGTACCGTCGAGCGATGCAAGCGGGTCATGCGGGCGGGAACCAGGCGTCGGAAGCGCCCATTCTCTAAAGGCCACTTGCGCCGGACCGGGGACGATCGCGCCTTCTGGCTTCGCCTTTTCCGGAGCGAGCCATCGTCGGACCATTTTGCAAACACCTTGTAGACGGTCGTGTAGTGGATCACGGCGGTCCCGTCGCCTGCCTCGGGTACCGGCAGGCACTTCCATTGCATACCCGTGTAGAGT
>Ga0074046_10001659_pt1 | contig 19829 bp, 18 predicted proteins | sample BogForMeECP23OM3_FD_94441 | JGI IMG/M metagenome (GOLD analysis project Ga0074046, IMG submission 94441) | Bog forest soil microbial communities from Calvert Island, British Columbia, Canada - Bog Forest MetaG ECP23OM3 | ecosystem: Environmental > Terrestrial > Soil > Wetlands ... | reverse complement strand
GAGAACGGGCTCTGGTTCGCCGGACAATACGCGGCCGGGTGCATAAAGCTGCACATTCACAGAAGTTGAGGTGGGAGCAGGTCTCGCGGTAGAGACGGGGCTTGCCCCGTCGCCACGCAAGCTATGCGAAAAAGCAAAGCCCCCTCGAAAGGGGGCTTGGGACAAATCGGCAAACGCTTCTAGCTGTCGCCGGCGACGGTGCGCACCTTCCCGGGCAGGAAATGGTAGGGTGGCCACGGACCGGTTACGACCATCTGGCAATTCTTCAGTTGCTTGGCGGCCGTGCTGTAGCGGTTTTGATATTTTTCGATCGACTTGGTATCGATGAGGTGCGCGATATCGAGCAACATTCCGTCGGCATCGACCTTCTTGCAGCTGACTTCTTCCTCGAGGGGGTTGAAGAGCTTGTGCACCTGGACGGAGAGGGCGCGCGCTTTAGTCTGGCGTTCGCGCTCACGGGATGCCTTCTCGCGCAGCTTGATAAGGTACTCGCGGCCGACCGTATCGGGCAGGACGATCTCTTCCGTGGACCCGCGGAGAGAACCGTCGCGGACCGTCAGTTTGATGCGCATTTCGGACTTGCCGCGCAGCCGCTCCACGCTCTCACAGAAAGTGCGCCGGTTGGCTCGAACCGCCTGGCGGATGGCATCTTCGGTGTCGAAAATCGTTCCGAAGCGAAAGGGCAGGACAGTAGCGGTTCGGAAGCTCTGGCTGACCACCCGGGCATGCTCCAGCACCGACTTTTCGTCGAGTGTCGAGGTCGCGCGGTCATATTCACTGACGATCACCGCGAATTCTCCGCTCGGGTAGCTCATGACGGGAGCGGAGTTCACCCCCTGGATTCCATCTAAAAGGAAGGGACGACGGGCGCGAACACCGTTAGCTAGGGTCTGGTGTTCCGTGAGGCAGTACGCGTACCACGACATGCACTCTCTCCGAATTGCACCGGGGCCTTGGGCGCCCCTTTAGATTTTCATTTAAAGCTAGGGCTGCGTTTCTACCTGGAAGTTTTGGTTTTTTGGGTTAAGGTGAACGCGAAATGCTGCGTCCAAAGCCATACTACTGCCAGCGCAGGTTATTTGCAACCTTTCTTATGATGATTGCATCGCTGATTCGTCTCAATTTGCTACGAACGCGGGTTTGAAGGCAAAAGATCTTTAAGGAAAAAGATTAGGACATTCCGTCGCTCCCCGATTTCTCCCCAATAGCTCCCCTCGGATGAGTGCAGGCCCCGCTAAGCGTTGGCTGAGAAGAAAATGGGGTGCCCATTTCTCGCGGCTTTCGAGAAGTGGACCGCTGGACAGCCGACACCGGAGCGGGCTCGGTTTTACGGCGGGTGGCCCAGCCTTCTGATGACACCCACACAGTGGGTGCCCCATCCTTCGCGGCCTCTTGCGAAGGGTGGGTGGCAGACTGATCGCACAATGGGCTTCGCCTTTCACGCCGCCTGTGCCCGAAACGAAATCTTCCCCCACCCCTCATTCACCCGCACCGGCCCAGGTTCGTCGAAGAGATAGAAACGATAACTGCTCCAGCGCCAATCCTCAGGCGCCGCCGCCAGACCTCGCTGCACCGGATTGCGGTGCCTATACCGCAGTTTCTCTACGCGTTTCTTCTCCGTCCAAACATTGAAATCATAGAAGCGTGTCTGCCAGAACGGCGCGCGCTCAGGAGTCTCCCCAAACAGCTTTATCTGGCGCAGATCGCATGGTTTAATTTTCGGCAACAAGGCACGAGCCGTACGTTGCTTCAACACTTGCATCACCGTCGAAGGGGTCCCGACCTCTGGTTCGTTCAGAAGTAAGTGGATATGTTCCGGCATCACGACATACCCCACCACCACAAACCGATAGCGCTTGCGGGTTTGTTCTAACACGGAGAGCAAGCGATCGCGGCCCCGTGCGGAACGCAAAAGAGGCATGCGGCGATAGCAAGAACACGTGATAAAGTGCAAGTGATCGCCACCGTAGTAGCGATGCAAGCCGCGAGGCATGACAGGCATTATGCTATCAGCAGCATGGCCGCCCACCCTTGCAAAAAACGCAAGGATGGGGCACCCACGTTCTGATATGGGAAAAGAAGAACAGAGCGTGGAGGAGGGTGGGCCACCCGCCCTAGCGGCAGCCGTCAAAAGGAGAATTTACGATGCCAATTACGGCATACCCGCCCACGCCCGAAACATCTCGGCCGGGCATATTGAGTCTCTTTGCCCAGCCGGCCTTTAGGTTGCGTTATTTCGTCGTAGGCAGCCTCACGTTTGTCGTTGATATCATCGTGTGCCTTATGGTTTTCGTGCGTGGTCACAGTCATCTAACGTTCTACCAGGGTTGCCTGCCGTTGTTCTCGATGGTCAGCCTGGCGTACCTGTGGCGTCGTGCGATAAGGCAGCATGAGTTCCTATATGAGATTCAATCGGTTCTGCTTCGGCAAGCAGACGAAAAGATGATGGAGGCCGGATCACCGCTTAATATCGCCTTGTGCGTCTCTGCAGACCTGATCAACAGCGCGCTGGTGCTTGCCTGCTTTGCGGTATATTTCCTCTTGGGGTTGCTGTTTGTAAAGCTAGGCCAAATCAGCCTCGGGCTGCTAATTGCCTATCTTGCGCTAGCTTTCGTCATGATTTTGCTGGCGGGCGGGCTGGGCAAATGCCGCTACCTTATGAAATCTTAAGGGGGCACTGGGGGGCCGCTGGATCGGGTGGCCCCCATCTCCGGCGGGTAAGTATAACGCGCGTTACTCAGTGTTGGTCAGAACAGAAAATGGGGAAACCCGGGGACAGACGGGACGTTTTCTGATCCTAGTGACGTGGCATTCACGCTTTCTGTTGCTTCTGGCCAGCGGCGCGACCCTGTAGAGCGATGGTCACCGCGCGCAGCATGTCGCCGGCCGGAGCGGGCTTGCCCGTCCAGATTTCAAATTGCCGCGCAGCCTGTTGCACAAACATTTCGACTCCGGGGATGACGGCGATCCCTTTGGCGCGCGCCACCCCCAGCAGGTGGGTCTCGACCGGGTCGTACACCATGTCGAAGACGACGCGCGCCTGAATCTCCTCGTCTTTCAGCGGGCAGTCGCGTGTGTTCCCCATGCCAACCGGAGTGGCGTTAATGATGACGTCGAAGGCAATCTTGCGCAGCTCGGCGCGTTTGATGGTGCGCGCTTTCGCCTGGCGTGCCAGCTTCTGCGCCTTCATGGAAGTGCGATTCAGTATCCAGACTTCAGCCCCGCGCTCTTTCAGACCGAAGACGGCGGCACGGGCCGCGCCCCCGGCGCCGAGCACCAGAACTTTCGCGTTCTCGATCGAGAGGCGCTGCTCCAGCGGACGAACTACTCCGGCAATATCGGTATTAAAACCGTAAAGCTTGCCGTCCTGTCCGCGGACCACGGTATTGCAGGCGCCGATCTTGGCCGTGTGCGCGTCGGTGTTGTCGAGATGCGGAAGGATCGCCTGCTTGTACGGCATGGTAATGCTGAGACCGTGGAGAGGAATCTCGCGCACGCAGTGGATCAGATCCTTGAGCGTTTTGGCGTGGAGAGGAAGATAAACGCCGTTCACGTTCTCACGGCGCAGCGCCGTGTTCATCATGACGGGCGAGAGCGAATGCTCGATGGGATCGCCGGCGACTCCATAGACGCGAGTGGCGGCATCGACTTGATCGATGCGGTAGATGCCGCGCAGATCCCGCGCACTGACCTGACCGGGTGCGGTTTTGAGACCGGCATTGGCATCGACCGCGCCAAAAGTGAACACGCTGCCGGCGCGCACACTGAGCACGCGGCTGATGATGCCTTGCTCTCCCATGCACAACCCGATTAGCGCATGCTTGTCGCTCCGCGTCTGCAGAAACTTCATCATGGCCACGTTGTCGGAGAGCGTGGTCGCGGTGGTGACGACCTTGTAGAAGTCGGCCGGGATCTTCAGCATTTTGTCCAGCGTCTCATCGAGGTGGCGCGTGGCGCGGAAATCGTGGAACGAGAGAATGAGTCCGGAGCGGCTGCGCAGGCGCGCAATCGCTTCGGGCTTCGCCTTGAGCGCGCTCTGGAGTTCCAGGTCGACAAGCTGACATCCTGCGGCGTGCGCCTTGGTCAGCACTTCCAATTGAGAAGCCAGCGATCCCTTGAACTTGCCGCCATTGTCGGCGCGGCGGCAGGTACCGATGGCCGTGACGTACTGGTGGGTATCGAGAAAACGATGGATTTTGGGAAACGCCGCCAGGGGCTGCCGCAGGTAGTCCAAACGGAACTCGAGGAGAGGGTTATCCCGGGCCATGGACTCGGCGGTCCCGAGCATGTCTTCGACCGTGTCGCCGCTCAGGGCGAGGCAGACCCTGGGCAGGCGCATAGGCAAGAAGCGGGGCGCGACAGTGGAAGAAAAAGCCAAGGCCATTTGTTTTCAACGACGGCGCGATATTACAGGGGTGCAAGCCCAGATGCAACATCGACGATTGCCGAACCGCCCCGAAAAGCACTTTGGGCCAAAGGGGCTAAACACCCTCGTAACCTTGACCCTTCCCCGGGCGCTTGTTACTTTTCGGCTGTAACCCTTGTCTTCCGAGAGAGATAGCTCGGGCAGCCCCGGAGCGGTTTGGAGTCGGAGGTAACATGAAGAAAACAGGATTGTTATTGCTACTAATGGTGACGGCGACCTTGGCCGCATCCCAGCAGTCGACGACGGCGGTCACTCCCGATGCGGACGGTATCGTCCACACCTCGGTCAACGTGCCATTCGTGCGTTTCCAGACGCCTACCGCAGCCGACATTTACTGCGCAGGGTTTCTTACCAAGGACCGGGTTCCCGACGCGAACTACGTCAACGGCGGCCTGCACACGCCGACCTCAACCAAATTCGAGATCGGGGAAATGGTCTATCTCGCGGGAAGTGGCTACCAGGCGGGACAACTGTATTCGGTTGTCCGCGAAATGCGCGACGTCAACGAGTATGAAATCTATCCGGGGCAGAGAAAAGTACTGGCTGCCGCGGGACGCCCTTACGGGGAAATTGGGAGGGTGCGGGTCGTCGATACGCGCAGTCACAGCGCCATCGCCCAGGTCGAATTCAGTTGCGATCCCATCAACCCGGGAGACGTCATCATGCCTTTCGTGGAAAAACCGCCGGTTACATTTCACGTGCCCGGGCGTTTCGACCGCTTCGCGCCGGCGAATGGGAAGCTGAGCGGACGGGTCGTGCTCGGTAAAGACTTCGACGCCTTCCTCGGCACGGGCATGAAACTTTATATGAACATGGGTTCGAATCAGGGCGTAAAAGTGGGGGACTATTTCCGAGTGGTGCGTTCCTACACAGCCACCTTGCAAGATCCGGTGGACTCGCTCTCCTTCAAAGCTCAAACTTCTGAAGACACGCAAGTGCGCCCGCCGGCCTTTGAGGCCAATCGCTTCACCAAGACCGCAGGGCCGAACATCCATGTGGGCGATCTGCCGCGGCGCGCTGTGGGAGAAGTGGTGGTTCTGAACGTAACCCCGACCGCATCGTCAGCCATGGTCGTCTTCGCTCTGGAAGATGTGCATGCGGGCGACACGGTGGAACTGGACGAGCAGTAGTAAGAGAACGAACAATTTGATCGGAAAAAGGGGAGAGCGAATCTCCCCTTTTTTGTTTTACTGTTGCTTCGGACTTCCCGTCGGAAGAAAGGTGTTAGGTCTCAGGTGTTAGGTCTCAGGAAAGATCGAAGTCCACGTTTGTCCTGAGACCTGACGCCTAAGATCTGACACCTGCGTCATTCAGCGGAAGAAACGGATTTTCGGATTCCCGGGAATCATCGCGCCCGCGACGACCAGTACGACGATCACAATCGCGAGTTCCATATTGCCCTCACAATGTTGCCCCTGCTATCAAACGGCCAGCGCTCAGCTTACGTCCTCTGGCAGAGAAGGCAAGGGTACTAAAGTGGGGAAGAAGTGGAATGCGGCATCCGTGAAGGCGATTTCGGAAGCAGATTCAGCAGGGCTCTTCGACATCGGCGTCGCCAAAGACCTCGGCGGTGAAAGCCTCGATGGTTGCGGCCTTGCGCCAGGCATCCAGCGGCAGACCGGCTTTGCGGCAGGTTTGCTCCAGAAAAGTTTCCCGGTCCCAACCATTTTCGACGGGAACCTGGGGCAGCAGCAGGCCGCGGCGGGTGCCATGCGAAATGAGTAGGCCGTGGCGCCCGACTTCCACTGCTTCGGGATGAATCGGAAACAGGCGGGAGAGCACGCTCAGAGAAACCTCGAGCTTAGGGGCTTCTTCCTTCGTCACCGGCAGGAACCGGGAATCTTCGAAAGCGGCGGCGCGGGCCGTTTCGGCCACGGCACGACACAGCGGCGCAATGGGCAGGGCATAGCCGACGCACCCCCGAAGCTGGCGGTGCGGATCGCCCGGCAGATCGCTGCGCGAATAAAGAGTGGTGAAGACGCCTCGTGGATCCAACAGCCCGGGCGGAAAAGACGTCGCCTCCGGAAAAGGCCGCCGTTCCAGAGCGGAAACAATCGCCTGGTGCGCGATGCGGAGCAGAGTCCGGCGTTGCTCGAGAGAAAATTCCGGGGACTGCGGGGCGGAAACGCGAGCCACTTCGCCCGCGGTCAGATTCTCAGACGGCTTTTCAGACAGCCTGGACATCGCGTTTTCTCCGCCGGGCGAGGACGAAGGCCCGCCGCCGCCGCTTTTCCGATTTGCGGTCGATCCGCGACCAGAAGGCAACGAAGTAGTCGAGCGCGGAAACTAGCGAAAGCAGAACCATGAACCAGATGGCCAGCCAGGCAATCCAGTACACCGGAAAAATGTAAATGCCGTACACCGGCCACTCGTGCCAGCGGTGAGCCAGAATCACGGCCACCACGGAAATAATCTGCACCAGCATCTTGAACTTGCCCAGTTCGCTCGCTTGAATCGTAAAGCCTTCGGAAGCGGCAATGGAGCGCAGTCCGCTGACCAGAAACTCGCGCCCGATGATGACCACGGCCATCCAGGCCGGCACCAGCGCGGGATTGAACTGCACCAGCGTGATGAAGGCCGCGGCGATCAGCAACTTGTCGGCCAGCGGATCGAGCAACATGCCCATGGTGGTGATTTGCCCGCGTTTGCGCGCCAGATAGCCGTCAATGCCGTCGGTGATCGAAGCCAGTATGAAAACAACCGAAGCCAGGATTTCTCTTTCCCCGCTCTGCTCGCCCGCGAAGCGCGGGCTGCAAAGTATCCATATGAGCAGCGGAATCGCGGCGATGCGGGTGAGCGTGATGTAGTTAGGAAGATTCACGCGATGACTGAGCCAGGGCCGCAGGGGCGGTTAATGTGATTATCCTCTACATCGGAGACCAAGGCAACGGACAGGAGGCCAGGGGCCATGAAAGTAAGATGGTAGTTCCAAAACGGGCGCCACTTTGGATCGGCGAATGATGAAAATACTGGCGCGCGTTCAGAAAACCGCGCCGACTTATTTCTGCGCTTCTTTGTAGCCGGCAGCCTTCGCTTCTGCTTCGGTCATAAACTTCCCAGCTTTGGTCTTGCCATACCAGCGGCCGCTCTTGTGATAGACGCCGCTCTCCGTGTTGACCCACACCTTACCGCTGGCTTTAGCGGCGGCTATGTCCGAACTGGAAGGCGTGCCTGCCGCCGCCTTGGTCGTCGTCTTGGGCGCAGCCGTGTTGCCCGAGGAAGCCGGGGCGGCTGGAGCAGTCTGAGTTGCACTGGGACTAGCCGGAGCTGCTGGTTTTGCTGCGGCGGAACTTGTGCCAGTCGAGCTCGCCTGCGCCTTCGCCAAAGCAGGCGAAATGCCTGCCGTGAGCGTCAGACAGAAAGCGAGAATCCACAGCGTAAGTTTATTTTGGGAGCGATTCATATTTCCTCACACCTTTCGTGAATTGTCATCCTGACCCTGAGCAAAGCCGAAGCGGAAGGACCTGCTGTTCGCCGCGAAATGCAAGTCCCTCTCTAGGCATAGATTCCGCGCTGCCGTATCGTGTACGCCACCCGGTCGATCGCCAGCATGTAGGCGGCGATCCGGTTGTTCACGCCATGCGTTTCAGAGTACCGGACAACATCGTCAAACGCCGCAATCATAATCTCCGACAGGTGCTCGTTGACCACCGATTCCTTCCAGAAGTAGCCCTGGCGATCCTGCACCCACTCGAAGTAAGAAGTGGTGACGCCGCCGGCGTTCGCCAGGATGTCCGGGATCACGAAGACTTTTTTCGCGGAGAGGATATCGTCGGCGGCCGCGGTCGTGGGACCATTCGCGCCTTCGGCCAGGATCTTGCATTTTATGCGGTCCGCATTTTGGCTGGTGATCTGGTTTTCCGTCGCCGCCGGGATCAGAATGTCGCAATCGACCAGCAACAGCTCGGCCGGATCGTACTTCTCGGCGCCCGTAAAGCCGTGAACCGTGCCATTGCGCTGCCGGAATTCCCACAGCGCTTCCATGTCGATGCCGTCCTTTTTGTACAAGCCACCGTCAACCTCGACGATGCCGATGACCTTGTATCCGGCTTCCGCCATGAGGCGGGCCGCGTTCGAACCGACGTTGCCGAAGCCTTGCACGATGACTCGGGTAGTATCGCGATTCAGGCGCAGTTTCTTGATCGCCTGTTCGCAGACCATGAGCACGCCGCGCCCAGTCGCCTCGCGGCGCCCGCGCGATCCGCCAATGTTGATCGGCTTGCCGGTAACGACGGCGGTGCAGGTCTGGCGCGCATGCATGGAATAGGTGTCCATGATCCAGGCCATGGTCTGTTCGTTGGTGTTCACGTCGGGGGCGGGGACGTCTTTCTCGGGCCCGATGAAATCGAATAGCTCGGCGGTGTAACGCCGGGTCATGCGCTCCAACTCGCCCTGCGACATGCTGTGCGGATCGCAAATAATGCCGCCCTTGGCGCCCCCGAACGGAATGTTCACCACCGCGCACTTCCACGTCATCCAGCTCGCCAGCGCCCGCACTTCGTCCAGGTTCACGTCGGGCCCATAGCGCAGTCCCCCCTTGGCCGGGCCACGCGCTATGGAGTGCTGTACGCGGTATCCGGTAAACACTTCCAGGTGCCCATCGTCCATCATCACCGGGATATGCACAATAATTTCCCGGCTCGGACTCCGCAGCACCTTCCACAGTCCTTCATCAAGATTCAGCTTGTGCGCAGCCAGGTCGAAGCGGGCGGCTTGCGCCTGCCAGGGATTAGTTTCCTGTTCGAGGTCCACTGTCGTCGTCATAAAGTCTCCGCATGAATACAACGTGCTGGTGGAGAGCCGGGCGTCCCCGCCCGGTCGCCGAGAAGCCGGTTCCTTAACCACATGTCTCATCCCGCCCTTGTTGATGACGCGATCCTGAGTCAGCGGGCAAGCCTCGCAAAGTATATTGCCGCCCCGCAGCCTAGGCAAGCGAAGGGAGTGCCGACGATAATGTGGGTGCCCCACTCATTCGCGTCCTTTGCGAATGAGTGGGCAGTCGGACGAGTGTATTCGCCGGTCGCTGACTAGACTGCAAGGCTGGGAAACAACGACAATCCCAAGTGTTCGTGCGATGCTAGACGCATGATCCGTCCCGACTACAAAGAATTCGCCCGCCTGTCACGCGGCGCCACGCTGGTTCCGGTCGTGAAGTCCATCTCTGCCGACCTGCTGACCCCGGTCTCCGCCTTTCTCGCCGTCTCTGATGGCGAGCCGGATGCCTTCCTGCTGGAGTCCGTCGAAGGCGGAGAAAAGATTGGACGGTACACGTTTCTTGGCGTGCGCCCGTTTCTGCGGCTGGAGTCGCGCGGCGCCGCAATCAAGATCGAACGTGACCGCGCTAAGAAAGTCGAGCGCCGCACCGGAAATGTTTTCGAAGTCATCAAGGAACTCTTGCAGCAGCATCGCCCGGCGGCAATCGAAGGTTTGCCGCCCTTCACCGCCGGCGCGGTCGGCTATTGCGCGTATGACATTGTGCGGCGGCTCGAGAACATCGGAGAGCACGCTGCGGATGACCTCGACGTTCCCGACTGTGTGCTGATGTTTTTCGACCGCGTCCTTGCCTTCGATCACCTGCGCCACCAGATCCACATTGTCGCCTCGGCGGACGTGACGCGGGAAGCGCCCAGAATTGCCTACGAGCGCGCCGTGAAAGACATCGCGCGCATCGAGAAGAAACTCGCCGCGGGCTGGAAGCCGGCGTACTGGCGCAAAACGGCCACGAAGTCAAAACTGGCGCAGTTAAAGCTGAAGGTGCGGGCGCGCACTCCGAAGCCAAAATTTCTGGAAAGCGTCCGCCGTGCCAAGGAGTACATCGCCGCCGGAGACATTTTCCAGGTCGTGCTTTCCGAGCGCTGGGATTTCGAGCCCGGAGTCGCTCCCCTCGATCTCTACCGCGCGCTGCGCACGGTGAATCCCTCGCCCTATATGTATTTCTTGCGCTTCGGCGGTGAACAGAAGAACGCCAAACGAAAGAACGCCGGGCACAAGGATCCCAGGCGAAACAATTCCACAGAAATGCACGTGCTCGGTTCGTCTCCCGAAATGCTCGTGCGCGCCACCGGACACAACCTCGAATATCGTCCCATTGCCGGCACGCATCCGCGCGGCCGCGACGAAGCCGAAGACGCCGCGCTCGAAAAGAAAATGCTCGCGGACGAAAAAGAACGCGCCGAACACGTGATGCTCGTCGATCTAGGCCGCAATGACCTGGGCCGCGTCAGCGAGTACGGCTCTGTAAAAGTCCGCGACCTGATGTACGTAGAGCGCTACTCCCACGTGATGCACCTCGTCTCCGCGCTGGAAGGCCGCCTGCGCCCTGAGCTGAACGCCATGGACGCCTTCGCCGCCTGCTTCCCCGCCGGAACGCTAAGCGGCGCCCCCAAAGTTCGCGCCATGCAGATCATCGAAGAACTGGAGCCCACGCGCCGCGGAGTCTACGGCGGCTCCGTGCTCTACGCCGACTTCGCCGGAAACCTCGATTCGTGCATTGCGATCCGGACTCTGCTCATGAAAGGCAAGAAGGCCTACCTGCAAGCCGGCGCAGGAATCGTAGCCGATTCCGATCCGCAGCGTGAGTTCGAAGAGACCGAGAACAAAGCCCGAGCCGTCCTGCGAGCGGTGGAGATGGCGAGGGGCAGCGAATAGCGGATAGAACCGGATTCAAAAAAAGTTTGCGTAGAGACGGGGCTTGCCCCGTCTCGGACTGCTTAAGAATCTTGACTCGTGCAGGTTTTGGGAAGGGCACGACTTCAGTCGTGCCGTTACGTCGTTGATGTGTTCGCGCTTCAGCGCCTGAGGTGTGCTTTTTGCGCCCCCGACTAGTTTTTCCGCAGCCTCTTTAGCCGCTGCGGCCAGACTGCAGTGCGGAAGGCTGGAAGCTATCAAACCGGTCTAATAATGGCCTGCGGGGTAGTTGGTGTAAATGCCTGTGGCTGCTGAAAAAGGAACCAACTAAGTAATTTCAGTGAATTTCAGCGCCTACGGCGAACGAACATTCAATAACTTGCGAACGAATTTCGCCGGTGAAATTCCCTGAAAAGAGTTTTTCAACAGCCACGCCTGGTTACGTCAACAATCAACTCCAGTTCTCCGGGATATACCATCACACGGGGGCTGTGGGAAGACTTTCAACCGAGCTTTCAACCGAGTTCGCCATCCGGGGCAACATTTCACTTGTCGCCAGGGTGAATCGCGTTGAACGTAGCCTTCAGACTCCCCGCCACGTCCTGAGTTTGTTCCGGAACCGCATCCGCGACTCTGCGCTGGACACTCCACCGATGTGATATGGTGTCTAGCTCTTCTGGCGGCAATGCCTGGCCGCCGCCGGGGAGAGCCGATCAATTTCGAACTGAGGGTAATGGCAATGTCGAGGCCGAACTGGGTGTTCATGTTGTTGCTGTGCGCTTGTCTGGAAAGCGTTGCTTTCGCGGGAGGGGCAGACGAGCGGATGCTCTACAACGGCAAGATCTTCACAGGGGAACCCGAGCATCCCTATGCGGAGGCAGTGGCCATCCGCGGCGACAAGATCGTGGCCGTCGGTGACCGGGGGGAAGCTTCCAAGGCGGTGGGAAGCAGTGCGGAGGCGATTGATCTCAAGGGAAATTTGTTATTGCCGGGCCTGATCGACAGCCATTGTCACGCGGTGGATGGCGGGCTCTCGTTGATTTCGGCCGAAATCGGCGAGAACGTGAGTTCCGTCGATGAACTGATGGCGTTCGCGGCCGAAGCGAAGAAGAGCGGCCGGGGCATGAAGGGAGACATTCTGACCGTCAGCGGAGTCCCGCTGGCTTTCTGGTCGAAGAACAGCGAATTGAACAACCGCTTCAACGCCGGACCCTACGCCGACCAACCGGTTCTGCTCCAGGGCATGGACGGCCATACCGCGTGGGCGAACAAGGCGATGCTGAAGCGCGCCGGCATCACCAAGCAGTTGATCAGCGGGCTGGACCCGGTGGGCCGGGGATACTACGGATTCGCCCCCGATCTGGAGCCGGACGGATTTCTGGTGGACGCGGGCGTGGACAAGGCCGATGCGGTAATCCCAAAACCGACCCGGGAGCGCATGCTTGCCGCGGGACGCGCGGCGGTGCAGCACATGCATGAACTCGGGATCACGGCATGGCTCGATCCGATGGCGAGTGAGGAAATCCTGGGGACTTACCGGGAATTGGCTGAAAGTGGTGAGCTGAACTCGCATGTTGTGGCGCTGCCGGTGATTGAGTTCAAGAAGGGGCATCCGGAGCAGCAGTTGGCGACGGCGTTGAAGTTTCGCGAGGACTTCAAGAATGTGCCCGACGTCAAGGTGGCCGGCATCAAGGTGTTCGCCGACGGCGTCCTGGAATATCCCTCGCAAACGGCGGTCCTCTCCAAGCCGTATCGGCCCAGTGGGAAGAACGGCGAACTGCTGTTCGATCCGGCGGAGTTTGCGAAGATTGCGATTTCCGCGGACAAGCAGGGAATGATCGTGCATGTTCATGCGATTGGCGACCAGGCCGTAACAGAGGCGCTGAATGGCATCGAAGCGGCTCGGAAGGCGAACGGGAACTCCGGCTTACCGCACACGATTACGCATTTGCAGTTGATCAGACCCGAGGACATTCCCCGCTTCCGCGAACTCGGTGTGATCGCGTCGTTCCAACTTTACTGGGCGAGCGCGGGAACGGACACGATCGAACTGGTGAAACCGCACATCGATCCCGCGCTGTATGCGTGGCAATATCCGGCGCGCTCGGTGCTGGACGCAGGCGGCGTTATCGCGGGCGCGAGCGACTGGCCGGTTTCTACAGCCAACGTTTTCCATGCGATTTATCAGGCCGAAACCCGCAAAGGGCCTGCCGGAGTTCTGGACGCAAGCCAGCGCGTCCCGCGTGAAGCGATGCTGTATGCCTACACGCGAAATGCCGCCCGAGCTTTGGATGAGCAGAGCAGGATCGGATCCATCGCTCCGGGGAAGCAGGCTGATTTCACCCTGCTGGATCGGGACGTGTTGACGGCGACTGCCGAAGAGGCGCGCGATACGAAGGTCTTGTGGACGATTGTCGGCGGCAAGACCGTTTATGGGGCTAGGCCATAAAAGATGCGAACGGATTTACGCCGTTGCCTGAAGGATAACTGGCTTAACATCGCCATTACACTCATTGATGGATCGTGGGAACGAGTCGGGTGCCCCAGGTCTCGCGGTTTTCGAGACCTGGGATTCCACCGCCACGTAAAGCTTGGGATTTTCCTGGAAGCCGAGGAATCGCCGGTTGCACCCGCTCTCGAGACGTGGGATCGTCGACTGAATTGCCGCCCACCAAGCACTGGGTACCGAGTACTGGGTACTGACTTTTTTCATCACAAACGTCCTGTGTGCCGCATCACAGACTTCCAACCCGCCGTGCGCCATACTGACGATCTGATTGGCGCACTCATACGTGTGCCCGTCTCCCAAGACGGCATTGAAGCCGCCCCCAAACCCATTTTGGGAAGCTCTTTGACAACCAGGCGCAGTAAAATCGCCGCTAAGTCATTGGTTCTGGAAGACTTTACCCGCAACTCATTTAAACTCAAAGACCTGGCGGGAATTTCTCCCTAACCCCATGATTCCAAAAGACCGGGGGGGGGAGGGGGGGTACCCGTGAAATATTGGTTATTATCTTCGAAGTAAACAGGCAAGAGTAACTAGGCAAGTCGCCTCAGAAGAACTCCGCCCTTACCGAGAACGGAGAACTGAGAACCGCCTTCAGAGTGAGATTAACTCCGCAGGAAATTCGCCACCAGCTTCTTCCCCTCGTCCGTCAACACGCTCTCGGGATGAAACTGCACTCCCTCGACGGGAAACTTCCGGTGTCGCAGGCCCATGATGACGCGCGTCCCGTCTTGGTCGCGAGTCCAGGCGCTGACTTCAAGGTCGCCAGGCAGTCCGTCTTCAGAAACGATCAGCGAGTGGTAGCGCGTCGCGGTCATCGGCGAAGACAGGCCGCGAAAGATGGTCTTGCTATCGTGCTCCACCTGACTGGTTTTGCCGTGCATCAGGTTCTTCGCGCGAACCACCTGGCCGCCGAAGGCCGCGCCGATCGCCTGGTGTCCGAGGCAGACGCCCAGCACCGGCACGTTGCCCTTGCCCGCGAAATGTCTGATCAGTTCGATGCTGATACCGGCTTCCTGCGGAGTGCAGGGTCCGGGAGAAACTACGATGCGCTCGGGGTGCATGGCCTCGATCTCCTCGACGGTCACTTCGTCGTTGCGGCGAACCTCAACCTGGGCGCCCAGTTCGCCAATGTACTGGACGAGGTTGTAAGTGAACGAATCGTAGTTGTCGAGCACGAAGACCACGGATTCATTGTAGCCGTTCAGCGGCGGAAAGGATTGCAGAGGTCAGAGGTCAGATTGCAGAGGTAACACCATTCGAACGCAGCTGCATTCCTGAACCCGGATTATCCGGGGTGTGGGTTTTCACCTCTGCAATTTGACCTCTGACCTCTGCAATCAGCTGCCTCTGCTTGACAGGCTTGCCGCTAATTGCCATGCTTACAAGCGGTTTCCGGCAAGTCTTTGAAACTCTGAAACCTTGAAACTTTGAAACCTTGCTCCCGAGGAGGTTCAATGGCCGAGACGCAGCAGGACCAGGGCAGCGACAAGGATAAGGATAAGGACAATGACAAGCGGGCCACGCGCCGCTTCGCGCTTCGCCTGCCCGTAAGCGTCCGTTACGGCGAAAATGAGCAGGAGCACGCGGCGCAGACCCGCGACGTCAGCGCGCGCGGAATCTGCTTTTACGTCGATTCCGCCATCCAGGCCGGCTCCGCGATTGATTTCACGCTGACCCTGCCGCCCGAAATCACGCTGACGGAAAGCATCCGAGTGCGCTGCAAGGGCCGTGTGGTGCGGGTCGAAGGTGGCAGTCCCGCCGGCAAGATGGCGGTGGCTGCCGTCATTGATGAGTACGAGTTCCTGGCCGACTCGTAATTCCTCGCGCGCGCTTTCCGTGCGCCTTTCTCCGTGTCTTTTACCATGCGCTTTTTTTCATGAACCCCCGAGTGATATGGTTGCTGCAACACTCGAGTTCTTCTGTGAAAGACTTCCCGCCGAATCTTGCGTTCCGGCAACTGTGGTCGCGCTGCAGTTTGCGGGCGGATTTGTGCGCGGTTCTTGCGCTGGGAATGCTCGTACTCGGAACACCATGGCTTCACTCCCAGACACCGGTTCAGCCCCAGGTTAACCCTGCCTCCAAGCCTGCTGCTTCTTCTGCCGCGAGCAAGATTGCGACGATCAAGAGCTTCCGGATTGTGCAGGAAAAAGAGGGCCAGGCCGTTGAAATTCTTTCGACGAAACCGTTGGTTCCCTCGATCCAGGCGATCCGTGACCCTGATCGGCTGGTGATCGATCTGCCGAACGCGCGGCTGGAAACGCAGCATAAGCGCATCAGCGTGCAAGCCGATCAGATCGGCACGATACGCGCCGACCAGTTTCAACAGAATCCGCCGGTAGCGCGCGTGGTCGTGGATCTGCTCGCGCCGCGCGCCTATACCTGGGATGCCGCCGGAAACCGCCTGGTCGTGCATCTCGGGAAAAGTCCCAGCCAGACCAGGAGTTCACCTTTTGAGCCGCCGACGGTTCCCAGCCTGACGCCCGCGCCGCAACCGGTCGTGGCCGCGGTACGCGCGGCCGGGCCGCTGGCGCTGGCGGGAAATGACGGAGGCGCGGGTTCTGCGATTGCGGCCGGTCCCGATACCGCCGTTCTCCGCCTGTCGAGTGGCGGCGAGGTGCATGTTTGTCCGGGAACGACCGTGTCGGTCACTCCGTCCGAGAACCGGCATAACGTGATGCTCAGCATGAACACGGGCGCACTGGAAGCGCACTTCGCTCTCGACGCTTCTTCGGATTCCGTGATGACGCCAGACTTCCGCATCCTCCTGGTGGGGCCGGGGGAATTTCACTATGCCATCAGCGCGGACAATCAGGGCAATACCTGCGTGCGCGCGCTGCCCGGCAACACGGCGTCGGCAATTGTCTCTGAATTGCTCGGCGATCGCACTTATCAGGTGAAGGCAGCCGACCAGCTCGTGTTTCGTTCCGGGCAACTCGATCGCGTGGATATGGCGGTGCCGCTCGAATGCGGATGTCCGCCGCCGCGGGACGCTCCGCTGCGGGCGACGAGCAATTTACCGACGCAGAGCCAAATACAGAATAAAGTGCAGGGCGACGCACTGCCGCCCGTGAACGCAAGCCCAGCGCCGGCTGCGGAGACGGCTCACGCGGAAAGCACGGGTTCGACTGGAGTACCGGCAGCGGGCGCTCCACTTGACGCTTCCGTCGCGCCCAACGAACTTCACGTGCAGATAGAGGCGCCGTTTGTGTTCCACTCGACCGGCCCTCCGCCTGCCCCGGTTGAGGATGTGCGTGCGCTGCCTCTCGATTCGCGTCCACTTGCAGCACCAGCGTTGGCCGCTCCGCTTCCTCCGGCGGCAAGCGCAAAGCCGAAGCCGGCGGGCACTGAAACGGCATCGGCGAATCACGCGCCGGCGCGCGGGTTCTTCAGAAAACTTGGCGGATTTTTTGCCGCCCTCTTCCGCTGACCTCACAACTCTTGCGGCGACAACGTTAGACAGCAGCCTGAGAGTGCGTAGGAGCCGCCGTGTGCGGCGCGCATTCTTCCAGGATTATGGGCACTTCAAACAGCGCTCGATTCGAGTATTCGTTGGCCTTCATACGGAATGCATTGAAAGTCGCGCTCTCGAGTAAGCGTTGAACAGCGGGCGCAATTTTTTTGAAGCTCGGCACGACGATCCCGAAACCGTTCTCCGTCACCCACTCCGCGTTGTAGCGCTCTTGCGGCAGTGTCTTGGAATTGCATTCCACGATGACGGGCAAGTGGAATTGCAGCGCCTCGCTGATCGAGCCCGGACCTGGTTTCCCGATAAAGAAGTCGGCCAAGCCCATGTAGTACTCGACATTCTGAGCAAATCCGACAACCAGGACTGGCTTTCTGGTCTGCAGATTCTTGAGCTCAGCGGCGAGCTTCTGGTTGTGCCCGCAAATCAGGATTAACTGTACACCGCTGCCGGCCGCGTTGAGTTTCTTCGTGATGTCAACCATCACCTGGGAGCCATGCCCTCCGAACAGCACAATGCCGGTTGGACAATCGGGCTCCAAGCCGAGCCGCTGCCTTTCGGCGACGCAATCGACGGTGGTTTCTTCGTAGAATCTCGGCTTCAGGATCATTCCCGATGTCTGGAAGATATGGTCGGCAGGGTGACCCATGGTTAAAGCTTGTTGTCGGGCGCGTTCCGTACCGGCGATGATGTATTCCGACTCGCGCTCGATCCAGAAGTGTGGTGGGTAATCCGCCAAATCCGTGATTAGAGTGACAAAAGGCGTTTTCGTGTCATCGCTGCGAAGGCTGTCGGCGATCTCGCGATTGAAGTGCGGAATTACGGAGAGCACCAGGTCCGCCCGATGTTGCGCCCAGTAAGCGCGGAGCGCTTTCACAATCGGAGAATGGTAAAGACGGATGGTCCCCTGCAGAATGACCAGGAGTTGCGGCGTGAAGCGCGTCCAGCCTTTGCGCAAGATTAGGTTGTACGTGTCCTGAATGCGCAGGCCCGTGGCGCGACGAATCAGGTCGAGGGGATCGAGCAATTCCTGAATATCGAGAAGACTGACGTCCCAAGGATATTCTTGCCCGGCGAGCGTTGCTTTGAGAGCGTCCGCCGCACTTTGATGTCCTCCGCCGGCGTGGTGGAAAACGATGGTCAGCTTGCGCAAGAGTCACCTGACTCGAGTCTACGTAAATGAGTCTTTCGTAATACTGTGCCGCCGGTGGAACCGGCGTCAGCGGCCAACACCCTCGTACTCGCCATCTTCGAGCAGTCCTGCCTCGCTAGCGAATGCAGCAGGTTCGGAATCAGTTCGTTCTTCGCCGGGATGACGATCGTCAGGCCGCTCGACGTATTCATGGATCTGGACTCCCTCTTCGCCAACGGTGATATAGGTAGGATGCGCGTCAATCCAGCTTCCGCAATTGAAATAATCGGTTCCGCGCTCGTGCTTGTGCATGGCGGCATGGGTGTGGCCGCAGAAAATGCGCGCCGCCTGACGGTGACGGGCATGGGCCAGGGCACCCTCGGCGACCTTTGGCGACAAGCGCAGCCAGCGCGTGTTGAGCCGGTCGAGGAAACGGGTCAGGGTTTTGTTTTTCGAATCCCACTTTTGCAGTTGCAGGTAGAGCAGCGTCCCGATCAGATAGCTGACGCGGACATTGCTCACCACGAAGCCGTCGAACTGGTGGCCATGCACAGCGGCATGGCGCAGGCCCTGGTATTCCCATTGATATTCCTGGTACACGCGGACACCGACCAAATGGGACATGATTTCGGCCAGGCCGTGGTCGTGATTGCCTTCGACCCAGACCACTTCGACGTTCCGCTTGGGATTGGAGAGCTTGCGAATGAAGCCGAGAAATTTCCAGTGCTCTTTCTTCAGGCGTCCGAAATTGAGGTCGGCAAAAATGTCGCCCAGCAGAATGAGGCGCCGATATTGATTTTCCCGCAGAACGCGCAACGCCTCGCGCGCGCGGCTCATGTCCGCGCCAAGGTGCAGATCCGAAAGGATCAGCGTGTCATAGATCTTCGGTGCGACGATCTGCTGTGCTATGACCTCCGGCGCCATGGCTTCGATTGTCGCCGATGAGTGTTACGAGGTGATGAATTGGGAATCAGCTTAGGGGTCAGGGGTAATCTATCAGTAACCTGCCTCTGGCTGGGCTGACAAGCGGAGATAGCTTGCCCCGCGCCGTTCCTGGCCCCAGTGCGCTCAGTGCGCCGGGGGAACGTATTCGGCTGGACGCGCAGATCCCTCACCGAAGAAAAACTGCTCCATCTGCTGCACGATGACTTCCTGATCCTGCTTGCGCGCCGGGTTCAGGCGATATTCGTTCAGCAACATTTTGCAGTGCTCCACCCACTGGCCCCACGCCTGTTGCGAGACATTCTCGTAGATCTTTTTCCCCAAGTCGCCGTCGAACGGAGGCTCGGGGAGCCCCGGCAATTCCTGTTTCAATTTTGCGCAGAATACTTTGTGATCTGACATAGATTTCTTCTGAAATTATCGCACAGGAGTCGTGGCTTCACTGGCTTCTGACGGGAGGGTTTCTGCCGCGAGGGTGAACGTCGGCAGCACTCGCTCGAACGATTCGAGCACGCACTTCGCCAAAATCGCTCGGTGAGGTGAAATTTTCATTGACAAATTACATACAAGTGGCAATATCTTGTGGTAGGACAGCTGCTCATACTACAAGTTGAGTAGCCCGGGCATCAAGGTGCCCTGTCGAGAACCTTGGGAGAACAAATCGTTCAAACGGAGGAAACACTTCATGGCAACCAAGAAGAAAGCCGCCAAGAAAAAGAAACACTAAGCG
>Ga0074046_10001658_pt1 | contig 19829 bp, 16 predicted proteins | sample BogForMeECP23OM3_FD_94441 | JGI IMG/M metagenome (GOLD analysis project Ga0074046, IMG submission 94441) | Bog forest soil microbial communities from Calvert Island, British Columbia, Canada - Bog Forest MetaG ECP23OM3 | ecosystem: Environmental > Terrestrial > Soil > Wetlands ... | reverse complement strand
GTTCTCTTGAACGACCTTGTATTGTTCAATGCCTTGAATTCGTTTCATGTTGTTTTGGATGATTGCGTACGGAAGCTCAGTTCCGTCTCGCAGAATGAAAAAGTCGTAGGCCCGTCCCTCTAGATGGCTTAGAAGCGGTAAACCTCTGCCGCAGGGGCACTTTCTATCATCTATTACGCCAACATCACCAGTGTAGTATCGAATGAAAGGCATTGTGTCCGTGATTAATCCCGTGCACACAATCTTTCCACGTTCCCCCGGTCGAGTTCGGCGTCCTTCGTGGTCGATTACTTCGAGAACCACTGAGTCCGTGTTGATATGGTAGCCCTCATGCATAGAGCACTCCCAACCTATACACCCTAACTCTGTCGAACCATAATAATCGAATACCTCAGCCCCAAAGACAGATTCAATCAGCACTCGAGATGACTTATCAAGCAAAGACCCCATCGCAAAAACGAGGCGAGGCTTGATGCCTTGAACGGCCTTCCGTTTTATGGTTGTCGCCAAATTCACGAGACAGGCTGGGTCGCCTCTAAGGATGTCAGGTCGGATCCGCTTCACCAGCTCCACCTGCTCGCCAGGTTCAGCCAAACTTGGAATTGTTACTCTTCGCCAAACTCCAATCCGTTCGAACCAGCGACTATGGACTTCCGGAAAGGAATGGAAGTCTGCGCATTTGTCCCAGAGTCTCTGGCCGTTCTCGAGGAAAGCGAAAGCCCATGTCATATCGATCAGGTTATCTTCTCTTCGGTTCCTGTACACCATTAGAGGTCGAGCGGTCGACCCCGAGGTGAGAACCCTCTTGCACCTGTTCAAGTTGGCGTTTAGCGCGGTCATGTCTTCGAGGGGTCTCGCCTGAAAGGCATGTCTCTCAGTAATCGGAAGGGCATCTAGGTCCTCCGCATCGTTGATGTCCTTGGGTGCAATACCTGCTGCGTCGAGTAGTTCTCTATAGTAGCTTACCTGTTGATATGCCAGCGAAACTGTTTTTAGCAGTTTCCTGCGCTGAGATTCCTGCAGCACTTCGGCACTTTGCCACTGCCGCCTCCTTAACCGGCAAAGCTCGAAGACCGGCGGAACACGCATACCCTGAGGGCCTCCATCGTACCATGGCACATTGGTCGTGCGAAGAGTTTCGCCACCGGAAGGGATAGTGGAAGCCATAGCGGGCAACTCTAAGTTTTTCCGCTCTCTGCTTAAGACCCCGACGACTTATCGTATTAGATTTCCGCCCTTTTCAGGGGCGGAAGCCACTTAAGTATACTGCCCATCCGGCCACCTCCGGGTAGGCCCGCATGCGATATCTCTAGCAAATCGTAGTTCGGTACACCACCGTCGAGATCGAATTGACTTAAGTCAGCAGAACGCAGTAGTTGCCTCCTATGAAAATCGGGATTGTGAACAGTTTCTTCCCTCCTTGGCGCGGCGGAGCCGAGACCTATGCGTATAACCTCGCGAGAACTCTCGGCGCATTAGGCCACGATGTCACCGTGTTGAGTGCTAGTGACCCGCTAAAGCCCGGTACGAGCCGTGAAGATGGGATAACCGTCAGGCGCCATCGGTTGATCGGAAAAATCTACGGGACTCCCATCATGCCGAGCTTGTTTAGTGACCTACTTGCGATCGACGTCGACATTTTTCATGCGAACTTTCCAAGTCCGTACATCGCATTCATCGTAGCTATGGCGTCGCGTATTCGGAGGATTCCGGCCGTTTTGACGTGGCATAACGACCTCCCTCCAGTCACATCTTTAGCGAGCATACTCATCCGAACACATGATTCGGTTATCCTCCCTAGGTACGTTCCAGTATATCGGCGGGTCATCGCGACGTCTGTGACCTACGCGAAACATTCTCGCATCCTGCCCACGCTTGGAAGGTTGGTGACCGTCATTCCGAACGGCGTGGACTGCAGACGCTTCCATCCGGAGGTAAAGTCCGCAAGACTTAGGGCGCAATGGGAGCTGGAGGATAAGTTCGTGATCTTATTCGTTGGAGCCCTTACCAGATGGCACAGGTATAAGGGCCTTGACGTTCTGTTGAGTGCAATGAAAATTGCAGTTCGCAATGGGAATCATTTACTTCTGCTGGTCGTCGGCGACGGCGAGCTTAGGGACGAATATCGAGCCATTGCTAAAGAACTTGGCATAAGTGAAAGCACTCTCTTTCTAGGTAACGTTTCAGACGCGAATCTTCCTGAGCTCTATTCGGCCTCCGATGTAACTGTACTCCCAAGTAAAGACCAGTCTGAGGGGTTCGGATTGACAATTCTTGAGGCTAACGCTACCGGCAAGCCGGTTGTCGCCTCAAACGTGGGCGGAATACCCAGCGTCGTTAATCACGGCTACAACGGTCTACTAGTCCCGCCGAACGACGCTTCTAGGCTAGCTGAAGCCATACTCTACCTATCGAAGAACCGCGACGCTGCCGCCGCGATGGGACGGAACGGGAGAAAGGTGGCGGAAGAGCATGACTGGAAGAAGACTGCCGCCCTTACCGAGCAAGTCTATGTTGATGCTCTAGCGGCCTGAGAGTCATAATCGATTGAACTTCAGCACTTGCGCAGACCTTCGGATCTTTCGCCATTTGCCGATCATCTCAACGTAATTCTTGCCGGTTCCCTTGGGTAGATTTCTGAACCAGCCGATCTTCTTGAATTCAATTCCATCGGGAACCGGAGCACCAGAAAAACTATGAGCCGCTACGCAGATACTGATGTCAAAGCGTGACGGGAACTTGATTGGGTAGACGCCGACTAGGTAGAAGTCGTTCGCGACGATCCCGTGAGAAGAAAGGACTCGCCTAGCTGCCTTTGCGAGACTTTCACCCATACGTATCCTTCCGCCAGGCGTCGCCCACACGTTGACATAGGGATGGATTATTCTCCACCCCAACAGGACGGCCCCGATAGAGTCGGATACGATGATATCGACACACGCGATCGGAACGCTTGCCTTGACCTGCCGCCAACGCGCCTCCGGAACCCATCCGCTAACCTCTCTGCTCAACCGAATGCCTTCCTAATGTATCGGAATCATTGCGGTCAAGATGAACAGACCGATTCGCATATGAGCACGCCGCAAGTCGAGCGGGCTTACATCTACCGCCGTGTATTTTCTCGAACGACAGTGATGAGGGTGAATAGTATTACTCCTGTGAACAACGCTAGGAATCCAAGTATGCCTGCGGCGACTGAGACCAACGCCAAGTTCGTGATGACACGCCCCCATCGCTGGTAGTAATCTAGGGTCATGAACCCGTAAACGAACGATATGAAGAGCAAAATGAGAGAGAAAGCACCGTAGAACAATAAAGGATGCCGTATTGAAACGTACTTCACTATGCCGAAAAGCACATCGAACCAATGAAGCAAAGGGTTGGTTGTCGATGTCTTCCCGGTATAGGTAACTGTGACAGGGACCAGGTCGATTCTCAAGCCAGCGGCCTGCGCCTTCTTGATTAATTCGGAGTCGACGGACATGCCGAACTCACCGGGGGTCAACGCCTCAATCGCCCTCCGGGAATAAGCTCGGAAGCCACTCTGTGAGTCCGCAAGCTTATCTCCAACCCTGATTCCCGTTGCGTGGTCCAAGGCTCTTCCCCCAAGCCAACGGAAACGTGACATCTCCGCAGGTTTAGCCAAGCGACCTCCTATCACAACATCAGCGCCCTTTTTGACCAAGGCGTCTACGAGGATTGGGATCTGGGACGCATCGTGCTGCCCGTCCCCGTCCAATGTAACCAGTACGTCGGCACCTGAACGCTTGGCATATTCGAAGCAGTCCCTAACAGCCGCACCCTTGCCCAGATTCTTTTCATGCCTAAGTACGACTGCACCGAGGTGTTCAGCGATTGTGGCCGTGTCGTCCTTGCTGCCGTCGTCGACGACAAGAACTTCGTCCGCATGTTTTCTCGCCCTTATCACGACCTTCGCGATCGACCCCTCTTCGTTAAAGGCAGGGATTCCAACCAGAGCTTTCAGAGATAATGCACCTATGCGGTTACTGTCGCAATGATAGGATCAAACATTGAACGCGCGCTAAAAGGCCTATTCAGGAACACCACGCAGAAAGTCTACTTCAACACATGCTTGGCTTAGTAAAAGCCGTCTGTCAAGAATGCCAACCAAGCGATATAGTCGAGCACCAGGAAGATACCGGCTAGAATCGCAAGCAGCTTCATGTTGCGTGTGTGAAGCGGAAGGCCGACTGGGAATAGGAAACTCAGTATTCGCGGAAAGGAACGATAGGCGACTGAAAGAGTTGCCCCGAGGATTGCAGTGGACGCAAGCAGGTAAATGCTGAGAGCCTTGTCGATCTTCCAGTTCCGCCAGCCGAGGAACACTACGATCACAAGTATCGTAATTATGGCCAGAATCAGCCCCCTGTAAGGAAAGAGAACCGCAACCGAACTGAGGTCCCCTCCTGCAAGTTGCTGAATCGCGAGCTTAACAGCTTGAGCCTTAGCGGTATTCCAGAACTCTCCGGCGGCATGAGATGGTAACCACACTCCGGTCACGGCTAATCCGTAAAGTTCCCATGCACCTAGCCCCGACAACAGCACGAGAACATAGCCGATTTTTCTGAATTGTTTTTGAGTCAGATAATCGTACAGAAATGGGATGGCCAGTAGAAAACCTTCAGGCCGACTGAGAGCGCACAGGGCGGCCGCACCGGACGCTTTCAAGTCCGAATGCTTCTGATGGAAGTGCCAAGAAAGCAGAGCCAGCAAGAGATACAATGCTTCCGGGTAGCTTACCACGGAGAACACGAAGACAGGCGGAAAGAGGAAGTACATGATGGTTGCAACTAGGGCTTGCGTTTTCACCATGTATTGCTCCGCGATTTTCTGAAAGACGACGATGCTGGCAAGCCCGCAAAACGACGCTACCATGAAAGCGCCGAGTTCGGCGTTGACTCCAAGATAGGTGAGGGACCTCACGGTCGCCGGGTAGAGCGGCATGAAAGCCCAGCTGGGACCCAGCCTCGGCGGATACCAATTGAGCGCTATGGTGAGGTAGTAACTGCTGTCCCACGCCGAGAACAGCTGAAGCCAGTTAGGTGGCTTAGAAGAATAGTTGCTCGCGAACGGCCCTCCCAGGGTCATTCCGCTTCGCAGAGAATAATACACGACGAGCCCAATGATAGTGTGCAGTAGTGCGATCCCGAGAACCGGCAACATAAACCGTTTGCGGCTCTGGATGAAATGGCTTAGGTGCCGAAACATAGTGCGATACATTCCGCGGGAAGAACCCAAGGTCATTATCTCTTCTTTCTCGCTACGATGACATATTGTGGTGCAACGAAAGATAGCCATCGTGAACGGTTCGACAATTCAACATTGGCCAGCAACCCGAATACGCCTTTGCGCCTCAGAACTCGGGCGAGAGGGAAAAAGGGCCGATGAGTTCCCCAAAAGAAACCTGCGACAAATATGGCATGCTCTCGGACCATGTTGAAACCGAGCGCTTTGAGCTGAGCACGAATTTCCGAAGGTGCCAGAGTCCATTCAGGATATATCTTCCTAGTAACGATTCTGTGATACAATTCATTGAACAGGTTCAACCGGCAATCGAAGGAGATTAGCAGGAGTCCATCTGGTTTGAGGAGTGACGCCTCTGATGAGACCCAGATTGTTCTTAAATTCCTCGGCATGTGGTCGACCGTGGACACGTCAAGGATAAGGTCGAACGCTGTACGAAGCGGAGGAGCTAAGAGTGTCGCCTGAACGGCGTTGAGGGCCGAATTTTGAAGTCTATTTGCTGACTCGCAGACGTAACGAGAAACATCAAGGCATACCAAACCTAACTCATGACCTTCGTCTTCGGCATAGTCGGCGAGACTCCGACCGTCTTCAACGCCTTCGTTCCATAAGTCGGTCTTTAGGACGGTGTGATGCGGAGGAAGCAGTTTCATTGTCTGTTTGATCAGCTCGCCATATACTGCACGAAACGCGTAGTCTTTGAATTGAAATCTTGCTTTCCCTTCAGAAACATAGCGCGCGCGAAAGTATGCCGCCACCCTGTCCCAAGAACGTAAAATTTCAACCTCGTCCCTGGATAGCATGCATTTCACTTGTCGCGCAAGATGGTTCCTACGTGGTTCATTCGCAGAGTGCTTCTAGGATGTTCAGTAGTGGTCCTAGGCGCTAGCCTCCGAGCTTTATCCCCAGGTACTCCTTTAACCCGTATAAAATCGCACTTACGCCCAGAGCATGGACCCACGGAGATAGAAATCTTAGATTGCCAATCTTCTCAGATTTCGTTATCTCTTGCAACCTTAGAAGCGCCATCGCGCTAGCCTTCCTTTTAGGGATGTCTCCGATCAGATGATCTGCGAACACAGAATCCAAATTGCGTGAAATGATCTCGAAGATCAGCCCTTTCGTTTGCGAGACATCAGCCCCTAAATGCTGGGCGAAACTAGCGATCAGAGCGCCGACATTAGTGATAATATCAGGCATCGAAATTATACCGGCCTTAGCAAGAGTTTCTTCACCCTCAAGGGTAACAGGCGCGTTTGATATCGGGCATACGACCTTCGCCTTTACCCGACGCGCCACTGAAGCGTCAACGACTAACGCACGAGCTCCCGGAATGAGAATCTCACACTCAACATTAGCCAGAGCTTGCCTCGGCAGAATAGCCACAGTGGGATGATCTTTTTGATATGTGGAGAGAAGAGTCTCAGGCGATACCCCGGACATATGTAGCAATTGTGGCATATGGAGCCCGGAAGGATCGTACAGCGTCCCCGCTAAGTTCGAAATAGCCACGATCCGGTAACCTTCCTCCGAGAGAAGCCTCGCGGTTGGAACCCCAATCCGACCAAAGCCTTCGAGGGCGACTGTCTTTGAGCCATAATGATAGATACCATTCCGCTCCAGGTAATCCAGACTTACTGAAATTCCCGTGGCACAAGCATCGCCAACGGCCATGCCCTTTGAGAAGAGCTTCAGCTTGCTATGAGCCGAGTGATATAGAAAATCCGCGTCGGATTCGGTGAACCCTATATCGGTCCCCAAGAAGTATTTGCGCTGCCTAACGTATGGGCCTACAACCGAGCTTACGAGCTGAAGCATTTCCTTTCTATTATACTGTAGAGTCGCGAGTGACATCCCTCCTTTAGCGCCACCTATTGGGATTCCGGCCAGCATGGTCTTCATTGTCATAGTTCGTGCCAATACCCTAACTTCGTCGAGCGGAAGATTTTCGGCCACCCTAAAGCCCCCCCACGACCTGCCCGACACCAGCCTGTCAACAACCAAGTAGCAGCGTCCCATCGGTAGCGTAGACTCGACCACGAGTTTCGGCGCGTAAGCGGGCAGGCAGGCGGATGTTGCCGGATCGGTTTTGAAGCTCATGTGGGTTTCCGCCAACTTCGAACTGCATTCTCAAACATGCGAACCCGCTGATACAGCAGTCGCACGCTAAATGAATTTACAACGACGAGACCCGGCGTTCGGAGAGGCATCATAACACCAGGTGAACGACGCGCGGTATTCATGACGCTGGACCTTTGGCGTGTGATTCTATTAATCGGAATTTGGACCCCGCCATCTCTATACTCTCAACGAAACGAATCTGCACGGGCAATTCTCCGAATAAGATTCTGCAGCGCGAGCGTAGTTCCCGAGTTGCTGGCTGCCGATTACTTTCATCTACTCTGAGTTGAGCATCGATTGATAGGTCGTTATTCTGGGTCAACTTGTACTGTTCAACCCCTCGAATCGTCTCAAGCGCGGCTACGACGGCGATTGGGGAGACACGGCCACCTCCGCCAGTGGTTATGAAGTCCAAGATTCTGCCTTGGACGGCTTTCAACAGGCCCAATCCTCTTCCGCATGGGCACTCCTCCTGCGTCATAGTAGCCATGTCGCCGGTAGCGTATCGGATTAGAGGCGTCGCCATTTGATAGAATGAGGTGACGTGCACCTCGCCTTCCGTGTGCAGTTCCCCGTCTTTGAGAACCTCCACCAAAGACGACTCACTGTTCACATGATATCCCGCATGTGATGGACATTCCCAAGCTATTGATCCCAACTCTTCATTAGCATAATGATCGAACACACCTGCGCTGAACCGTTCCTGTATCAGTTTTCTCGTAGAACTGTCTGATAGCTCAGCGGTTGTGACGACAACTTTGAAAGCGAGCTCTTCCCCCTCATTCTCACTCGCTTCCATCAGCGTTTTGCAGTAAGAGCCCGCCGCGATGAGGACAGTCGGTTTCCATTTCAAAAAGAAATCCAAGTGCTCTCTGATATTCCCTGAAAAGAAAAGAAGACGATAGCGATTGTCTCTATATCTACCCCAAAGGCCGCGTTTCACCGCCCACCTTGCAGACAGATCCGCCTCTCTGCCGAACCCGCCCCGAACCCGACAGACTCGATCGAGTGGTCCGACGCCATACGCACGAAGCATCCTGAGATTCAGAGCATCGCGGTAAGTAGCGGCTCTAGATTCGAGAAGAACAGTCAAGGGCATTCCGGTCGATCCTGATGTAGTCATCTGGCAACAGGAACTCGCATCAATTCGCTTTGCAGTTCGGGTGTCTAAAGGCGCGTCGCGGTATTGCTCTCTTGTTGCTTTAGGGAGAGTCCGGATATCCTCTAGGCTAAAGATGATCGGCGGTGACGCGCCGGCTTTATCGTATAGAGCGCGATAGAAAGACACTAGCTGATAGGCGCGTTCGGTAGTCTGTTTCAGTTTACTGAGTTGTGCGAGCGAGAGTTCCTCTTTGGACTTCCATTGTGAACTCTCAAGCCATAACCAGTCACGAACTATCTTCAGCATAAGATGGACCTGATCTTTCACGTGTTCCGTAATCTAAGTGAAAGCACGTTGTTCTGCCCCATTCTCGTTCGCTTCGATAAGCGTTTTGCAGTAAGAGCCTGCTGCGTTGAGGACAGTTGGCTTCCATTTCATGAAGAACCCCGAGTGTTGTCCGACATCAAAGGCTTTTTACTTGATGAGTAGTGTGGCTGAGGTTAATTGGAGACTTTTCAGTTGAAGGCGGCTATTCTCGCGGGAGGTGCTGGAACCCGCCTATACCCGGTCACTGCATATGTTCCGAAGTCGTTGATACCGATCGGAAGCCGCTATGTGATAGAATACATTCTCGAATATCTCAAGCATTACAACGTTCGTGATATTGTGATGCTGATTTCTGAGAAGGAGTCGGATCTACTACGAAATCATCTTGGCGACGGCAAACGATTTGGGGTCAACATCGAATATTCCGTGGCTGAGAGAATCGGTACGGCGGGGGCCCTAGGGGCGGCGGCGAGTCTTCTCGGTGACAGATTCCTAGTGTATTATGGTGATGTTCTTACTGACATGAATTTGGCGGAGATGATAGCGTTTCATGAAAGCAGGACGGCAACATGCACGATCGCGATGAGCACCTCCGTCCCGATGGAGTACGGTGTCGCAAAGGTTGCGGAGGATGGACGCGTATCCTATTTCGAAGAGAAACCCGTCATTAAAGAATACCCCGTAAGCATGGGGATAGTAATCTGCGAGAAGGACGTTCTCCGATATTGCACACCAAATACCGACATTTCACACGAAGTCATTCCACAACTTTTGAGGGACAATAAAGCGGTATTCGCATACTTAACCAGTAAGCGACATTACGACATTGGCACCTTCAAGAGCCTCGAAGAAGTCCGCAGCCTAGTCGAAACTTCCAAAACCCCATTTCAGTTTTCATGAGTTGCGGCGGCTTGGGTTACGACAAGGTGCTTGTGACTGGAGGCGCGGGTTTTATTGGAAGCCATACGGTAGACGCCCTCCTCAATCAAGGAGTTAAGGTCTGGGCACTCGACAACCTCTCGACCGGCTCCCTACGCAACCTCAGAGCATGGAAACACAATCGTGCGCTTCGTTTCAACAAGAACACAGTCACTCGATACAAAGTCGTTGAATCACTTTCCGCGAAAGTTGAAGCAATATTGCATCTCGCCGCCGTCGTTAGCCCATACGTCTCCGTCAAAAAGCCGGAGCTTGTCAACGAAATCAACGTTTCGGGTACATTGAATGTGTTAAGAGCAGCACTGAAGAATCATATCGAGAAGGTTGTCTTTGCCTCCTCATCATCAGTTTACGGGAACCAAACCAACCTACCAATAAAGGAAGATAACCCACTTCACCCCGTAACCCCCTACGGGGCCTCGAAGCTCGCGGGTGAAAAATACTGCGAAGCTTACTTCCACACCTACGCCCTCAAGACCGTTTCCCTCAGGTACTTCAATGTCTACGGTGAAAGGCAAAGCGCAAATCCATACAGCGGTGTAATCGCGATCTTCGCAGATTACCTCGCTAAAGGGTTACCCCCGTCAATTTATGGCGATGGTGAACAGACGAGGGATTTCATACATGTCTCCGATGTGGTTGCAGCCAATCTCAAAGCTCTGCAAACAGAGAATGGGGTAGGTGAGGCATTCAATGTCGGGACAGGACAAGCGACAACGATCAACCAACTCTCTTCGTACCTAGCCCAAATGTTTCGAAGAAACGACGTACAACCTGAGCATTCGAAGGAGAGGCCGGGAGACATACGGAACAGCTATGCCGACACTACAAAAACCCGAAGCACCCTTGGATTTCAACCACAGATCCCGCTAACGAAAGGGTTAGAGCTACTCCCGAAACGCACTGACTGACAGATAACGCGAGTAACTGACCTCGAATGTGCCGAATTTGACTCAGTATTTGCTTTCCATATCATCTTAAATTTCAACCACGCAAATCCACAGATTCTGGTTTCTTCTTAATGATTGGAAAAATCGGCCTTTTGATTCGCAGCAAAAGGGTCTTCCTGGCGACGGTCGTTGCGATTTCAACCCTGAAACTTCTCCTATCGGCGCTAGTACCCGCGAGCTACGATCTCAGAGATATCGTAAACCTGTTTTACCAACCGAAAGCGCCCCTCGGTCCATGGGTCCCCCTCTACCCGCCCCTCTACCTTCCCTGGATCCCAAGAGAAGCTATCAATACATGGTTGGTGGCGCAACCAATAACAAACAGCATTGATGTGCTAGTTCTGTCACTACTGTTTCGGTTGCCAATTTTTGCTTTTGACATCGCGACATTGTGCATGGTCTACTATACAGGTACAAAATTGGGAACTCCCGAAATGGCTAGGCTCGCGAGTTTGATTTGGTACCTGAATCCATATTCGCTGCTCAGCGTTGAATTGGTTGGGGTACCGGATGTTGTCGTAGCTTTCTTGATTACGTCTGCTGTGTGCTTCACTATTTCGCGCCGCCTCCTTCCGGCTGCCGCGGTTATTGCGCTCGGAATTTTCTTCAAATTTATCCCATTGGTCTTAGCTTTCCCCATCTTCCTCGCCATATCAACCCGAACTTTCTCCAGAAAGCGATTTGCACTTGCGGCGGGAATAACCCTCGTAGGGCTGGTCGGATATCTCGGTTGGGTGTTGCCATCTGGTTTGGCGTTCCTGACTGACTACTCGCCAGTTACACAGCCTATCCCATTCATAATCGGTCCCCCAATCGTAATGGGGGTCAGTTATTCCTACACCATAAACGAAGCCACGTTTGGAATGATCTCTTTCTATTGCCTGCTCGTTTTCTTTGCAAAAAGAGATGCCCTCATTCCGATTTCACTTTCGACGCTGATGGCGTATTACCTGTTTGCGAACTACCTTCTTGCAAGCCTACACCCCCAGTATTTTATCTGGGCCCTACCTCTAATCGCCCTCGACTTGGTCTTCGTTAGCCGTTCGAGAGCGATTCTCGCTACGGCTTTCTATGCTCTCGCCTTCGTGTATTGGTTTCTCGTTTCTTACTCCTTTCTCACTCCAAGCGGCTACAGCCTCTTCATGATTCCACTATCCGCGAGCAATCCCCCATCGTACGTACTTCAACTTCGTTCGTTCTTCGAGAATAACCAGCTTCTAAACGTCATAATTCTCCCGCTAGTCTTCTCAAGTTTGTTTGCATCAACACTAATCTATGCCATAGATGCCGCCAGATCGTGGTTCGCGCTTCCAACGTCAAAGCCAGCGTGAAAAGATTGCCGGGAATCCTGGGACGATGGCGCATAGTCTCTTCGGTGATTTGCGCAGTGAAGATTCTTACGATCTTACTGGTCTCTTCCTCGTTCCCTCTGAATCTCGGTACTGATTACGATTTCGCGAATTGGACACGAGGTGCAAGCATCGTATTCTTGACCGTCAGCGCTGGTAAATTTCCTACTTTGTCTGCATACCTTGGTATCGAGGTTGTTCTCGCACCATTTTATTGGTTATGGTCCATTCTACCCATTGAGCACCCTCCGTTACAAAACCTAGTCAATTACACGACCCCAGCAATCTCGTTGGCAGTCATGATGAGATTGCCTCTTTTGATTTGCGACATTCTCGTTGCAATTCTGATATATCGACTTGTCAGAAAGGTCACAAATTCGGAGAGGCAGGGTGCAATCGGTTCTCTGAGTTGGTTCGCGAACCCGTACAACTTCTACTATCTATATCTGTTCGGTGCGATGGATGTGATCCCAGCGACCGTCGTCTTGTTGGCACTAACTTTAGGATGGGATAGGCATTGGGGGCGATCTGGATTTGCCACAATCATTGGGGGTCTATTGCGGATATACCCGTTCTTTGCGTTACCCTTCTTCCTCCACCTCACTAGAGCTAAGAAGGAACGCACGGGGCTTATTGTTGGGTCAACGTTTCCCATTTTCTGTCTAATCGCCCTCCTCTACGTGACCAATAGCGGGGGAATCAGAACCATTCTCTCCTTACCTTTGAGCGAGTCCTGGCTGTTGTATTTCTTGGGAGGAAACCCAGTCGGAGGCCAACTTCTAATTCTAGGCCCATTCCTCTTGTTAATGCAGCTGTACGTGGTTTTTCGGTTCTGGCGAGTCGACGCCAATATTGTTCATCTCACAACTGTTTCCCTCCTAGCTCTGATGCTTGGGGCAACGACGTATGCTGGGAGTTCGCAACACTTCATCTGGGTTTCATCCCTCCTCAGCGTGTGCATCGGCATGCACCCGGAAGAGACGTGGCTGTTTGCCGCCACAATCCTGACGGCCTACCTCTCACCCGCCCAATATCCGTTCAACCTACCGTTAATCACGGGACCGCGACAGTTCATTGACAATTTTCTGGCTGGTGCATTTTGGGCAATGAAAGCAACGTATCTAGTAAGAATAAACTTATGGAACCTAAAGCCTGTTCACAAAACCCTTCAAGACGAACTACTAACAACTATGACACAGCCGCTACGGACAACAACCTGAACCGCCCACACTGAGTTAGCGCTAAAGACCCGACTGCGCACACTGAATCCTTAGCGCGGCACATGGGGTGGAAAGCAAGTACGATGAACTTATGCGGTCCGGAAACTTCTTGACAAATCCATACAAGAAAATTCAGATTCGTGAAAGCCTGCGATTTCTCCAAAGAGTTAATTTACGTATGGATGGTAATGGCCGACGGTTTCAGTTGACAACGCAACTACTACGGAGACAGCTCCTCGAAGGACAAAAAAAGATCGCGGTTTGGGGAACCGGTTACATCGGATTCTCCACAATGGCAAACTTCGCGTCCGAAGGGGTCACATGTGTTGGAACGGACGTTTCGGAGAGAATTATCTCAACAATTAATGCGGGTAAGACACCTGTGCCGAACATGGAGTACTGGCTTGGGTTCGACCCCAAATACCTTGTAGAATCAGGAATGATGACCGCAACTTCGGACTGGAAGAAAGTCCTCACCCCGGAATTCGCAGTTCACATGATCGCCATCCCAACTGAGAAAGAGGACAAACCTTGGGATGGTGCTCTTGAAGAGGTAGTTACTAAGATCGCATCAAACGTTTCAAAATCAGAAGATCCGCCACTCGTAATTATCGAGTCCACACTCACACCGAACAAAACCGACCAATTAGTCATCCCAATATTCGAGAAGAAAGGGCTCTCCGTTGGAGAAGACGTGTTCCTCGGCGTAGCGCCCCGGCGTGACTGGTTTATCAGCCCGGAGAAGAATCTTCGGGCCCTTCCGAGGATTGTTGGCGGGACCACCACGGAGACGACACAACTGATGACTGAAGTACTAAGCGTTGTATGTGATAGGTTGGTTCCAGCCCCAGACCACAGGCACGCGGAAATCGTAAAGAGTGTTGAAAACGCCTTCCGCCACGTGGAAATTACACTCGCCAACCAGCTCAGCCTAGCCTACCCGAGCCTAAACATGATCGAAGTGCTCAGACTAGTTGGCACCAAGTGGAACGTTGGCGTTTTCCACCCAAGCTTCGGAAGCGGGGGCTACTGCATTCCGTTGTCGAGCAAGTATGTGCTGGAGGGAGCCGAGAAGCCTGAATATTTGACGATACTAAAAGACACTGTTTCAACGGACAGCAGCTTACCAGACATCGTGGCCGATAGGCTTTCACAAAGAGGATTCAAGAACGTCGGAATTCTTGGGTTATCGTACAAGGGCGACTTGAAGGTTCACGTTCTTAGCCCCGCGTTGCGAATATCGAAAAGGTTGACGGAACGGGGAGTCAAGGTCAAGATAAACGACCCCTACTACACTGAGGATGAGATCAGGAGGTTAACCGGCGCCGAAACATTCCCCTTCCCCGACGGGCTTTCGGAATTCGAGTGCATTGTCATCGTTGCTGGCCACCGGTTCTACAAGGCTGTCCCTGAAACCAAGCTCTTCGGGCACCTCAATAACTGCAAGCTGGTTTTAGATAATCTTGAGGAAACATGGCGAACACTCGACTGGAATTCAGCGGGAATAGAGTATCATATCGCAGGGGACAGAAACTGGCTTGGCTAGGCGACATGCCTAATCTTAAGACTGTTTTCCCATCATTAACCGTTCGTTACTCGAGTGTAATAACGCGTCTCGGTGACGCACCAGCGAGACGAATTAGGGTTGGCACGTCTCCAATCATGCCACTCTAACTGCCAATGAAAGAGTTTTCGTCAGCTTCCCTGAGTAGTTGTTCCATTCACAACTTCGTAGATCTGTATGTATGTGTAGTTCCATTGTGCGAGCGTTTGAAAGCTCATTGTATCCAAGTAGACTTCCGGGGGTAAGTCGTTACGAATAGTTGCGACGAGTTTGATCTTTCCCTGCTGCCTGAATTGTTGTAGAGTAGGGAGGTAGCCATTCTCCGCCCCGATGAAATCAGTTACGATAAATCGATTCTTCGCTAGACTTGTGGCATTGATTGCGCCGAAACTTGCGGGATAGTAGAATCCCATAACCAGCTGCGTTTGCTCGAGAGTCGGAGACGTGCCAGGGAAGGTGGCGAGCAGCTCACCTGCCTGTCTATAACCTTGATGCTCCACGGATACTGCCTGGGCGGCGCCTTCAAGACTCAGAGCGACAATTAAGATCAATAGAGCTGGGACGACCCAGCCTAACTTAGGCTTCAGCTTAGGCCAACGCGCAAGCCCCGCTGAGCGAAGGAACGCCCCGACCCGGGACAGACCTAGACCCCCAGAAAGTGCGAGTGGTGGCAATACAGGAAGAATTGCTCTTGAATAGTGAGAAGGTATCGATGATATCAAGAAGAAACTTGCCAGTAGCCAGACCGAAATGAATAGGGCTGGGCCATCCTTGAAGTTCTTCCTCACGAGCCCGATTATCGCGAGAAGAAGCAGTGGGCCGGGAACGAAGACCGCTAGGACCTGGATGTAGAATGGAGCCGCTGCTAATGGGAAGAAGCCGAGTTGGCCTGCGTGGGGTTGGATTGCCCCGGCGTTCAACTTAGCGAAACCTTTCGCAAGAACACCTAGAAAGTTCGACTCGACTGCTCTTAACGCGTGTAGCGAGAAGACCTGCCTGGGAGGCAACAAGGTCGATATTCCGAGCATGAGAACGAATAAGAAATTCAAGATTAGGCTGGGTATGCAAATCAATACAAGTTTGCGTAGCCAACCGATGGCTACTCTCAGTCGTTCGCTGCCCCTCAGGCCTCCCAAGATTATTAGCAAATAGCATGCGAAAGTTGCGAGCGACATGAAGCCATTGTATTTCACCATCGTGCAAGCAGCAAACGCGAGCGCCGCTAACGCTGTCCATCGGTGATCCCGTGATTTTGTCGCGAAGTACATCGCTGCGAGGGCTAGGGAAAAGAAGAATGTGAAGGTCATATCAGTTAACGCCATTCTTGAGTATGTTAGGAAGAGGGGTGAGAGCACGAGCATAACCGGTGCTGCCAGAGAGACTTCAAGGCCGAACAGCCTTAAGCCGAGATAGGTCACCAGTCCAATCGTACCTACGGCAAATATACCTGAGACCGCGATTGCGACGTAGTCCTTTACTCCGAAAATCTTGAAGAATACGGCGACTAAGAAGGAGAAGCCTGGTGGCTCGTATATCGTGAAAGTGCCCCCAGGGCGCCGCAGGAACCATTGCGCAGTAACTATGTAATTGAATTCATCCCAATGGCTGAGCCCCAAGCCTTGTAGGTTCCAGAATATCATAATTATCGACATCACCAACGGTAAAGCCGTCAGAGCAATTCTTGCTGCATTCGTTTCGAGTCTGAATTTACTTGTCGTGGTCATGCGCTTGCACTTCCGACCATACCGGGAATCAAAGCCCTAGACGGTATTCCAGCAGCTTCAGCAAGGTCTTGACGCCATCAGTCCACCCTATTTTTGCTTCACCGAACCTGCGTTTCGAGTATGTTATTGGGATTTCGCAGATCGTATATCCCGTTCGCAAGGCTTCCACGGTCACTTCCAATTCAAATTCGAATCTGGAAGATTCCAGGGTCAGTTCTTTGAAGACGCTGGCACGAAAAGCTTTGTGCCCAGTCATCATATCAGTCACTTCGACGCCGTATAGAAGGCTCGTGAAGAAAGAAAGAATCTTGTTTCCCACATAATGCGAGAAACTCATCCCAGTAATGTCACCTTTGAAGCGAGAGCCGTAAACAATGTCACATTTTCCGCTTAGGATCGGATCTACCAGAACAGGTATCTGCTTCGGATCGTATTCTAAGTCTGCGTCTTGGATTACGACGACGTCACCCGTAGCTTTTGCAAGTCCCGTCACAACAGCGGCTCCCTTTCCTCTGTTCTTTTCATGCCGTTCTAATTTGATGCCTTCTACGTTTCTCAAGCTCTCGAAGGACCCGTCGGTTGATCCGTCGTCAACGACTATTATTTCGAGATCGAAGCGATCACGCAAGGCCTGCACTTGCTCGATCGCGGACAGGATTGTGTCAGCCTCGTTGTAACAGGGGATTATGACTGTGAGTCTCGCCGCCATGTCGGATGCCTCTAGTCGCTCTTTGCGAAGGCTTTTAGAATCAACACAGGTCTACCGATGATCCATAGCTGGAAACGGCTGGCCGCCATATGAAACTCTCAATTGATAAACTCATGCTCGTGGGACTCGTGATCTTCAGCCTAGCAGAAAGCTTGACACATTACGGACAGGTCTATCCCGACTCGCCAGGCTACATAGCCGCAGCCCACTTCTTTCAGGGCAGAGTCGCCGCGACGGGCGTCGAATTCAGATTACTCCGCCCACTCGTTCCTTTTCTTGCATCATTAGCTAATTACATCGTAGACATTCGCACTTCATTCGCGATCGTGAACTTGGTATTCTGGTGCGCTGGCGCGGTTCTCATGTTCTATTTCACAAAGCTGCTAACTAAAGACGCTAACGCGTCCCTGCTTTCCGCTGCGCTCTTTACGAGTGCTATTCCGATGCTCCTCTTCGCGGACGCTGTGCTCACCGATATGGCTGGGTATTTCTTCATCCTCTTCGGCATATACCTCGTAATTAAATGGGACATACCACGCGCGACATTGAAACGTACTTGCATCGCTGGACTCGTTATTGGGGTTGGGATTCTAGCCAGAGAGAGCGTCGCGGCCGTCCTTATCTTCGCCTTAGTGTGGGCAATTTCATCTAGAGGCTCGCTAACTCGCACAATCATCTTCTGCTTGATTCCCATCGGAATTTCCGTTCTCTGGTCCTCGGCAATGGGGGTCAGTTATTTAGCCTGGTACGCACAGGGCGGCCTAGCCTACGCCGCGGTTAACCAGCACCTAAGCTTGCTGCGAAGAGCATACAGGCTCTTAGGCTCCGTACAGTATGCCTTCGGTCGCTTTCCAGAAGTGCTCGTTCTCGCCGCACTCGGATTGCTCCGCATTCAGGATAAGGGCTACTTTAAAATTCACATCTCGATCTTGATAGGTACTTTTGCCATTATCCTAGCATGGCCTGTAATAGATACTAGATTCACATTCATACTCTTCCCAAGCATCTTCCCACTCGCGGGCAGCGGCCTAGAGGAGGCATACAACCTAATCTTCAAGAGCAAACTAGTTCAGACAACTTGGCCAGCGTTTCCCGATACGTCGAGGTCGCGTTTTGCATTCTTGCTGTTCGTCGTCGCGATCTATGCTTTGATAACTAACGTTGTTCTGAGGGGATACTCATCATTCCCTTGGATGCCGTTCACTGACCCTTCAGTCAGGCTAACAGACATTAAGTGAGGCCATATCAGCTCTAAGGCTTACGTATTCGATGTAGCCATATACTAGCATCTCTACACTAACCTAGATCGCACACTCTTCATGCATCAAGGACAAATCCGTGTCTCATAGCCTTGGGGGTGTTAACCAGCTATCGAGGAATGCTCCAGTGAGAAAATAGTCGCACCTTAAACTGCGCCGGATGTAATCTCATGTTTGCAGGTAATTCGCGTCTTCTGCAGTTAGAGATCACAATGGGTTGATTGCGATAGCCACTAATGATACCGATGTATTTTCGTTGACGTTAGCCAGATATCTGGCTAAGAATTTAGCTTTGAACTGGGTTAGAAGCTCATTGCTATGCAGCTCTATAATGGAAGGAGGCAGCGGTTTATCGTAATCCAATAGTGCGCTTTCGCAGCCCTCACAATCCATTTTCATACAATCAAATTGTAGGGTATTGAGCATTTCAAGCGAGAAAGGCTCCTCTAGAATCTGAACATTCCAATTGTTTCTGCTGACGTTTTCTCTCAGACAGGCTACTGCAGCAGGATTTGGTTCAACACAAATGATCTTGCGAGCACTTCGTTTCAAGAAGAAACAGGCAGTTTCACCACATCCAGCACCAACATCGAGAACGACTTTATCACGTACTGGTAGGAGCGAGTAATACTTGTCCCAAATTCTATGCCACTCATCCATCATACCGAGATAATTCAAATGCAGTTTCATGTGGAACGGTTTGTACTCGAAATACTTGCTATCGATTCTTTTCCAATGTGTTGATTCGATTAACTTTGAAATCAAACCCATTATCTGATGTGGATACCATTCATGGTCTAGGAAAGCAGCAGGGGTTCCCGCGATATAGAAGATTGGAATATGCCTTTTCCTTGACAACTTTACTCTCGGTATGACTAACATCGTTGTGTGCTTTCCTGCACCTAGTCAGGGGAGCATGGTGTTCACAATCTGACGTGCGCGATCATCAAAAGTATGATTCTTCATCACTGTTCGGTATCCGTGTCGTCCTATTTTTTCTCTTTCCTCCGCATGCTGAAGGTAGTATCTAATCGCCGAAATGAGTTCGTCGTCTGTCTCATAGCATATCAAATCTTTCTTCTCAGAAAATAACTCTAAGAGTCCATTCTGGATCCTGTCAGTTATCAGTAGACTCGCTGATGCCAGTCCTTCGAAGACACGCATGTTCAATTCTCCAAGAATCGACTTGTTAAACACAATTTTTGAACTGCTGTACAGGCACGTCATCCTACGCCCGTAGCGGAAATTCTGTCCAAACCAATGATTTTCGAAGTTCTTGCCTACAAGTTCAAGTAAACGC
>Ga0074046_10001656_pt1 | contig 19853 bp, 17 predicted proteins | sample BogForMeECP23OM3_FD_94441 | JGI IMG/M metagenome (GOLD analysis project Ga0074046, IMG submission 94441) | Bog forest soil microbial communities from Calvert Island, British Columbia, Canada - Bog Forest MetaG ECP23OM3 | ecosystem: Environmental > Terrestrial > Soil > Wetlands ... | reverse complement strand
GTGTCAGAAGCGGCTCTCGACCGAACGCGCATCGAATGGCACCGCCCCGGAGACGCACCGGGGGAGAGCGTCGGTGACACGGAGCTTGCGCTGCGCGTGCTCACCGATCGGCAGATGCGCGTCTTCGAGGGCACGCGCCCGGGAGGCCAGGCACGGCGCGGCCTCGCGGTGTACCTGCCGCTCTACACCGACGAAACTCGGGTGGGCGTGCTGGTGGTGGAGCGTGAGGACCCTTCCCCGCTCGACGAGGTCCAGCTCCGAACCATTGCCACGGTGGGCGCGCAGATCGCTCTTTTCGCGGAGAACGTGCATCTCATCGAGGGGCTGCGCGCGACCCTCGACGCTTCGGTCGCAGCGATCGCGACCGCAATCGAGGCCCGTGACGGCTACACCGAAGCGCATTGCAGGAGGCTTGCCACGTTCTCGGGAATCATCGCCGAGCGACTTGGTCTAAAGGAGGCCGAGCTCGAGGCGGTGCGGCTCGGCGCACTGCTACACGACGTCGGAAAGATCGGCATCCGGGACGAGATCCTCTTGAAACCCGGTCGGCTCAGCCCTGAGGAGCGGCGCGATATGGAGCGCCACCCTGACATTGGGTGTCGGATCATCAGCGGGATCCAGGGGCTTCGTCCGATGACCGTGGACTGTGTACTCCACCACCACGAGTGGTGGAACGGTGGGGGGTATCCGAGGGGTCTTTCCGGCGAAGCCATCCCGCTCGGTGCGCGCATCGTGGCGGTGGTGGACGTGTGGGACGCTCTCTCGACCGAGCGTCCGTACAAGAGAGCGCTTCCCCCCGCCGAGGTGCGGGCGCACCTCGAGAAGCTGAAGGGGATTCAGTTCGACCCTGCGATGGTCGATCTATTCCTGCGCATCCTGGACGAGGAAGGTGAGGAGATGCGCAGTCTCATCGCGTCGCCCGTGCAGGTAGAGAGTTGATCCGCGCGTCGGCGCTGGCTCTGGTCTTCCTTGCCCTCCTCCCTGCCGGTGCCCGTGCGGGGGAGGAGCAGAACGATCTGTTGCGTCTTTCCCAGACTGCCGCCCAGTACCCAGACGACCCTGACATCGCACTCGCCTACGGCGAGGCACTCGCGCGGGCGCACCAGCCTGCGGCCGCCGCGGACAAGCTGGCGGCGGTCGAGGCACGCTTTCCCGGGCGGCGCCCCGGTCTTGAGCTGCGTATCGCCGAACTCCTGCTCGATGCCGGACGAGACAGCGAGGCGCTTTCGACGCTGGATTCTCTCCTCGCTGCCGAGCCGAGCGCCGGGCCCGCACATCTTTACCGAGGCATCGCGCTCCGCAGGCTCGGCCGCACAGAAGAGGCGTATCACGAGTTCCAGCGCGCGGCGGAGCTCACCCCGGCGCTGCGCCCGGAGGCGCTCCTTCTCTGCGGTCTTGAGCGCATGACGGAGGGACAGCCGGCCGAGGCGGAGCCCCTCTTGCGCGAGGTGATCGCGAGCGATCCCACAAGCGAAGCGGCTCGCCGCTCCAAGCTCCTGCTCCCCGAGCAGCCCGCGGTGGTGGAGGGACCGCCCCTCTCCCTCGGCCTCGTGAGCGGATTTGAATACGACAGCAACGTCACGCTGGGCAACAACCTGCAGCCTTTGCCTCTGTCTCAGGCAAAGGGAGATTGGGCGGGCATCTTCGGCGTGGGTGCGGTGGTGCGGCCGCTGCGCGGCGAAACGGCGGGTCTTGTGATCGGCTACCGCTTCGATTCTGGCGTGTACACGAATCTAGGTGCCTACGACTACCAGAATCACTTAGGGTTCGGCTCGTTCTACCTGCGCCCGGCACCACAGCTCACCCTGCGTCTTGACGGCGTCGCCTCCTACGGGCTCCTCGACGCCCAGAGCTACGTCGACACCTACATGGTCCGCCCGAACCTATTTTATTCCTTCGGCGATCGCCTCGGCGTCTCGCGCCTCTACGCGGACTTCGAGGGGGTGAGGTACTTCGAGGACGACCTGCTCTCGTCGCTGAATCGCAGCGGGCACGTCTACGGCGTGGGCCTCGACCACTCCGTTCCGTTGTTTCATGTGCCAGGGGCGCTGGCCATCGTGCACGCTCGCTGGTCGAGGCAGAACACCTTCGCGACCCAAGATGCCCTGGGCTTCGACGGCGCCTATGACTACGAGCGGATCGAAGGTGGCCTTGGGCTCAGGATCCCGCTGTTCTGGGGAGTCCTGGCCGAGACCGATGTCACCGTGGGCTGGCAGCCCTACGCCAACGCCAACGTGGTCGCCTTCCTGACCAACGACGGTGTCGGTGATCCCTCGGCCCCGCGGCGACGTGATCTTGTGACGGACGCCGGGGTTTCGCTCTCCCGGCCGCTCTTCGGCGGGCTTGTGCTCGAGCTTGCATGGCACATGACCCACCAGGCCTCAAACGTCGATCTCTACGCCTACGACCGCAACGTCGTGGGCCTGTACTTCCGTTTCCAAACCAATTGAACGGAAACGCGAGAAGGAGAAACCCGATGGACAAGCTGACGACCCGATGGAGCGCGCTCCGTAGGTGGCTGCTGCCGTGCCTTGTCCTCGCCGCCCTCGCGCTCGCCAACCTCGCGGCGAAAGCGGGGAACACGCAGCCCCAGCTCTCCGTGGTGATCGGTGCAGTCGAAGTGGGACGCGGCGAGCCGCCCATCTGGCAAGCCGCGCGCGTCGGCGACCTGCTCGGTGCGGGCGACTCGGTGCGCACGGGCCGCGGCGGCCGGGCCGAAGTGAACCTCGGCACGGGCGTTGCCCGGCTGTTCGAGAACTCGCTCTTGCGACTGCCGTCCGAGGGAATGCGTCCCGAGGGGACTGCGGCGGTGGGCCTCGACCACGGCGCATCGCTCTTTGACGTTCACACGCGCGGGCCCGGCGACCCCTTCGAGGTGCGAACACCCGAGGTGGTCGCGAGCGTGAAGGGTACACGCTTTGGCGTTGTGCTGGAAGGCACGAGCGCGATGGTGTCCGTGTACACAGGTCTTGTAGGCGTGCGCAAGCCGCAAGCGGAGGGCCCGAGCGAGGTGTTTGTGCGCGAGGGCTTCTCGGCGGTAGGCGGCGAAGGCCGCCCGTTTGACCTCTCGCTCCACTCCGGCGGCGACGTGTGGGGCGGCTGGGCGAAGGGCTTGGCCGCGCCGCTCGTGCCTGGCCAGCCCGCCCACTCGGCAAGCTCCAACAGCTCTCAAGAGGTGGAGGCGGCACGTGCAGCGGCGCTGCGCGCGGCTGCGCCGGAGGTGCTGAGTGAGGTCCTGGCAAAACATCCCGAGCTCGCAACGGCGGACGCCGAGAACCCGCAGGCTACTCCAAAAGTACCCGCCGAGATCGACGTGGACACGCCAGCGCAGGCGGTCAAGCCGTCCACACTTCCGGTGGTCGATCCCGTTGCGAACGCAGAGGACAGCCAATCCCAGCGCGCCCTCGACGAGAAGGTGGCGGAAGCCATCCTAAACGGCGGCCTTCCCGCCGCGGGTGGCGCCCTCACCCCGGGCACCGCCGCGGGGACGCCGGGCATCGCCTCCACCGCTATCCCGTATAGTGTGAAGCTCGTGGGTTCGGCGGGTTCAGCAGCCACCGCGCTGATCGTGAACGCCGCGGGTCAACCCGTCGCCACCCTCACCCAGAGTGCGCTGAACCAGGTCGTTCAGACCGGAAACACGAGCCTGCTCGGCCCGCAGCTCCTCGGCGTTCTCGCCAGCACGGGTGCGGATCCTCTCACGTTCGCGACGCAGATGGTGAAGATCCTGCACTGACGACGGTCGACCGCCCGGGGAGCTACTCCGCTGCGGGCCACCACAGGTAGAGGAACGCGGGGCCCCGGACCGGCGGCAGGAGAGAAGCCGCGATCTCCGGCCCGGAGAGCGCAAGGCGTGAAGGCGCCCCGACCTCGGAGTAGATGTTCTCCCGAGTCTCGCGTCCGCGGTGGTAGGTCACAACCCGAGCCTCGCTCAACCCTGCTCGGCGTTTGGTCTCTGCGATCCCGTCCTCAAGGTAGCCGATCGCATCGACCAGACCGGCCTGCTTCGCTTCTTCCGCAGTGTAAACGCGTCCATCGGCGAGCTCGTGGATTCGCTCGCGCGAGAGACCCGGTCGGCCTTGCGCGACCACGTCCTGAAAGCGCGCGGAGAGCTGATCGATCACGCCTTGCAGCTGCTGCCGCTCCTCCGGTCGCATGCGGCGCAGGACCGATCCCGTGTCCTTGCGGGGACCGGAGACGATCGTCTGGTCTTCGACGCCGAGCTTTTCCATGAGACCCGCAAAGTTCACGCTCACAAAGATCACACCAATCGAACCCGTCAGCGTGGTTGGGTGCGCATAGATGGTGTCGGCGGACATCGCGACGTAGTAGCCGCCTGAGGTTGCAAGACCCATCAGCTGGGCCACGACGGGAATCTTGTGATCTTGCTTGAAGCGGGTGATTTCTCGGTACACGATGTCGCTTGCGGTGACGGTGCCCCCCGGCGTGTTGATACGCAGAAGAAGCGCCTTCACCTCGTCATCCTGGCCTGCGAGTTCGAGCTCCGCGCGTACACGGGCGACGGTGGCTTCCCGCGTGCCGATCCCGAAGGCGCCCGACTCGTCCTCGTCCCGGATTGCGCCGTCAATCTGGATCATCACGATCTTCGGGCCTCGCTTCCCGGCGACGACGCTCTCCCGCAGCGGCGAGGGCCCGCCCAGGGGGATCAGCACCTGGAAGCACGCCGTGAGGGCGGCGGGCAGGAGGAGGGCGAGCGCGAGCTTGCACCACACGCCCCACCGGGCCGCGAGCACCACGCCGCGACGGGGGACACGCCGCCCTTCCCAGCGTCTCAACCCCCGGAACAAGCTGAGACGGTTTCGCCAGCGAGCCTGCGTCATGCTTAGCTGCAGCCGCTCGTCCCACCGCAGTTGGCGCACTTGTAGCAAGCGCCGTTGCGCACCATGATCGATCCGCAATCGCTGCAGGTCGGCGCGTCTGCCTGATTCACGATGCTAAAGGCTCCAAGACCCGCGGCCGCCGGGGGCGCGTTCCCGAGGCCACCGGAGCCGCCGGCCACCACGGCCCGTGGACGCACGGGGGACAGGCCCGCCGCCTCCGTGTCCGTCTCCTGCTCGTCGGGCACTGCGGCCTCCCCGCGGAGGAAGCGGTTCCCGAGGTAGCGGAAGACGTAGTCCGTGATGGATTTTGCGATCGGAATCCCACGATTGTTGGTAAAGCCCGCCGGCTCGAAGCGGGTATGGCTGAACTTGTCCACCAGGGCCTTTAGCGGAACCCCGTACTGGAGGGCGATCGACGTCATGGTCGCAATCGTGTCCATCAGTCCGGAGACCGTGCTCCCCTCCTTCGCCATGCGCAGGAAGATCTCCCCGGGCTGTGCGTTCTCGTAGAGCCCGACCGTGAGGTATCCCTCATGGCCGGCGATCGAGAACTTGTGCGTGATCGCCTCGCGCTCGTCGGGCAGCTTGCGGCGGACCGGCCGGAGCTCGGCCGCGGGCTTTGTCTTCACCTCGTCCTTGCCGGCATTGAGCGGCTGGGTGCGCTTGCTCCCGTCGCGATAGACGGCGAGGGCCTTTAGGCCTAGGCGCCAGCCCTCCTTGTATGCATGCATGATGTCGCTCACCGTGGCGTCTTCGGGGAGGTTCACGGTCTTGCTGATCGCTCCGGAGAGGAAGGGCTGGACAGCGCCCATCATGCGAACGTGCCCCATCCATTGGATGGAGCGTGTTCCGTTGCGTGCGCGGAATGCGCAGTCGAAGACCGGCAAATGCTCGGTCCTGAGCCCGGGCGCATCCTCGATCGTCTCGCGCTCATCGATGTGGGCGATGATCCGCGTGACCTCATCGTCCGCGTAGCCGAGCCGCCGCAGCGCCATCGGAACCGTCTGGTTCACGATCTTGAGGATGCCTCCGCCCACGAGCTTCTTGTACTTCACGAGGGCGATGTCCGGTTCCACACCGGTCGTGTCGCAGTCCATCATGAAGGCGATCGTACCCGTCGGAGCCAGCACGGTGACCTGGGCATTCTTGTAGCCCCAGCGCTCTCCCGCACGGAGCGCCTCGCCCCACAGCGACCGCGCGCACGCGTACAGGTCGTCGGGAACACCGCCGCTCGGCACGGCTTCGGCGGCCGCCTTGTGCATCGCGATGACTTCGAGAAAGAACTTGCGGTTCATGCGGTAGCGCGGGAAGGGACCCATCGCCCGCGCGATCTCCGCGCTCGTGAGATAGGCCTGGCCACACATTACCGACGTGAGCACCGCCGCCAGATTGCGCCCTTCATCGCTGTCGTACGGCACGCCGAACGACATGAGAAGCGCTCCGAGATTGGCGTAACCCAAGCCGAGTGGTCGGTAGAGGTGACTGTTCTTTGCGATGCGGAGCGTCGGATAGGCCGCGTGATCGACGATGATCTCCTGCGCGAGAATCGTGATCGCGACCGCGTGGCGGTAGGCCGCGACATCGAAGGCGCCGCCTTCATCCACGAAGCGCATGAGATTCAGGCTTGCCAGGTTGCAGGCGGTGTCGTCGAGGAACATGTACTCCGAGCAGGGATTGCTCGAGTTGATCCGTCCCGACGCCTTGCACGGATTCCAGCGATTGATCGTCGTGTCGTACTGCATGCCCGGATCACCGCACACATGAGCGGACTCCGCCATCTCCCGCATGAGATCCCGGGCCCGGTAGGTGTCCGCCACCTTGCCCGTCAGCACCTCGCGGGTTTCCCAAGTTCCGTCGGCCTCGACTGAGTGCATGAAGGCGTCCGTTACGCGGACGGAGTGATTGGCGTTTTGGTAGAAGACCGAATCGTACGCACCGCCCGGCACGTTGAAGCCGCCGTCGTAGCCGGCGTCGATAAGCGACCAGGCCTTCTTCTCTTCTTCCGCCTTGCAATGGATGAACTCGCGCACGTCGGGATGGTCGACGTTCAAGATCACCATCTTCGCCGCCCGCCGCGTCTTGCCGCCCGACTTTACGACGCCCGCGAAGGAGTCGAAGCCGCGCATGAACGAGACGGGGCCTGAGGCGGTGCCGCCGCCGGCGAGCTTCTCGCGCGACGAACGGATCTTGGAGAGGTTGGAGCCGGTACCGGACCCGCCCTTAAACAGCATGGCTTCGGTCTTCGCAAGCTCCATGATCGACTCCATCGTGTCTTCGACGGAGTTGATGAAGCACGCACTGGCCTGCTGCGGGGTGTCTTTGACCCCGAGGTTGAACCACACGGGGCTGTTGAAGGCGACTCGCTGGTGCAGCAGCAGATGGGTGAGCTCGTCCGAAAACGTGCGACCGTCCTCCGGCGTGCGGAAGTAGCCTGAGTTCGTTCCCCACTCGTGGAGCCGGCCGACAACACGACCGATCAACTGTTTCACGCTGCGTTCGCGCTCGGGCGTCCCCACATGGCCGCGGAAATATTTCGACACCACAACGTTCGTAGCGAGCTGCGACCAGCCCTTCGGAATCTCGCAGTCCGTCTGCTCGAAAATCGTCTCGCCGAGCTCGCTCGCGATCTTCGCGCTGCGCAGCTCCCACTCGACGCTCGCGTACGGGTCGTCGCCGGGCCGCGTGAAGTGCCTGGGAACCTGGACTCCGCTTGCACGAGGCGCCCGTTTCGACGGAACGAGGGGCGTGACCACACGCGTCTCTGCCGCCAGCGCTCCCGCTTCGCTCTCGTTCCCTCGCAGCCCAGGATCCTGCACGCCCTCGTCCACGATTCCCCCCATCTTCTGCCCTCGGCCCGGAATGAGCCTTCGGCTCAAACTCTTCCAGTAGGTTCACGCCGCTCGACGACGCGACCCGAGATGCGGAAGCCGCGCTCCAGTGCCTTGGATGCGCGGCTTCTGCGAACTCCAAAGAGCGCACGGGTGAGCCTCCGCTGCCGTGCCTATTGCGATTGAATCGAATCCAACTTTCTGCGCTTCGCGGTGGAACGGGCCGTCGAGAGCCGACTGCGGAAGCGGCGAGCAGGCAAGCGAGGCGCCGGACGCCCGAACCGAACCCGTTCACAACCTCGACTGCGGCGAGGTGTGAGGGGCTCCGACGGAGTCCGCCGGAGCCCCCCCGAACCCGAGTCGGGTCCTCCTTCCCTTCTCGGGCCCGTGCCCCTCAAGCGACCGCCTAACGAACCCCCCCAGGCCGCTTGAGGGACGCTCACATCCCCGTGGTTGATCAGATACTCCCGGTCTTGATGCACGTCAATACAAAATCTGGGGTGTACTCAGGGAGAAGAGTACAACCACTCGTGTTCCAATGGAATTCGACGCTTTGAAGACGCAAGTGCGACCCGTCACGGGATCGACACAGGCCGCCTTTTCACGCTCGTAACTGCCCGAAATCGCTAACTTAACGCGGTGCGATAGCGCGTGGCGTCATAAACTCTTGCCAGCGCTCTCGGGAAGCCCCGTAAAGCGGATTCCGATGCCCTCAGGAGTCTTCAAGCGGAGATTGAGGCCGATCAGAAGAGCGGTGATGGCCTCGACGATCCGGGCGTTCGAAAGGGGCCCGCCGTCGACCGCGCGCAGCCCCGGCACGAGCACACAAAGGCCCATCACCGCGCGGCGCGGCTCCGCTGCCCCGGAAACCACCACGTCGCACTCCACGGGGTGCGAGAGGTCTCGCAGCCGGTGCGCGGACACGTTCTGGAAGGCCGAAACCGTGTGCACACCCTCGGGCAAGAGCGAAGCCACGAGCTCCGCACAAGAGCCCTGCCAGACCCCGATGGTTCGCACCGCGGCGTCCCCGACCGCGGTGGCAAGCGGTACTCCCATGGAAACGACGATCTGGCCTGGGGCGAGCGATCCCTTGATGGCCTTCACGGTCGCCGCCGCATGTTCGAAGGGGACCGAGAGGATCACGATCGGCGCGCATTGCGTCGCTTCGGCATTGCCAAGACCGACAACGTTGGCGCCGGGCACTGCCGCCTTGACCTCGTCCGCAGCGGCCGCGGCACGCTCGGGCACCCGCGATCCAATCACGACTGGCCGCCCCGCCCTGGCAAATCGGAAAGCAAGGCCAAGGCCTTGGTCTCCGGTTCCGCCCAGGATCGCGATGGCATCCTCGCGCCGCTCGGTCGTCATGGCGGGGCGAGGCTAGCAGCGGGGCTTGCCCCGGCCAGGCAGTTGCGGGAAGCCCCCGATATGCTCGCACCGTGCGCGATGCGACGACCCCGACTGCGATCCGGCAGCAAGGTCCTCGCGAACTCGCCATTCACTGGGCCGATGACCATGAGAGCGTGTACGCCGTGCGGGCGCTCCGCCTGGCTTGCGCCTGCGCCTCATGCATCGACGAGTGGACCGGGGCAGAGCGGCTTGACGAGGCCCGCGTGCCCGCGGACGTGCACCCGATCGGCATCCAATCCGTCGGCCGCTACGCGATTCAGATCGAATGGAGCGACGGTCATTCCACCGGTATCTACACGTTTGAGCGGCTGCGGAGCCTGTGTCCGTGCGCGGTTTGTGCGGGCCGCTAAAAGGCCGCGTGCTCGAGAGAACTCGGCGAGTTTCGGACGGCAGCGCCGGAAGACCAACACTTCTGCGCAGTCCCATGGAGGCTGGGCGCCGCGCCCGGCGCGCCGAGAGCGCCAGTCGTAGCGCTGCCGTTTCGAGCGAGTTGCCGCTCGGCGGAATGTCTGAAAGCCTGGCACGTCCCATGCTTGGTATAGGCCCGATGATTCGCAGGCCAGCCGACCGCCCCAACTTCTTTGCTCCGTCCCTGCAGCATGCGTTCTCTTGTACCAGCCGGAGCGCGCTCGTCGCCGCCTATACCTCCGTAAGCGAAACACCGTGGGTCGAGAGCTGCTCCGTCGATCTGCCCAATCTAAGGCTCATCCTGCGCCTTTCCAGCGCGGCCACCCGCCCCTCTAGACCTACCGTGGAGTGGCTCCAGAAGATCGAGCGCATCGCCCGGGGACGCTCCACGAAGCGCTAGAAGCCGGCCAGTTGTGCCACACGCTCGCGATGGAAAGAGCCGTCCCCGAAGGCCGTGGCATTCGCGAGTGCCCGCTTGAAGTACAGGTGCATGTCGTTCTCGAACGTAAAGCCAATTCCCCCAAACATTTCGATCGCCGTGCGCGAGACCGCGCGAAAAACCTCTGCGCAAGCGACCTTGGCCATGGCGGCGGCGAGGGGCGCCTCCCGTGGACGGGCATCGAAGGCCCATCCCGCATGCCAGAGCAGCGCGCGGGCGGGCTCGATCGCCGCGACGGCTTCGGCCGCCAAGTGCTGCACCGCTTGGAACGAACCCACCGGTCGACCGAATTGCTCGCGCGTGCGCACGTAGTCCACCGCCAGCTCAAGCGCGCGCTCGGCACCCCCCAGACACTCCGCCGCGACGGCGATGGCTCCGCCATCGAGCACGCGAGCCAGCGCTGCCGAGGAGCGCGGCAGGACTGCCTCCCTGCCAACCCTTACGTTGGAAAACCGCACCTCACAGGAGCGACGGGTCTCGTCGAGCGAAACGAGGGGCTCGATTGCAAGGCCCGGCGCAGAGCGCTCGACCGCAAAGAGAGCGACTCCGTCGAAGCTGCCCGAGGAAGCCGGCTTCGCCTCGCGGGGAGGCGCGCCTCGGCGGAAAGCCGCCAGCATGAGATCGGCGGAGTTTGCAGCATCGACAAAAAGCTTGGTGCCGTCGAGGCGAAAGCCGTCCGCCCGGGGGTGCGCTCGGGCCTGGACGCCGACACCGTCGAAGCGTGGCTCCGGGCCCTCCACGAGCGCGAGCGTCGCCACCGCCTCCCCTTTCGCCATGCGGGGGAGCCAGGCCTTTTGCTGGGCACGGCTGCCCGCGTGACGCAGGGCGAGGGTGGCTGCGACCGAGGAAGCCAGGAACGGTCCGGGCACGACCGCGCGCCCCATCTCGCCGAGCAGCACCACCGCGTCGAGGAGCGACAGTCCGGCACCGCCCAGATCTTCGGGCACGAGGATGCCGAGCCATCCCGCCTCCGCAAAGACACGCGAAAGGTCGGGATCGAACGCGCTTTCGCTTTCCATCAGCTTGCGAACGCGCGAGGGTGGACATTCGTGCCCGAGAATCTCGCGAGCTTGATGGCGCAGCTGTTCCTGTTCCTCCGAGAGTGCGAAGTTCAAGGGCGACTCACTTCCAGCGCGGGAGGCCGAGACCTCGCTGCGCGATGATGTTCTTCTGAATCTGGGCCGTGCCCCCTCCGATAATCAGCCCGAGGCTGAACATCAGCTCATACGGCCAGAACCCATCGTCCCTAAGATATTTCGATCCGCGATAGAGCACGCCGTAGGGACCGAGCAGATCGAGCGCGGTCGCGGCGAGTTGATGATTCAGCTCGCAGGTCACGAGCTTCGTGATCGAAGCTTCGATGCCTGGCTTCCTTCCCTGAAGCGTCGCCGTCAAGTTCCGGAATGCATTGAACCGCATCGCTTCGACTTGGATCTTCAGCCCCGCGAGCCGTTGGCGCACGATCGGGTCCTCTGTCGCGGGGCGCCCGCCACGCTGTGCGGCCCGCGCCAGCCGCAGCAGTGCCTCGAACATGTTCTGCGTTTGCGTCGTGGAGCCCAGCATGTTTCGTTCGTGGACGAGCGTCGTGTTGGCCACGGCCCAGCCCTGTCCGAGGCCTCCGACCACGTTCTCCACGGGTACGCGCACGTTGTCGAAGAAGACCTCGTTGAAGCCGGCGTCCTTGGTCATCTGGAGAAGCGGACGGATCGTAATGCCGGGCGTTTTCATATCGATCAGGAGATAGGAGATCCCCGCATGCTTGGGCGCCGCTTTGTCCGTGCGGACCAGACAGAACATCCAATCCGCGATCTGCGCGTTGCTGGTCCAGATCTTCTGGCCGTTCACAACGAAGTGATCCTCCTCGCGCAGGGCGCTCGTCTGGAGCGAGGCGAGGTCACTGCCAGAGCCCGGTTCGGAGTATCCCTGACACCAGAGCTCGTCGGCCGCGAGGATCCGCGGGAGATAACGCCGCTTTTGCTCTTCGGTGCCCCAGTGGATCAGCGTCGGGCCGACCATCTGGAGACCCATCATGCCGACGAGCCCCGGTGCTTTGTGTCGCACCAGTTCCTCGCTGAGCAGCGTCTGCTGCATGAGCGTGGCGCCCTGCCCGCCGTACTGCCGCGGCCAGCCCATCGCGACGTAGCCCGCCGCGTGGAGCTTGCGCTGCCACGCCTTCATCGCGGCCAGGCGAGCTCCGGGGTCCTCGCCCTGGGAGACCTTCCTGCGTCTCGCCGTTCGCGGCAGGTTTTGCCGAAGCCAGGCCCGCAGTTTTTCGCGGAACACCGCGTCCTCGGACGCAAGATCCAGGTCCACCCCTGTCCTCCCCGCCGATCCCGGCCGGCCTCCCGAGCTTGCCGGACCGCCCCCGCCTTTGGCAAAGAGCCCGATGTGTGCCCTCCGGCCCCGGCGGGCACGAGCCCGCGAACTACATAATCTGAAGGGGCCGACCTATGCTGCCCCGATCGGGGGCCACCCGAGGAGGAACTCGATGAGGCTCGCAACCTTCACGTACTCGGGAGCCACGCGGGTCGGCGTGGTCGCGGGCGACGAGATCGTCGACCTCGCGGCCGCAGCCCCCGACCTGCCCCGCGAGATGGTGGCCTTCCTCGCGGCGGGAGCGCCTGCGCTGCGACGTGCCGGCGACCTGGCGTCGAGCGCGCGGGAACGCATGCCCCTGGCACAGGTCCGCTTTGAAGCGCCCGTGCTACGCCCGCCGAAATTCCTGGCGATCGGCCTCAACTACGCCGATCACGTCGCAGAGTCGAAGCTCGAGATGCCGAAGCTCCCCACCGTTTTCAACAAACAGTCGACATGTGTCACCGGCCCGAGCGGCCCGATTCACATGCCGCGCGTTTCCCGGGCACTCGACTACGAGGGAGAGCTCGGCTTCGTCATCGGGCAGCGCTGCCGGCACGTGTCGCGGGATCGGGCCCGAGAGGTGATCGCCGGCTACCTCGTGGTGAACGACGTCTCCGTTCGTGATTGGCAGCTTCGCGTTCCGACCTGGACGATGGGAAAGTCGTTCGACACCCACGGACCCATCGGACCATGGATCGTGACCGAAGACGAGCTCGGAGATCCCCACAGTCTGCGCCTGCGCACGTTGGTGAACGGCGAGGTGCGGCAGGACTCCAATACCAAAAATCTGATCTTCGACTGCTTTGCCATCGTCGAACATCTGTCGACGGCGTTCACCCTTGAGCCTGGTGACGTCATCGCCATGGGGACCCCTGCAGGCGTCGGAATCTCGATGAAACCCCCTCGGCTGCTTCAGGTAGGCGACACCGTTCGTGTGGAGATCGAACGCATCGGCGCAATCGAAAACCCTGTGATCGAGGAGCCTTTGGACGTGGCGCGCAGCCCGCGCTGAGGCGTGTGCCCCGCGCGAGAGAGGAAGTGGTATGGCCTTACACCGACTCGCGGCGATCACGCTGGGCGTACCGAAGCCCGATGAGCTACGCGCTTTCTATCGGGAGTTCGGGCTGGTGGAGACGGCGCCGGGCCGCTTTGCCACGAGCGATGGAGGAGAGCAGCTCGCGATCGTAGCCGCGCCACGGCGGAACCTCTTGGCCCTCGAGGTCGCTGTCGACGACGCCGATGACCTCGCCCGCATCGCGGCCGCGCTTCGACGGTTGGGGAGGGACGTCACGACCGGGCCGGCGGCGCTCGAGTCCGTCGAGCCGACGACCGGGGTGCACGTGCGGGTCAACGTGGCCGAACGGGTGCGGCAGCAAGGTGAGCCCCCGCTCCCCCTCAACGCACCGGGACGCACGCCCCGCACCAATGCCCGCTCGCCGGCCGTGCTGGCGAAAGAGCGCCCGCGGCCCCGCAAGCTCGGGCACGTGGTCATTGGTTCCACGGACGCTGCAGCAACTCGGCGGTTCTTTGTCGAGGGTATCGGCTTCCGGGTGAGTGATGAGGCTCCGGGCATCGGTGCGGCGTTCCTGCGCTGCTCGACCGACCACCACAACCTTCTCGTGCAACCGGCCCCGGTGGGCTTCCTGCACCACACCGCGTGGGAGCTCGGCGACGTCGACGAGGTGGGACGCGCGGCGAGCGAGCTCGTGGCAGCGCAGCCGGAGCGCCACGTCTGGGGTCTCGGGCGCCACGGCATCGGCTCCAATTACTTCTGGTACCTGCGTGACCCGGCGGGCAACTTCGTGGAGTACTACAGCGACCTTGACGTGATCGTCGACGATGAGGCGTGGAAGGTCGCGGCCTCGATGGGCGCCCATCCTCTGGCGGCGTGGGGGCCCGCGGTGCCCCGCTCTTTCCTCGCACCCGACGACATTGTCGCGCTCGCGCGAGGCTGAGCGTCCTGGCGCAGCCGCTCGAGGTCGCGCTCGCAGTCGCCGTCGAGCTCCGTGGGTAGTCTCCCGCTAAGGGCGCGCCACCAGTTCGCGAGCACGGCCCGCAGGTCAGGCTGCGGATACATGATGCAGGCGGGATTGGTGCAGTGGCGGGCGTATTCGTGGCTTCCGTTCGAGACGAGGCCGAGGAGGTGGCCGAGCTCGTGCTGGACCACGAAGCGCTCCACCTCGCTGCCATCGATTGCGAGAAAGCCCTGCCCGCGAACCTCGTCCGCGGCGACGACCGCAAACGACTCTGCCACGAAGGCACGACCCCGTTCGCCTTGGCCGCTGCCGTCGGGGGCGTGGTGCGGGATGAAGAGCAAATAGATGGACTCGGCTCCTCCCTGTAAGACCAGGTTTCGGTGTTGCTTCGCAAGCTCGTGGATTTGTAGATCGGAGAGCTTTCGGTCTTCGGGGATCGGGACCCCCGGGGCCAACTCGCCGATCTCCTCGTCGAGGACCAAGCGCACGCCGCCTGCAGGTTTCGCGTAGCGCTCGAGAAACGCGCGGATGCCTTCCCGGGTCTGGAGGGAAGGGATGCAGCCTGTGATCCAGTCGATCTCAACCACGAGCGCCGGCGCGCGCAGCAGCCGCGCCGCCGTCTCGAGCTCGCGGGGATCGGGCGGAAGCGGAGATTTGGGCGCCGGGAAGACGCAGCCCACCGCTGCGCCGAGCGTAAGCGCGGCGGCAATCCCTCGCTTCAGGCTCGCGCCGCTGCGAGTTTGTAGCGGATGGGGACGCGTTTGATGCCTCCCACAAAACTCGAGCGTACCCGGTCGACGCGCCCTGCGAGCTCGATGCTTTCAAGCCGCTCCCGCAGCGCCTCCCAGGCGCAGCGGATCTCGAGCCGCGCGAGGTGCGCGCCGAGGCACACGTGCTCGCCGCGCCCGAAGGCGATGTGTGGATTCGAGGCGCGATCGATGCGGAAGCGGTCGCCGTCCGGGAAGACCTCCTCGTCTCGGTTCCCCGACGCGTAGAACAGGCACACGCTCTGCCCTTTTCGAATGGTCGTTCCGCGCAGCGGGTAGTCTTGGGTGGCGGTCCGCGCAAACTGGATCACGGGCGTCGTCCAACGCACGGTCTCCTCCACCGCCGAGTCCAGCAAGGACGCGTCCTTACGCAGCTTCGCCCACTCGCCGGGATGCTCGATGAAGGCCAAAAGCCCTCCCGTCATGGCATTGCGGGTGGTTTCGTTCCCGGCGACCACGAGCAGGAAGTAGTAGGAAAGGAGTTCGAGGGGGGGCAGCGGCTTGCCGTTGACCAAGCCGTTCGCCACCACGCTCACGATGTCGTTCGTGGGTTTGCGCCTTCGCTCTTGGGCCATCGCATTGAAGTACTGGAAGAGCTCCATGCGCGCGCCGTTGATCGTCTCCTCGATGGAGGCATTGCGCTGAAACTCTGGATCCTGCGGCGCGATAATTTCATTGGTCCAGCGAAAGAGCAGCTCCCAATCCTCGCGAGGCACCCCGAGCATTTCCGCGATCACCGCGATCGTGATCTTCGCCGACACGTCCTGCACGAAGTCACCTTGGTTCTTCTTCGCGGCTTGATCGAGCACTTCTCGCGTGATCCGGCGCACGTGAGGCTCGAGCTCCTTCACCACACGCGGAGTGAACTGCTTGCTCGCGACGTTTCTGTACCGGCCGTGATCCGGAGGATCCATGTTGAGCAGGTGCCGTGCGGCCACCTCTTCGGGCGGCCTGAAGTCCGTGGTGAAGATGGCGATCCGCGGCTCGATGATGAACTTCTCCGGCTGCTTTCCAATTTCGACGATGTCGGCGTACTTCGTGATCGCATAGAAGGGTTCGACATTCGGCCGCTCGTACCAGAACACAGGAGCGTGCTTCCGCAGATACGCCCACTCGCGATGGGGATAGCCGTTTTTCTCGTAGTGTTCGGAGCTGATGATGTCGAGGGTTTCGAGCGAGAGCTCGGGAGAAGGGTGGGCAGACGCCATGCGGAGAGCCTCCGGACACGGGGTACCCGGCACTGTACCTCCCCGTGGGAGCGGGGCCAGCGCGTCCGAACGAGCTAGGGGGCGGGAGACGGGAGGCCATCGAGGAACTCGCCGAGGGCCGCATTGAATTCCCGAGGCGCTGCGAGGTTCACGATGTGCCCGGCGCCGGGAACCACGACGAGGCGCGCCACGCGCAGCGAGCGCGCCAGTACCTGAGAAGGGCCGCGGGAGAGTTGATCCTGCGCGCCTACGACGACGAGCGTGGGAATCCGAAGCTCGCGCAGCTGAGGTGCGAGCTCTGCTGCCGAGCGCTGTTCTGCGAGCACGTGGCGCAAAAGATGTGCAAGCGCGTGGGGTGGGTGCTCGAGCATGCCCTGGCGGACGAGGCGTGCGGTGTTTGCGTCGAAGCCAGAACGTGGACCCCAGGCAAACTCCGCTCCTGCGACCTCCAGGCCTTTGGCCTCGATGGCCTCGGCGAAGCCCAGTGCCCAGTCCGCCTGCCGCAGATTCTCCTCCCGTCCCTCCTTCGCGCCGGGTGGGAAGGCTGCGAGCACGAGGGCACGCACGCGCTCGGGTCGCGCGAGCGCGAATCCCAGCGCAGTGCCCGCACCCATCGAGAGGCCACCGATCACCGCCTGCTCGGCAGACTCGTGATCGAGAACACGGCCCACATCCATCACCAGCTGCTCCGCGGTGTAGAGGGCAGGATCTTGGGGAGCGGCGCTGCGGGCATGACCCCGCGCGTCAAACAGGACCATCCGGTAGCGGTTGCGCAGCGCGCGTACTTGCGGGCGGAAGTTGCGTGCGCTCCCACCGAAGCCATGCGCCAGCAGGACGGGCGGACCCGTTCCCACGGTCTCGATGTGCAGTTCCACCTCGCCCGGATCCGTCACCGTCGCCTTCTCCCGCAGTGTGCAATGATGGCGGACCCGTAGCGGAGGATCCATGAGCGAAGCCCGGCGCACAGGCACTCGACCGGTCGCCGCAGCCACGGTGCTCCTCATACGGGACCGAGTCGGCACAGGTGGGCTGGAGGTTTTCTTGGTGGAGCGCCACCACGAGATCGAATTCGCGGGGGGCGCAACCGTCTTTCCGGGGGGGAAGGTCCACCCGAGCGACACCTCGCCCACCCTGCGCGGGCGCTGCCGGGGCACGGAGGGGCTCGGGGAGGCCGCCCTCGCCGTGCGCGTGGCGGCGATTCGCGAGAGCTTCGAGGAGTGCGGAGTCCTCCTCGCGCGTCCGCGCACATCCGTTCCGGGCGAAGCATTGGTCTCGCCCGCAGCTCTTGCCGATCTGTGGAAGCGCTACCGCGGTGCGCTCGAGCGCCATGAGCTCTCGATGGAGGAGCTCGTCCGAAAGGAGGATCTCGAGCTCGCCTGCGACCTGCTCGTACCGTTCGCGCACTGGATTACGCCGGAAGGCATGCCGAAGCGTTTCGATACCCACTTCTTCATCGTGCGCGCTCCTTCGGACCAGGTCGCCGCTCACGACGGCCACGAGCTCGTCGGCGCACGCTGGCTCACCCCGCAAGAGGCGTTGGCGGACGCAGACGCCGGCCGACGGAGCATCATCTTCCCGACCCGCATGAATCTCGCAAAACTCGGGCGCAGTCCGAGCGTGGACGAGGCGATCGCCGCGGCCCACGCGCAGCCCGTGGTCACGGTGCTCCCCCGGATCGATCGGGGCGCAAAGGGAGTCGTCCTGCGGATTCCCGCAGAGGCGGGCTACGACATCGTGGAAGCACCCCTCGACGAGGTGCGTCGGAGCTAGACCGAGCGTTTCGAGCGCATGAGCTCGCGCAACGGCCGCATGCCGATCGTGCGGATCCCCGCTTCCTGAAACGCGCGCCGGCCTGCCTCTCCACCGTAGAAGGTACGCTCGAAGTCGCGCGCGTGGGCCGAGCCTGGGGTCACCGCCGTGAGTTCATCGCCACCCTTCGCCGCGTGGCAGAGCAGCCAGTTCAAGCCAGGCACCACGCCCGCCAGGCGCTTTGCGTTGTGGGCCAGCCCTTCACCCGGCGGAAAATCCAGCGAATCGGCGTCGAACGCGTCGAACGCGGGCACAGCGACCGCGCCGAGCTTTGCCTCGAGCAGGGCGAACAGAGGCGCTGCCTTCTCGAGGCCGCGGCGGGCCAGGAAATCCTTGCGCGCGGTCGGAGCGAACACGGGAAGGCAGTAGTCGGCCGCAAGTCGCGCCAAAAGGTCGAAGAACGGCGGAAAGAAAACGGTGCCCATGTGCGAGTCGAGGTGCGTGACATCGACCCCCGCCGCGACTGCCAGGTCGATCTGTGCGCGAAGTTCGATCTCCACCTCCTCCGGTCTCGCGTTTTTCAGCACTTCGCCCACGCTGCGCGGCAGATAGCCCTCTGGGTCGCAGAGCGACGGCACGCGGCTTCGTCCGGCAACCGGGCCCCAGCGATACTCGGTCCACTCTGCGTTCAGCGTGAGGTGCACGCCCAGATCGAAGTGCGGGTTTTTTCGGGCGCGCCCTGCCGCCTCGAGGAACCATGGGCAGGGCACCATCATGCTGCCACAGGTCGCCGGACCGTTCTCCAACGCTTCGAAGGCCCCCACATTGGCGGAATGACACATTCCGATGTCGTCTACGTGAACCACGGCGACCCGGTCCGTTGGGGAGAAGCCGAGCCGCTCGAGAAGGGTGGACGTCATGCATTTCCTCCAGCCTGCGCGCCGCCCATTCTACGCGCGCGTGATACCCTGCGCGCTGTGAAGCTCGCCCGACTCGAGGAACTGGCCGGGGCCGCCGCCGCCGCCGCCGATCGTGCCCGCGCCGAGATCCTGCCACGCTTTCGCCGCGTCACGGTGGAACGCAAGCAGGACGGTTCGCCCGTCACCGAGGCAGATCGCGCGGCGGAGCGCGTGATCCGGGCGGCCCTGCGTGAGGCCTTGCCGGAGGCCTCGATCCTGGGAGAGGAGTATGGCGCGGAAGCCGGCCGGGAGGCCGCGCTTCAGTGGGTGGTGGATCCGATCGACGGCACCATCGCCTTCTCCCGGGGTATTCCGCTTTTCGGCACCCTCATCGCGCTGCTCGAGGACGGCGAGCCCATTCTCGGTCTGATCGACCTGCCCGCCCTTGGCGAACGCACCCTTGCGGTGCGCGGGGGCGGCTGCCGACGCAACGGCGAGATCGTGCGTGTCTCGCAAGAACGTGAGCTCACACGGGCGCTGGTCTCCCATGGTGACCTCTTCTGCTTCGAGCGGGCCGGTGAGCGCGCTGCATTCGAGCGCATGACGCGAGAGATCGCGCTGCTACGGGGCTATACCGACGCTTTTGGCCACGCGCAGGTGTGCGCCGGCGCGGTGGACGCGATGGTGGACCTGGATCTCAATGTCTGGGATATGGCTTCGACACGGATCTGCGTGAGCGAGGCCGGGGGCAAGGCCTTCGTCACACCGCAGAGGAAAGGAAAGGCCGGGCTTGTGTTCGGGAGCCCGGCGCTCGTGGACCAGCTCGTCGGGTTCCTTTCGGTCGCTTGAGCGCGCGGGAGCCCGCACCTAGAAGGGGCGGTCCCCCACGATCGTGACACGCTCCATGTGGCGCACCTTTGGCCAGTAGTCCGACACGGCATAGTGCTGGCAGGCGCGGTTGTCCCAGAACGCG
>Ga0074046_10001655_pt1 | contig 19858 bp, 17 predicted proteins | sample BogForMeECP23OM3_FD_94441 | JGI IMG/M metagenome (GOLD analysis project Ga0074046, IMG submission 94441) | Bog forest soil microbial communities from Calvert Island, British Columbia, Canada - Bog Forest MetaG ECP23OM3 | ecosystem: Environmental > Terrestrial > Soil > Wetlands ... | reverse complement strand
CGTTCCGATGCGTGGTGTTTACTAACTGAGTTCACCCAATCAGAAAGTTTGCGCAAACATGCGCTGGCGGTGGAGGCGTGCATGCGTGCCTACGCCCGAAAGTTTGGCGAAGACGAAGAACGATGGGGCGTGGTCGGCCTCATTCATGATTTTGATTATGAGAAATATCCCAGCCTGGACGATCACCCTTACAAGGGAAACGAAATTCTGACGCAGCGTGGCGTGCCCGAGGAAATTCGCCGGGCGATCATGTCGCATGCCCATTACACCGGCGTGACCCGCGATTCGAATATGGAGAAGGCACTGTTCGCTTGCGACGAGTTGGCTGGCTTCATCACAGCGACCGCGCTGGTCAAGCCGAATAAATCGCTCGCGGAAGTGGACGCGCGGTCCGTGCGCAAACGGATGAAGGATAAAGCCTTCGCGCGCGCGGTCAGCCGTGACGACATCATCAATGGCGCCGCCGGATTGGATGCTGACCTCGACCAGCATATTGCATTCTGCATCGAAGCGATGAGAGGGATAGCGGGGGAATTGGGGTTGGAAGGGAAAGACGTGCAACAGCCAGGAGCTTGACCGGACAAACGCGGGCCGCTAGGGTCCCGCGACCTTCTGCATGTGCTCCACAACCGCCTCGATAGCCACATCTGCCTTGTGCTTTGTCCGCCTCTCCAGCACCTCAACTTTGCCCTCTGCAAACTTGTTGCTCCCAATCGTGATGCGGTAGGGCACTCCAATGAGGTCGGCATCCTTGAACTTCACTCCCGGACGCTCGTCGCGGTCGTCGAGCAAAACCTTGAATCCTGCGCGTTCAACATCCGCGCCGATCCTTATCGCTCCATCCAGTAATTCTCCCGTCGCACTTAGCGGCGAGAGGACGATATCGAACGGTGCGATGCTGGCCGGCAGCCAGAAGCCGTCTTCGTCGTGGTTCTGTTCAATGCATGCGGTGAGAATGCGCTCGATGCCGATGCCGTAGCTGCCCATGATAAGCGTAACCTCCTTGCCGTGCTCGTCGAGCACGCGCGCGCCCATGGACCCGGAATATTTGTAGCCGAGCTTGAAGATGTGGCCGATCTCCACGGCTTTGCCGATCCTCAACGGCGAACTGCAGCGCGGACACCCTTCATCTTCGACGGCAGTGCGCAGGTCAGCCCACGCTGTGGGATGAAATGTCTCGCCCGGAGTGAGGTTCTTGACGTGGTATTCCTCTTTATTTGCGCCGGCGATCAGGTTCCTCCGGCCTCGCAGCGCTTTCTCAACTAGCAGCAACGGCCGGGTCGTGTCCGCTTCGTCCCCGGCCCATTCGACGTGCAACGGCCCGAGATATCCAGCAGGCGAGCGGAACAGCGCACGGATCTCGTCCTCCGTCATCGGGCGAAATTCCTTGCCACCGGTTGCAGCCGAGAGCTTCGCCTCGTTCAGCATGTGATCGCCGCGCATGAGGACGACCAACGCGCGTATGCGCGCTTCTCCTGTTTTCGGATCGGTGGCTTCGGTCATCATGTACGCGAGCGTCTTGCTCATGTTCTTGGGCGAGACGCCGAGAAAGCGCGCAACATCCTCAATGGTTTTTTGCCCCGGAGTGTGGACGAGTTCCGGATCACCGTTGCCCGAGGGAGCAAGGTCGTCCACTGGTTCCAGCTTCGACGTGGCCTTGTCAAGGTTGGCGGCGTACCCGCATTGGCTACAGTTTGCGACCAGGTCTTCGCCTGCGTCGGTGTAAACCATGAATTCATGGGACTGCGACCCGCCCATTGCCCCGGAGTGGGCCTCGACCGCGACATACTTCAGTCCGCAGCGGTCGAAAATCCGGCAGTAGGTGTCGTAATGCTTCTGATAGCTCGCGTCCAGCCCGGCGGGGTCGACATCGAAAGAGTACGAATCCTTCATGGTGAACTGGCGCACGCGCAGCAGGCCGGACTTGGGCCGCGGCTCATCGCGAAACTTCTGCTGGATCTGGTACCAGATTTGCGGGAGCTGCTTGTAGCTGCGGAGTTCCTTGCGCGCGATCTCGGTCATGACCTCCTCGGCGGTCATGCCCAGGCACAAGTCACGCCCGCCGCGGTCTTTCAGGCGAAACATGTTTTCACCCATGGCCTGCCACCGGCCACTCGGCTCCCAAATCTCGCGCGGATGGAGCGCAGGAAGATGGAACTCCTGGCCGATGTCGTCCATCTCCTCGCGGACGATGCTGGTGATGTTGAGCATCGCGCGCTGACCCAGAAAGAGGAACGAATAAATCCCGGCAGCGAGCTGGCGGATGTATCCCGCGCGGACAAGGAATTTATGGCTCGCGACTTCAGCATCGGCCGGAGGCTCGCGTAGCGTAGGTATGAAAAGCCGTGACCAGCGGTGCATAGCTGCCTTTCCGAAAACGGTTGAGCGGGGATGAATGGCTATTGTATCGAGGACTGTTCTATGCGCGACGCCCGCGATATCGGCTGCAGCTTCGCTGTCCTCTGCGGAGCGTTCGTGTTACAACTTGAGCGGACTCCCTATGCACAACAAGCGCGCCACCATCATATTTCTCTCAGTGTTGCTACTGGTCGCACTTGCGCTCACGTTTGTCATTATCCAATCCTTCCTGAGGCCGATCGCCTTCGCGATTATTCTTGCGGTTGTCTTTTATCCTCTGCACGAGCGTCTTTTGAGGTGGAACAAGCAGCGGGAAGGCAGGTCCGCACTGCTTTCGACATTGTTGCTGCTCACACTGTTCGCCGTGCCAAGTTTCATCATCGCCATACTGGCAGCGAATGAAGCTTTGTCTGCGGCACACTACCTCGGCCGCAGAAGCGCAGAGGAGGGCGGGTTTCCATCGCTAGTGATGTCCCTGGCGGACCGCCCCATCCACTATGTTAGCCACTGGGTTGATCTTTCCAAGTACGACCTCAGAGCGATGGTTAGTTCCAACGCGCAAAAAGTCAGCGTCTGGCTGGTTGGCTTTGGCGCGAACGTTCTCAGTGGCGCCGCACGCTTTATCGTCGAAACACTGATTACCTTCGTGGTGGTTTTCTTCCTGTTTCGCGAAGGAGCGCAATGGGCGCATCGCGCGGGAACGCTCTTGCCTCTCTCTGCTGGACAAGTCGCGCGACTGTATAAGAATATCTCTGACACCATCATCGCGAATGTCTACGGCATCCTCTCCGTCGGAGTCGCTCAGGGTGTGCTCACCGGGATTGCCATGCGCATCGTCGGCATGGACTCTTCGCTGTTGCTGGGGCTTGCCGCAGGATTTGCGTCGGTTATTCCGGTCGTGGGTTCGGCGTTGGTCTGGGGGCCAGTGGGGATCTATCTACTTGTGACCGGATCCATCTGGAAGGGTGTGTTTCTGCTGGCTTGGGGTGTACTGGTGGTGAGCAGCATCGATAACGTCATCCGGCCCTGGGTGGTGGGTGGACGAGTGGAACTTCACCCGCTGGTATTGCTGTTCTTTATCTTTGGCGGTGTCGAAGCCTTCGGCTTTTTGGGATTATTCCTGGGGCCGGTGGTCGCGTCTGTTCTGGCAGCGCTGTTCGACATCTTGCGCGAAGAACTCAGGCAACCTGGCGAAGTCGCGATCCCGGTGGCAACGGAGCACTAGTCGTCGGTCAGCGGCGAATACAGCTCGCCTTCCTTACGGTTGGCGATCTGCCTCAGGTTATTCACCGCGTAGTCCTGAAAGTGCGCCGACTTGCGATGGGCATCAAGAGCGGCATCGTCGCGATATTGCTCATAGATGAAGAAGCGCTGCTGGTCCGTCTTGTGACGATGGACCAGGTACATAAGGCAGCCCGGCTCTTGCCGCGACGCTGTCGTTAGCTTTTTGAAGATCCCTGCCACTTCGTCTTCGTGCCCGGGGTTTGCCATCCAAGTCACTGCCAATACCACCATTTCGTCCTCCATCCGCACTAATTCTTGACTGATCCACTCACCGCGTCGAGTGTCTTGGTGAATTCTCGAACGAACATGGTTTGCTCGCGGTCCGGCCCGGTGGAAACGATGCCGACTCTCGCTCCGGATTCCTTCTCGACGAATTCCAGATAGCGCTTCGCTTTGTCCGGCAACTGCTCATAATTGTCGATACCGAACGTGCTTGTCTGCCAGCCCGGCAATTTCGTGTAAATCGGTTCAATCTTCTCGTAGCCGGAAGCCTGTGCGGGCACTTCTTGCGTTTCCTTACCGTCAACCCGGTAGCTCACGGCGACCGGGATCTCGGCCTGCTCATCCAGCACGTCAAGCTTGGTTATCACCAGCCAACTGGTGCCGTTAATCATGTTTGAGTAGCGCAGCAGGGGCAGGTCGAGCCAGCCGGTGCGCCGCGGACGTCCGGTGACGGCACCGAATTCGTTGCCTTTCTTGCGCAGGGCCTCGCCAACTTCTTCCTTCAGCTCGGTAGGGAACGGGCCTCCGCCCACGCGGGTGCAATATGCCTTGGTCACTCCAATCACCATGTTGATGGAGGTCGGAGGGACGCCGGTTCCGGTAACTGCGCCGCCGGAAGTCGCGCTCGACGAAGTTACGAAGGGATACGTTCCATGGTCGATGTCCAGCATGGTTCCCTGCGCACCCTCAAACATGACCGACTCACCGTCGGCAATCGCGCGGTTGAGCAGCAATGCCGTATCGGTGACGAATGGAGCCACGCGATTGGCAATTTCCACGTACTCGGTGTACATCTTGTCGGGGTCCAAAGGCTCGCCATTGAACAGGGCGTGCGCGATGGTGTTCTTCTCACGGCAGGCGTTCTCGATGTGCTTGCGCAGCAGCGTTTTGTCCAGCAGGTCCTGCACTCGCAGGCCGCTGCGCGCCATTTTGTCTTCGTAGGTGGGACCGATGCCACGCGAGGTCGTGCCGATCTTTACCCGTCCCGGTGCATTCTCTGACGCCAGTTCGATCATGCGATGGTAGGGGAGAATAACGTGCGCGCGATTGCTGACGAACAAATTACCGTCCACCCGCACGCCGGTGGCACGCAGAGCGTCCACTTCTTTGATGAAGGCGAACGGATCCAGTACCACCCCGTTGCCGATGACACCACGGCAGCCTTCGCGCAGCACGCCGCACGGAATGAGCTGGAGGATGAACTTCTTGCCGTGAATGGTAACGGTGTGCCCGGCATTGTGCCCGCCGGAATAGCGCGCCACAAGCTTGAACCGCTCGGAAAGAACGTCGACAATCTTGCCCTTGCCTTCATCGCCCCACTGGGCGCCAACGACGACCGCTGTCTTACCGATTTTCAACTGGCTGCTCCATCCACAATCGCCCCACGATACACCAGGCGACCGCACAGATTCGCACACAACTCGCCTCACTTTGAGCAAGCACAAACAAAATTCGGGGAGATTAAAGTGAGACGGGCCGTGTAACTCTAGATTTTACAGGTTCGACTCACGAGGGAGCAATTCGGTGCGCGCGCCGGCCGGAGGGCCGTGTTGCCGTAAACTGGAAGGAATGCCCGAACTGCCCGAAGTCGAGACGATTGCTCGCGGTCTTAACCGGCGCGTTGCCGGCGACGTGATCGAATACGTCTGGCTGGGCGAAAAGCCTGAGCCGTTCAAGTCGCCAGCGAAAGAAATCGCGTCAATGTTGGAACGCGCCCGCATTGCAACAGTGCGGCGCGTGGGCAAACACATCGTCTTCGATCTCGAGTACCCGAATCGCAACGGCCGCAAGTCGTCAAGAAAACGAGGGCAGTGGATCGTACACCTCGGTATGACTGGCCGGTTGCTGATTGCATCCCCCGAAGTCGAAATGGCCAAGCACACTCACGCTGTTCTGAAGCTGGCTTCGGGTCGCGAGCTGCGCTTCGTTGATCCACGACGGTTCGGAAGGCTGGCGGTTGTGCGAATTGAATCCAGGAGTGTCGCGGGATTCGTTGCTCCCGGCGACGAGCCTTTGGACTCCAAAATCGACCGCTTCTTTACCCTCTTCCGCGGTCGCAAGACGCCAATCAAGAGTGCGTTGCTCAATCAGAAGCTGCTGAGCGGAGTGGGAAACATTTATGCTGACGAGTCGCTCTTCCGTGCCGGAGTCAGGCCGCGCCGGAGGGCAGCGTTATTGAAGCGTGCGGAGTTGTGGAAACTTCACAGCGCAGTGCAAGAAGTGCTGCTAGAAGCCATCAAATTGGGCGGCTCCTCGGTTAGCGACTACGTTGACGCGGAAGGACGTGAGGGATTCTTTCAATTGCAGCACCGGGTGTACGGGCGGGAGGGCGAACCGTGCCTGGTATGCGGCGCGTCCATCAAACGGGTTATCATCGCAGGTCGCAGCAGTCACTATTGTCCGCACTGTCAGAAGTGAAATCTATAGCAGTCCAGAGGACTTCATGAGCGTGTATTCGATCGGAGTTGATCTCGGGGGAACCAACCTTCGCATCGCCGCAGTGGATAGCGACGGCCAACTTCTGGCGAAGCTTACGCTGGGAGCGGAAATCAAACGCGGCCGCGATTTCGTGATTGGTGAGATGTGCGATGCCATCGAATCGGCGCGCGTCCGGTTTCGCGACTCCGGCCAACTGGCGGGGATCGGCATTGGTGTGCCCGGATTCATTGACATGGATACCGGCACGGTAGTCCGCTCGCCCAATCTTCCCGACTGGGTGAACTTTCCCGTTCGTGAAGAGATTGAGCGCAAACTCGGGACGACCGTGATTCTGGAGAACGACGCCAACGCAGCTGCGATGGGTGAGAAATGGCTTGGTGCGGGACGCAACATCGATGGCATGGCCATGTACACGCTGGGCACCGGAGTGGGCGGGGGCCTGGTCTTTAACGGGCATCTCTGGCACGGGATGACCGGCATGGCGGGCGAGTTGGGGCACTTCAACGTGGAGCCGGAAGGGCATCCCTGCGGCTGCGGCGGCCGGGGCTGCCTGGAGCAGTACGCTTCCGCGACTGCCATCGTGCGCATGGCGCGCGAGGCTATTGCCAACGGCGAGGCCCCAGACTTGGCGGATGGAGCGCGCGGCAACGTCGAATTCACGGCGCGGGGGATCTACCAGCTCGCCGTCCAGGGGCATGCGTCGGCGCAGCGGATCTATCAAAGGGTTGGCCGCGCGCTGGCCATCGGGATTGGAGGAATGGTGAACGCGCTCAACCTGCCCATGTACGTCATTGGCGGGGGCGTAGCCAGCGCGTGGGATGCGTTTGCACCGACCATGTTCGAGGAGCTAAAGATCCGCTCGTCAATCTACTCGATCACAGGCCCGGACGCCGTAGGTCACGGCGAGAAACATACGGTGGTGACGATTGCGCTGCTGGGCAGTGATGCCGGCCTGTTTGGTGCGGCGCGGCTGCCGATGCTCCAAGGCCAACCGAAGCGCAGCTAGCATGAGTCTCGTCATCACGAAGAGTGCAGGTCGCGGCGCACGAGGGCTGAGTCAAGGAAGCATCCAACGCCCACCGCAAACGGGATAACGCCAAAGGCCGCAGCGATCCAGGCATCGGGCTCGGCGCGAGCGATAAGCCCAAAAGCGATCGTGTAACCCACCGCGCCGCTCACCAGCAAAATGCCTGACCGGCGGGTGCGGGCGGCCTGCGAAAGCTCCGGCTCCATCGGAACGCTGACTCCGCGTGTAATCGCAGCAAGTCGCTCCTCGGTGCGCAACTTGCGAACCCGGAAATAGGTGTACATCGCGGCAATCGGGATGCCGAAGACCATGATCACTGCCGCCAACCCTACAATGTTTCCATCCATGACGTGCTCCTTTTCTTGTCGCACCGCCTCGCATACGGGCGTGGTCAAACTGCCGTCAATTCAAGGTACGGGAAGCAAGTTCTGAAAGTTCCGCCTGCTTCGGAAAAAATTGCCCACAGATGGAATTCATGCATCAGATCCGGGTCACGTCCGTCCAATCATTAATCTGAAATAATCAGGCAATAATATGTGTGGTTCGCCCCCGTCCAGGATCGATTCGGTTGGTAGAAGCATGTGAGTGTCGTTGCTGATGCCCATAACAATTCGGCTGTGCGGCGCCCGCAGTCTGTGGCGCGGGCTAGCCCTGGTTCTCGCCTATGCTGTTCTTCCGCTGATCCCCGCCATCGCGCAAGATGATCCCACGCCCGAGGCGTCGGCAGCTTCGCCGGCCCCCAATCCGAAAGCCACTTTCTTCGAGCACTCGCAAACCTCGAAATGGTGGGTTTCCGGGCAGGCGAACTTCGTCTTTCAAGCGCACGGAGATTTTTATGCCCAGTACAGCGGGACTAATAGCTTTCAGGACTGTAGCGAGCACGCGACCTCGCGGATACTGACCTTCTTCAGCGGCTATGAGTTCACGCCCAACACCATTGCATATCTTGATGTCGAAGAAGCAGGGGGGCGCGGACTCAGCACTGCCCTGGGTCTGGCCGGGTTCACAAATCTGGATGTAGTACGTAACCCTACGCTCGGTTCTCAGCCCTATATCGCACGGCTCATGATTCAGCAGATCATTCCCTTATCAAAAGAAAAAATGGACGTGGAGCGGACAGCGCTATCTCTGCCAACGCAAGTCCCTGTGAGGCGATTGGACATTCGCTTCGGCAAATTATCGCTGGCCGATTTCTTCGACGTGAACGTTGGTGGCTCCGACAGCCACTATCAGTTTCTGAACTGGATCACGGCGAACAACGGCGGATGGGACTACGCCGCCGACACCCGTGGCTATACCGTGGGAGCGGTCTTCGACTACGAGGACCGCAACTGGGGACTGCGCTTTGCGGAAGCTCTGATGCCCAAGATCGCTAACGGTCCCAACCTCGATGCCGACGTATCCCGCGCTCGGGCTGAGAACATTGAGTTGGAGCTGCGCCCAAAATTTGTAAAGAACAAGGACACGACCCTCCGCTTCTTGAACTACGTCAATCACGCCAACATGGGTGACTATGCGGAGGCGGTACAGCTCTACTTGGATCATGTCACTCCCACTCCTGACGTAACGGCTACTCGCAAGCAAGGAACCATCAAGTACGGCTTCGGGTTCAATTTTGAGCTGGAGGTTTCGAGCGACATCTGGACCTTCGGGCGCTGGGGATGGAACGAAGGCAAGCATGAGTCGTTTGTCTACACCGAAGATAATGAAGGTGTGGAGTTGGGTGTGTATGCGAGGGAACGCGTTGGCATCGCAGTCTCGACCGCACTGGTGCAGCGTTCGTCTCGAGCGGTATCTCGAAGGCGCATCAGGCGTACCTGGCTAATGGTGGTTTGGGATTTCTTCTCGGCGACGGGGGACTGACTTATGGCCGCGAAACCATCGAGGAGATGTTCTACACCACGCATATTTGGCGCGGTGTCTTCTTCGCTTTCGACCTGCAGCACGTGAACAACCCCGGATATAACCAGGTCCGCGGCCCAGTGACCGTGCCAGGCCTGCGGTTGCACCTGGAGTTCTAGGAACGAATCACCACAGAGGACAGAGATGGCGAATGTTCTTTTACCACAGAGAACACTGAGAGCACGGAGGAACTGGAAAGCAGGCGCCGCAAGCACGTTGAGAGTTCCGGCCGATTCCAAGTCAGGTTTGACGAGTCGATTCTCGAATTTTCTCCGGGCACTCCGTGTGTTATCCGCGGCAAGGAAGAATCTTCTTTCTTTGTGCCTCTGTGTCTCTGTGGTCATCACGACTGCTCTGTTGCTACTGGTAAACTGAATGAGCAATGATCCTGCCGTTCGTCCGCGAACTCTTTGCGGACGTGGAAGAGTCAGCCGCTTTTGCGCGCGCCGTTACCCAGGTAAAGCGGGGCGCGGGTGGGATTCGTGTATCTGGACTCACGCCGACCGGTAAAGCCCTGTTTTATTCGCTGCTGCATCGCGCGACCGCGCGGCCCCTCATCATAACTGTCTCCAATAACCGCGCCATGGATGACTTGCTGCCAGTCGTGCGCGCTCTGGGCGAGTTGACTGGCGCTTTGTCGCCAGAGCGGGTCGTGGCCCTGCCGGCTTACGATGTGTTGCCGTTCGAGAACCTTTCGCCCCATCCCGAGATTCAGGAGACTCGCGCGACCGCCCTGTGGAAGATTGCCACTGGCGCCGTCAGCGTAGCCATCACTCCGGTGTCAGCGACGGCCATGCGCTTGCGCGACGCGGGATTCTATTCCGATTTGGCTAGGGTCGTGCGCCGCGGTGAGATGGTCGATCCCGAGCGCCTGATCGAGCACCTGCGCATTGTGGGTTACAACCAGGTGGACGTGGTCGAGATGCCGGGCGAGTTGGCGCACCGCGGAGGCCTGCTCGACGTGTATCCGCCGGAACTGGATCGGCCTGTCCGCATCGAGTTGTTCGGCGACGAAGTAGAATCCATTCGCAAGTTCGATCCCAGTACGCAGCGTTCCGCCGCAACCACGGAAGAGGTGGTTTTGCTTCCCCTTACCGAAACGCCGGTGGAAAAGACCACCTTGGCGGCTATCAACGCGCGGCTTGTGGGTGATCGGCTGGCAGGCGACGAGGACCTCATCGAAGAGACCGTGCGCGCGACCGGCGCGGCCGTGTTTCCGGGGTGGGAGCTGTATGCGGCCATCGTTGGCGCAAAGCAGAGCATCTTCGATCTGCTGCCCGGTGCGGTTGTCTTGCTCGACGAGCCTGACGCACTCGGAGAAGCCCAGGATACCTGGTGGTCGAGGGTGTCAGAGGCACACGAACGCAGCCTGGTGGGCAATCTCGTTCGTCCAGAAGACTTGTATTTCACGCCGGAACAGTGGCGCGCCCGCCTGGGACAGGCGACGACCATCGCGGTCGAGCAACTGGGCATTGAAGCCGCCGATGAAGACGAGCACCTTACGTTGCAGACACAGCCTACAACCCGCTTCCATGGCTCGGTAGCGGCGATGACTGAGGAAGTCAGTCGGCTCGCCCACGAAGGCAAGAGGGTCATGTTCGCAGTATCCAGCACGGGCGAAGTCGAGCGGCTTGCCGACATCTTCAACGAATACAACTTGTCGTTTCGGATCGGTAGCCGCACGCCCAAACCAGGCAGCGAAGTGTATGTGGAGGAATCGACCTACTTCGAGGAAGACGTTGCCACGACGACGATTGTTAAGTCCTATGTGCCCGACGGGGTCGCGCTTCCCGAAGCCGACCTGGTGCTCTTCGGCGCACGTGATCTGTTCGACGATCCGGAAGTCTCGCTGGCGCATCCGCAGCGCCAGAAGTCCAAGGTCTCAGCCTTCCTTTCCGACTTCCGCGATCTCGCCGTCGGCGATTATGTCGTGCACATGGAGCACGGCATCGGCCAGTATCAGGGGTTGAAAGAAGTGCCGCAGGAGGACGGCGGCACTGTCGAGTTCATGGTTTTGGAGTATGCCGAAGGTGCGCGGCTCTATGTACCGCTGACTCGACTGGACCTGGTCCAGAAATATCGCTCCTCTGAGGGCGTGAAGCCGGTGCTCAACCGGCTGGGCACAGCTCAGTGGCAGAAGGCCAAGGCTCGTGTGAAGAAGGCCATGAAAGACATGGCCGAAGAGCTGCTGAAACTCTACGCAGTGCGCAAGACCGCCGAGGGCCATGCGTTTGCTGCCGATACCGAGTGGCAGCGCGAGTTCGAGGACACTTTCGAATTCAGCGAGACCGAAGACCAGATGAACGCGATTCTCGACGTGAAGCGCGACATGGAGTCCGCCACCCCAATGGACCGCCTGCTATGCGGCGATGTCGGGTACGGCAAGACGGAAGTCGGCATGCGCGCGGCGTTCAAAGCGGTCAACGACAACCGCCAGGTCGCAGTCCTGGCGCCGACCACGGTGCTTGCCTTTCAGCACTACAACACGTTTCGCCAGCGGCTCGCCGCGTTTCCCATCAAGATCGAAATGCTCAGCCGCTTCCGCACGGCCAAGCAGCAGAAGGAAACGATTGCGAAGCTTGAAGCGGGCGAAGTGGATATCGTGATCGGTACTCATCGCGTGTTGTCCAAGGACGTCAAGTTCAGCGATCTCGGGCTGGTGATTGTGGACGAAGAGCAGCGCTTCGGCGTTCGCCACAAGGAGCGGCTGAAACAGCTTCGCAGGGAAGTGGACGTGCTAACCATGTCGGCAACACCGATTCCGCGCACGCTGCACATGTCTCTGCTGGGGTTGCGTGACATGAGCGTCATCGAGACGCCGCCCAAAGATCGCATGGCGATCCAGACGGTCGTCGCTGCATGGGATGAAAAGCTCCTGCGCTCGGCCATCGAGAAGGAGCTGGAGCGCGGTGGGCAGGTGTACTTCGTGCACAACCGCGTCGAAAGCATTTACGAAATTGCCGACAAGATTCGCGAGATGTCGCCCAAGGCGCGCATCCTGGTGGGCCACGGCCAGATGCCGGAGAGTGAGCTGGAGCGCATCATGCTCGCCTTTATGCGGCATGAGGCCGACATCCTGGTCGCCACCACAATCATCGAAAACGGGCTCGACATTCCGCTTTGCAATACCATCATCATCAATCGCGCCGACCGGCACGGATTGTCGGAGCTTTACCAGTTGCGCGGGCGTGTGGGCCGGTCAGACCGGCGCGCCTATGCGTACTTGCTGATTCCTCCGGACCGTGATTTGAGCGACCTCGCCCGGCGTCGCCTGGCGGCGCTGAAGGAGTTCAGCGACCTTGGCGCAGGCTTCAAGATTGCCGCGCTCGATCTCGAATTGCGTGGCGCCGGCAACCTGCTGGGCGGTCAGCAGAGCGGCCACATCGAAGCTGTGGGCTTCGAGCTCTATACCACCATGCTGGAACGCACGGTCCGCGAACTGAAAGGTGAACTGCGCGAAGAAGTCCCCGAAACGCAGTTGAATCTCGGCCTGAACATCCGTATTCCAGCCGAATACATTCCGGAGGAGAACCAGCGGTTACGCATGTACAAGCGGGTGGCGGGCGTGGAGTCGGAGTCGCAGCTCGCCGATGTCGCGGGAGAGTTGGGCGATCGCTATGGCGCGCCGCCTGCGGCAGTAAGCAACCTGCTGGAGTACGCTGCGTTGAAGTTGCTCTCGCAGCGCATCGGCGTGGCCCAGATCGAGCGCCGTCGCGAGGCGGTGAGCATTCGCTTCACCGAGAAGGCCGCGGTCGATCCGGAACAGCTGGCGCGCTTTGTCGCGGAAGAACCCGACAGCAAGTTCACTCCCGCCGGCGTGCTGAAGTTCTCGCTGAAAGAGAAGCAGCCGGACCAGGTGCTGGTGCGGCTGAAGTCGTTGCTGGAACAATTGGCCGGGGACCAACAGCCAGTGGGGTAGTGCGCAGTGAATCCCTGCATAAATGAGGCAGGCTCCTGCCGGATGAACGTCAAGTTTGGGAAGCCAGGCCTAGTTCTTGGCTTGCCTCTTCACCCGACCAGAACTCCGTGGTAGCGCCGCTAGCAGATCGCATACCTTTTTTTTCAAAACAGGATGTATGACTTCTGACGCGATTTCAGCCAGGGGCTGCAGCACAAATCGCCGCTGATGCATTGCGGGGTGGGGCACGTCGAGTTGTGGCGCGTGCACGACCGAGTTTCCAAACAGGAGGATGTCGATATCAATTATCCGCGGACCTTTTGGGCGGATACGACGGCGGCCCATTTCCTGCTCGATCTTCAGTATCCTGGAAAGAAACTGCTTGGGCATCAGCTCGGTCTTCAGAGCGACTGCGCAATTGACGAACCACGGTTGGTCGATGACTTCCATCGGTGCCGTCTCATAGAACGAGGACACGGCGACCATATCCCCCAGTTCGCCCAGCCTGTCGATTGCGGTGCGCAAGTTAGCCGCGCGATCATCGAGGTTCGAGCCCAGCGAAAGATAGACCATCTTCTCCACGCCCGTATCTTAGCCGTTCCAGAGCGGCTACGGGACGGGAACGCTGATTGGCTCTCCGCGCTCGATTCGCTGGATAAATGCAATGGCTTGGCGTTCCGCCCACCGTCCGTCGTAACCGTTGGCTTCGGCAAGAAAAGCGCAATGTCCACCGTGTTTGGTTTCGATGTAGGTGGTGTGTGGGTTGCGCAGCAGCTTCTCGCGGGTTTCGGGCAGCACGCGGATAAACGGGTCGTCGTTCGCGTGGAGAACGAGCACCGGCACAGAAATGCGGTCAAGCACGCGCGTAGCAGCGGCGCGCGTGTAGTAGTCCTGAGCGTCCAGAAAGCCAAAATGGCGCGCCGTAATCTGGTCGTCGAAGTCGCGGATGCTACGCACTCCTCGCAAATGGTGCAATTCAAAATGTGCGGGATAGAGCGCAGCTTTGCGTTGGAGGCGTCGTTGCAAGCTCCAAAGGAACTTCATTTCGTAGAGGCGGTTGCCGGGGTTGTGCAGCGCGTCGGCCGAAGCGGCGAGGTCAACCGCGGGAGAAATTCCCACCGCAGCCTTGACCTGCGGCGGGGCCTGATCGCCCCACTCGCCCAGCAGCTTCAGCACCATATTACCGCCCATAGAGAAGCCCGCGAAGGCCAGCTTCCCGACACCATCTTGCTCGATCAGGGTTGTCGCGATTACGCCAACGTCGGCCGACATACCGGAGTTGTAAAGCGTCGGGCCCAGCCGCTCAGTACCGCCGCAATTGCGCACGTTCATGCGGACGACATTCATGCCAGCGCGCCATGCTTTGCTCCCTGTGCCAATAACATATCGCGATTCGCTGGAGCCTTCGAGTCCGTGCACAATAATCAGAGTCATTGCGTGGGTGCGACTCGCTTGCCAATGGCAATGGCATAAGACTTGGACACCGGCTTCTACTTGAAAGAGGCGCTCCTCGGCGGGAGGCAGGTGGCTGTGGCGCGGAAGGAAATTTCCGGCGAGAGTCTGGGCGTGCCCACCCTTGAACACTCGGCGCGGGCGGAAGGGCTCTCCGAAGAAGTCGTGTGCGCTGGTCGTCTCCGAGGCGCGATGGGGCGGCGTCGCCCGGTCAGCTACGCGCTGCGCAGTGGAGTCGTGCCGGAGGTCGGTATTGCTATGTTGCATCTATAATGGTTGTATCACTCTCTAAGGTTGAATAAGAGATGCGGTAGCGCGACCGGGCGCTCCGCAAAATCCTGGAGCGAGTATGCCGATTTTTGAGTATCGTTGCGGAGAGTGCGGGCACAAGTTTGAAGCCATCCTCTTCGGCGAGCAAGAACCTGAATGTCCCAAGTGCCACACCGCTAAGCTGGAGAAGCAGCTCTCGACGTTCGCAGTTAGCAAGAGCGGCACTGCTGCGGCGCCTGCCACTGGCTGCGGACAGTCCAACTGCTGCATGATGAACGGCGGCTGCCCGGTAAACTAGGATCTCCTGCGGACCGTTCGGCACAGCGGGTTTCCCTTGCCCAAGCGCCTGAATCGGCCCGTAATGCGGCCGCGCTGAATGTTATACTTACAGTCTGCGCGTGGTGGGTGTAGTTCAGTGGTAGAACTCCGGACTGTGGCTCCGGCTGTCGTGGGTTCGAGTCCCACCACCCACCCCAAAGCCTAATCATCGTCTGGTTGTCGCTGAGTGAATGTCCTTGCGCCGACCCTTAGTCGTGCGCAGCCATTGCTGGCGCGATGTCTTCTACATCCACTATGTTGGTTGGATACTTTCCCGTGTAGCACGCAGTGCAGTAAAAGGGCTCGTCGCCTTCGCCCGCGGCTTTGCGCAGACCCTCCAGTGAAAGATAAGCGAGGGAATCAGCTTTGATGTATTCGCGGATCTCCTCCACTGATTTGTTGGCTGCGATCAACTGGTTCTTGGACGGAGTATCAACCCCGTAGAAGCACGGTGAAATCGTCGGCGGGCAGGAGATGCGCATGTGCACTTCTTTGGCCCCGGCATCGCGCACCATGCGGACGATTTTCTTGCTGGTGGTGCCGCGAACGATGGAATCGTCGATGAGGACGACGCGTTTCCCTTCCAGTACATGTCGCACTGGATTGAGCTTCAGCTTTACGCCGAAGTCACGCACTCGCTGCTCCGGTTCGATAAACGTCCGCCCCACGTAATGGTTGCGGATCAATCCGATCTGGATCGGAATGCCGCTCTGCTGCGCAAAACCCATTGCTGCAGTCATGCCGGAATCAGGCACTGGGACAACGATGTCGGCATCTACGGGCGACTCCAACGCGAGCTGACGGCCCATGGCGTCGCGCGTCTCCTGCACAGCGCGTCCAAAGACGATGCTGTCAGGCCGCGAAAAATAGACATGCTCGAAGATACAACTCGACTGCGGTTGCTGTGCCGAGTAGAAGCGTGAATGAACACCTTCCGGCCCAACGATCACCAGTTCACCTGGTTTGACTTCGCGTTCGTAGGTGGCGCCGATCAGATCGAAGGCACAGGTTTCGGATGCGAAGACGATGGTGTCGGCGGTATGCGCTGCCTGTCCAAGGATGCGACCCATTACCAGTGGACGGAAGCCGCGCGGATCGCGGGCGGCAAAAATGCGGTCCGGGGTCAGCATGACCAGCGAAAAGGCTCCTTCAATGCGGCGCAGCGAATCAGCCATAGCGTCGGCGAGCGTCTGCTCCCGCGATCGGGCGATCAGGTGTACCACGACTTCGGTGTCACTGGTGGTCTGAAAGATGGAGCCTTGCTGCTCCAGTTGGGCATGTACTTCGTGTGCATTCGTGATGTTGCCGTTGTGCGCCAGCGCAATCTTGCCCTTGTTGCACTCCACCATGATCGGTTGGGCGTTGAGCAAAGCGGAATCGCCGGTGGTCGAATATCGCGTGTGTCCGATAGCCAGAGAGCCAGAGAGACGAGCGAGTACGTCGGCGGTGAACAGGTCCGAAACCAGTCCCATGCCTTTGTGCAGTTCAACACGCTCACCGTTGGAGGCTGCGATGCCTGCCGATTCCTGCCCGCGATGTTGCAGCGCGTACAGGCTCAGGTAGGCGAGCTTGGATGCTTCAGGATTGCCATAGATGGCCACCACGCCGCATTCTTCGTGTAGCTTGTCAGAAGGAATCAGCATCGCTCACCTGAAAATTTGAAATCAGGATACATACCTAACAACACGGATCAAAGCAAAATCATCCGAGAACGTGTTTCTAGCTCTTCTGCAGTGCGCCCGGAACCAGCCGTTCTTCGGTTTCGACGTGTAGTGCCCGTTCCAGCGCTCCAGCCCACGCTTCCCGTAACTGAGAGACACTACCCGTAGCGGCGGCTGCGCCGTCCACACGGATTTCCAATTGGTCGGGGACCGTACTTCCTATCTGTTCCGCTGAGAGACCGTATTGGGCTGCTATTTGTTGGATTCGCGCAACGTTTTGCGGGTCGCAGGAAATGAGCACGCGGCTGGCATCTTCGCCAAACAGGGCAAACTCAGGGACTAACCCGTTCGACGCCACTTCCACCTGAGCGCCAATCGCGCCTTTAAACCCGCATTCCGCCAGAGTCACCGCCAGACCACCTTCTGAGCAGTCCTTGGCCGACTCCACCAATCCCGAGCCAATCATCTCGATCATAGCCTTCTGCAGTGCCGCTTCCTTCGTGAGTTCCAAGGACGGTGGAAATCCCCAAATCTGCCCGAGTACCTCCTTCGCGTATTCCGAAGACCCGAACTCGGCCTCTACATCGGAAGCATCGCCGGTTTCAGAGCCGCGAACAAGTACCAAGGCATGTCCCGCTTCGCGAAAGTGCGGGCCGACGGCGTTGTGCACGTCCTCCAGGATGCCGACGACGCCAATGACCGGTGTGGGATAAATCCCTTCGCCCAGGGTTTCGTTGTAGAAGCTGACGTTTCCGCCGGTGATGGGCGTTTCCAAGGCTTCGCAAGCCTTGGTCATGCCGTCGATGGTCTGGGAGAACTGCCACATAATGGGTGGTTTTTCGGGGTTACCGAAGTTCAGGCAATTCGTCGCCGCGATTGGAGTCGCGCCCGTGCAAGCCACGTTGCGCGCTGACTCCGCAACCGCATGCATGGCGCCGAGCTTGGGATCGAGGTAGCACCATCGCCCGTTACCGTCGAGCGCCATTGCTAATCCCCGGTTAGTGCCCTTCACGCGGATTACGCCGCCTTCGCCGCCCGGTCCTTCGACGGTGTTGGTCTGCACCATCGAGTCATATTGCTGGAACACCCAGCGCTTTGAGCAGATGTTCGGGCTAGCCAGCAGGGTTTTCAGATCGTCTGTGAACTCGCTCTTCCGCCCCAACTGGACATTCTCCGGAACCCCGCGCGGGACGGGAGGCTCCCAACGCTCCATCGTCCGGTGATAGAGCGGCGCTTCATCGGTGAGTGCGGTATTGGGGATTTCGGCTACGACCTTTCCATGTTTCAAGACGCGCATCGTCGGCTGGTTAATGACGCGGCCAATGGTCACCGCATCGAGGCCCCATTTCCGGAAGACGCGGAACACTTCGTCCTCGCGGCCCTTTTCTGCCACCAGTAACATGCGCTCCTGCGACTCGCTTAGCATGATCTCGTAGGGAGTCATGCCGGTTTCGCGTTGCGGAACGAGGTCGAGTTCGATCTCCAGGCCTACGCCGCCGCGCCCGCCCATCTCGCAAGTCGAACAAGTGAGGCCGGCCGCGCCCATGTCCTGAATGCCGACGACTGCGCCCGTCTGCATCGCTTCGAGGCAGGCTTCGAGCAGCAGCTTCTCCAGAAACGGGTCGCCAACCTGCACGTTGGGCCGCTTGGCTTCGGATTCCTCGCTGAACTCCTCGCTGGCCATGGTGGCGCCATGAATGCCGTCGCGCCCAGTCTTGGAGCCGACGTAGATGACGGGATTTCTTTCGCCCGCGGCCTTGGCGTAGAAGATCTGGTCGCGGCGAACCAGACCCAGGGCAAACGCGTTTACCAGCGGATTTCCCGAATAGCAGGGTTCGAACTTCACCTCGCCGCCGACGTTCGGAACTCCAAAGCAGTTTCCGTAAGACGCGATGCCACTTACTACTCCTTCGAGCACCGAGTGGTTCTTGTGCAAGGTCGCCTGGTCAATGCCGGGCCGAGGCGTGATCGGGCCAAAGCGCAGCGAATCCATGATCGCGAATGGCCGAGCGCCCATGGTGAAGATGTCGCGCAGAATGCCGCCTACGCCGGTTGCAGCGCCCTGGAACGGCTCGATAAAGGACGGGTGATTGTGCGACTCTATCTTGAAAGCGCAGGCCCAGCCATCGCCAATATCGATGATGCCCGCGTTCTCTCCCGGCCCTTGCACCACGCGGCCGCTATGGGTCGGCAGCCGCTTCAGGTGCACGCGTGAGGACTTGTAGGAGCAGTGTTCGCTCCACATCACGCTGAAGATGCCAAGCTCGGTGAACGAAGGCTCGCGCCCCAGCGACTTCAGAATGCGGTCGTATTCCTCCTGCGAGATTCCGTGGTCGCGAAGCAGTTCTGGGGTGATGGAGGCTTCTTTGGCGATGCTGGATGCGTTCTCAACTGGATTCATGGCGAAAAGGAAGGAAATAGTATTGTCGCACGCGGCGGCATCTTGGGGAAGGAGATGTCGCAGGCTCGACTACTCGTCTTCTTCCTGCCACTGATATCCGCAAACCAGGCAGCGCCAGCGGTGCGTGGTCTGGGTCGGAGGCTCGGGGAAGGGAATCGCCGCCGACCACAGCGAGATCTGCCGGGGATTCTTGCCGGTCACCTGGCGAATCTCCAGCGACTCGCACTCCGGGCAACACGGGACATCATCAATCTCGTCGTCCTCTTCGGATTCTTCAGGTTCGAAGCCGTCGAGGACTTCCAGGGCGCGCACCACCTGGCTGTCGCGCACTTGTAGCCGAATACCGCCAAAGGCCGCGCCCATGTGCCAGTTAATGGCGTGCATGTGCTCGTCGCAGACAAACGCTGAGATTCCCTCCGAGGAAAGCTTGCCCTGTGCCAGTTTGGCTTCGCCCAGGCTGTAAAACTTCGCAATGGTGACCAGGTCTTGGGACATCGCTGATTCCAGAAGCGTAGGCTAGCCTTTGGCCCGAGTCAATTCCGGCAAGTGCGCTAGCTGGCTGTGTTCTGCAATGGCCTCGACTACCTGCGTCGCAACCGCCAGCGCGCGGCGGCCGTCCTCCAGCG
>Ga0074046_10001653_pt1 | contig 19871 bp, 19 predicted proteins | sample BogForMeECP23OM3_FD_94441 | JGI IMG/M metagenome (GOLD analysis project Ga0074046, IMG submission 94441) | Bog forest soil microbial communities from Calvert Island, British Columbia, Canada - Bog Forest MetaG ECP23OM3 | ecosystem: Environmental > Terrestrial > Soil > Wetlands ... | reverse complement strand
CCGCCGCCGCGCCAACCCCAGCCGCCCCAGCCGCCGTGCCAGCCGCCCCAGCCGCCGTGCCAGCCGCCCCAGCCGCCGTGCCAGCCGCCCCAGCCGCCGCCCCAGCCGCCGCCCCAGCCGCCACGCCACCAGGCGTCAGCCGGTTGCGCCGCGAGCAGTCCAACGGCCAGCAGAGGGATCGCGAGAAGAAGCTTTCCGCGCAACCTCATGGTTGCCTCCTGTCATCAAGCCGGCCCACAGCATACCGGCACTCTATGACCCAAATTTGGCACGCATTCCCGACGGCTCAAGTTAACGAATGTAACGCCCGTGTATCGTGCTTTGTAGGTCCGAAAACGCCTCCGTCGCGGCACTCCCGGCCAGCGTTCCCACGGCACAGCAGTGTCAGGTCGCCATCTTCAGCAGGCCCTGCACGTGGAGCGCGCGGGCGATCCGGCACCGGCACGCGAGCCTGCATCGGTCGCGGTCAGTTCTGCGGATAGTTCAGGTCCTGCCCCGAGGGGCCGAAGCCGGGGGCATAATACCCCGACGGCGGAGCGTAGTAGGCCGGCGCGGCGTAATACTCTGGCGGGGCATAGTAAGCTGCCGGCGGAGCGTAGTAATAGGGAGCCGACGCCGCTGCGCCCACGGCCGCACCCGCGACAACGCCGGCCGCCGCTCCAGCGGCAACGGCGCCGCCGCCCCAGCCCCAGCCGTAGCCCGGGCGCCCGCCCCAGCCGCCATAGTAGCCGCGATAGCCACCCCAGCCGCCTCCGTAGTAGCCGCGGTAGCCACCCCAGCCGCCGGTGCTGCCATACCCGCCGGTTCTGCCATACCCATAGACCGTGCCTCCCGGTCCCGTGGTGCGCGCGCCCCAAGCGCTCGAGTAACCGTTCGATCCGACGTGGCTATAGCCGAACGAGCCATTCGCCGCGGTTCCGGTGTGATAGCCGTAGGTGCTGCCGTAGCCGCCCGAGCCCACATGGCTGACGGCATAGGTCCCGTTCGCCGAGTAGCCGTAAGTGCTGCCGTAGCCGTTCGGCCCCACATGGCTGTAGGCGAACGACCCGTTCCCCGGGGTTCCGCTACGGTAGCCATAGACGCTGCCGTAGCCGCCCGACCCTACATGGCTGTAGGCGAAGGACCCGTTCCCCCGGGTTCCGCTACGGTAGCCGTAGGTGCTGCCGTAGCCGCCGGATCCGACATGACTGGATCCGAAGGCGCCCCCGGATCTGAACCCCCAGCCGCCGCGGTACCAAGCATGGGCCGGCTGCGCCGCCGAAAGGCCGGCGGCGATGACCGAAGCGGTGAGAAGCGTCGCGCGCAACCGCATGGTAGCCTCCTGTATCGGCAGTCGCCGGTCGCGTGCCGGCGTGTGCTGCGCCGAAGTTGGTGATGCGTTACGTTCGGCTCAAGTAAGCGAGTGTAACCCCGGTGTTTCGCGCTTTCCGCCGAGCAACGGCCGGGCCTTAACGTCAGGCCGCCTTCTTCAGCAGGCCCTGGGCATGCAGCGATTCGGCGATCTGCACCGCGTTCAGCGCCGCCCCCTTGCGCAGGTTGTCGCTGACGCACCAGAACGCGAGCCCGTTCTCGACCGTGGGGTCCTTGCGGATCCGGCTGACATAGACCGCGTCCTCGCCCGCGCACTCCGCCGGCGTGATGTAGCCGCCGTCCTCGCGATGATCGACCACCACCACGCCCGCGGCGTCGCGCAGTGCGGCGCGCGCGTCGGCCACCGAGATCGGGCGCTCGGTCTCGATCACCACCGCCTCGGCATGGCCGATGAACACGGGGACGCGCACGCAGGTGGCGATGACGCGGATGTCGGGGTCGAGGATCTTCCGCGTCTCGACCGCCATCTTCCACTCCTCCTTGGTCGAGCCGTCGTCCATGAAGCGGTCGATGTGCGGGATGGCGTTGAAGGCAATGGTCTTGGTGAAGACCTCCGGCTTGACGGGGTCATTGACGTAGGTGGCCTTGGTCTGGGTGAACAGCTCGTCCATGCCCTCCTTGCCGGCGCCCGAGACCGACTGGTAGGTCGCGACCACCACGCGGGTGACGCGGAAGCGGTCGTGCAGCGGCTTGAGGGCGACGACCATCTGGATCGTGCTGCAGTTCGGGTTGGCGATGATCCGCCGGCGGGCGAAGCGCGACAGCGCGTGGGTGTTCACCTCCGGCACCACCAGCGGCACGTCCGGCTCCATGCGGAACTGGCTGGTGTTGTCGATCACCACGCAGCCGGCCTCGGCGGCGCGCGGGGCGTGGACGGCGGAGACCGACGCGCCGGGGCTGAACAGGCCGATGTCCCATCCGTGGAAGTCGAATTTCTCGAGGTTCTGCACCTTCAGGTCGCGGTCGCCGAACGAGACCTCGCTGCCGGTCGAGCGGCCGGACGCGACGGCGGCGACCTCGCTGACGGGAAAGCGGCGCTCGGCGAGCGTCTTGAGCATCTCGCGCCCGACCGCCCCGGTGGCACCCACGACCGCAACCCTGTAGCCCATCGCCATCGTCTGTTTCTCCTCACGGCGCGTCCTAGACCGTCTGAGATCGGGTGTCGCGCGCCGGTTACGAAGACCTGTCCTGGCAAATCCTTAAGGACCTTAGCCGTCGCGGTCACGTGGCGAGAGGCAGCCGATCAGGCTAGGGTGGCAGGATGGATGTGGACGCGGACCTGTACGATCGGGATTTCCTCGCCTGGACCCAGGCGCAGGCCGAGCGGCTTCGTGCCGCGGCCAATACCCGCTCGAATCTGCCGATCGACTGGGAGCACGTCGCCGAGGAGATCGAGGACTTGGGGAAACGCGAGCGCCGTGACCTCGAGTCCCGGCTTCAAACCATTGTTGAGCACCTGCTCAAGCTGGAGTTTTCGCCTGCGCGGGCTCCACGTGGCGGTTGGGCGGAGACGGTCGCGCGGTCGAGGAAAGAAGTCCAGAAGTTGTTGCGACAAAGCCCGAGCCTGCGTCACGAACTCGAGCAGATGATCTTAGAAGCCGGCAACGATGCTCGGGACGTAGTTCGAGCATCGTTACGGGAACACAGCGAAGCTGATGCGATGGCGCGAGTTCTGGCAGCCGGGAAGCACACGCCAGAACAAGTCCTCGGTGACTGGTGGCCCGAGGGACCGGCGGCCGCCCCGTGAAGAACGGCCGCCTTCGGATCAGGTCCCGATCCCGCCGATCGTGAGGTACTTGATTTCCAGGTATTCCTCGATGCCGTATTTCGAGCCCTCGCGGCCGAGGCCCGACTGCTTCACCCCGCCGAACGGCGCCACCTCGGTCGAGATGATCCCCTCGTTGGCGCCGATGATGCCGCTCTCCAGCGCCTCGGCGACGCGGAAGATGCGGCCGACGTCGCGGGCGTAGAAATACGCGGCGAGGCCGAACTCGGTGTCGTTGGCCAGCCGGATCGCCTCCTCCTCGGTCTTGAAGCGGAACAGCGGGGCGACGGGGCCGAACGTCTCCTCGCGCCAGATCGCGGCCGAGGTCGGCACGTCGGCCAGCACCGTCGGCTCGTAGTAGGTGCCGCCACGCGGGTGCCGCTTGCCGCCGGTCACCACGCGCGCACCCTTGGCCAGCGCGTCGGCGACGTGCTCCTCGACCTTCTTGAGCGCGTCGACGTTGATCAGCGGGCCTTGGGTGACGCCCTCCTCCATGCCGTTGCCGACCTTCAGCTTCCGCACGGCGGCGGTGAGCTTTTCGGCGAACGCGTCATACACGCTGTCCTGCACCAGGATGCGGTTGGAGCAGACGCAGGTCTGGCCGGTGTTGCGGTACTTGCTGGCGATCGCGCCCTGCACGGCGGCATCGAGGTCGGCGTCGTCGAAGACGATGAACGGCGCGTTGCCGCCGAGCTCCATGCTGGTCTTCTTGATCGTCGCCGCGCACTGCTCGAGCAGCTTGGCGCCGACCGCGGTCGAGCCGGTGAACGACAGCTTGCGCACCAGCGGGTTGGACGTGAGCTCGGGGCCGGTTTCCGACGAGGCGCCGGTGATGATGTTGCAAACGCCGGCCGGCATGCCGGCGCGTTCTGCCAGCACCGCGAGGGCGAGTGCGGAGAACGGCGTCTGGCTGGCCGGACGGATGACGCCGGTGCATCCGGCGGCCCAGCCGGGGCCGGCCTTGCGGGTGATCATCGCGGCGGGGAAGTTCCAGGGCGTGATCGCCGCGAAGACGCCGATCGGCTCCTTCTGCACGATGATGCGGCGGCCCTTGGCGAAGCTCGGGATGGTGTCGCCGTAGACGCGCTTGGCCTCCTCGGCGAACCACTCGATGAAGCTGGCGGCGTAGGCGATCTCGCCGCGGGATTCCGTCAGCGGCTTGCCCTGCTCGGCGGTCATGATGATGGCGAGGTCGTCGACGTTGGCGTGCATCAGGTCGAACAGCTTGCGCAGGATCGCGGAGCGCTCCTTGGCGAGCATGGCGCGCCACGCCGGCTGGGCGCGGTTGGCGGCCTCGATCGCGCGGCGTGTTTCGGCCGCCGACATCGCGGGCACTTCGCCCACGAGCTCGCCGTCGGCGGGGTTGCGGACCACGAGGGTCTTGCCGCTGTCGGCCTGCACCCACTTGCCGTCGATGTAGTTGGCCTGCCGCAGCAGGGTGGGGTCCTTCAGCGGCAGCTTGGACGCTGGGTTGAGCATGGCGTTCCTCCTGTCGATCGACCGGACATGGGCATGTCGGGGAGCGCGTGCCACCGGCCTGGCAAGGCCCCGCAGGCCCGCCATGACACTACGCCGAATTACGGTGGCGGCGAGGCCGCCGGCCCGTATCTCACCCGGAACCAGTCGGCCATGTCCCGGTCCCAGGCAGTGTCGTCGGCCACGGGATTACGAGCTTCTATCCTGACCGAGCTAATTTATCTTGAGAAGCCTCGCAGGAATAATCCCGTCATAGCGCGGCGGCATCAATTATCAGGCCCGGGATAAAGCTGGATAATTCGGGCGGCGGGCGCGCGATCCGGCAGCCTTCACTCCACGGTCACCGACTTGGCGAGGTTGCGCGGCTGATCGACGTCCGTGCCCTTCAGCACCGCCACGTGATAGGCCAACAGCTGGACCGGGATCGCATACAGGATCGGTGCGACGAAGGGATCGACCTTCGGCAGCACAATCGTATCGGCGGCAATGTGCTTCAGCTTCGCCGCCCCCTCCTCGTCGCTCAGCACGATCACGCGGCCTCCCCGGGCGTGCGCTTCGTGCAGGTTGGACGCGGTCTTCTCGAACAGCGGGCCCGACGGCGCGATGGCGATCACCGGCACGCTTGGATCGATCAGCGCGATCGGGCCGTGCTTCAGCTCGCCAGCGGCGTAGCCCTCGGCGTGGATGTAGCTGATCTCCTTCAGCTTGAGCGCGCCTTCCATCGCGATCGGAAAGCAGTTTCCGCGGCCGAGATAGAGCACGTCGCGAGCTTCCGCGACCGTCGCGGCGATGCGCTGGGTCGCGGCGTCGTGCTCGAGCGCCTCGGCCGCGCGGCCGGGCACTTCCAGCAGCGCGTGCGTAAGGACCATTTCCTCCGCCGCGTCGATCGCACCACGCGCGCGGGCGGCGGCGATGGACAGGCACGCGAGAACGGCGAGCTGCGCGGTGAACGCCTTCGTGCTGGCCACTCCTATCTCCGGGCCGGCGACGGTCTCCAGCACCGTCGTGCTCTCTCTCGCGAGGCTGCTCTCGGGCACGTTGACGATCGACAGCACGTGCTGGCCCTCGGCGCGCATGTAGCGCAGCGCGGCCAACGTATCCGCCGTCTCGCCCGACTGGCTGACCAGGATGCCCAGGCCACCCGCCGGCAGCGGCGGCGTGCGGTAGCGGAACTCGCTGGCGACATCGCCGTCGGTGGGCAGCCGCGCGATGGCCTCGAACCACCAGCGGCCGACAAGGCCGGCGTAGAATGCCGAGCCGCAGGCGGACACGGTCGCGCGCGGGATGTCGGCAAAATCGAACCCCAGATCGGGCAGCACGACGGCGCGCGTGCGCGGGTCGATCATCCGGTGCAGCGTGTCGCCGATCACGGCGGGGTGCTCATGGAGCTCCTTCTCCATGAAGTGCCGGTAGTTGCCCTTGCCGATCGAGGCCCCGGTCAGGCGCGTCAGCTTGATCTCGCGCGACACTTCCGCGCCGGTTGCATCGAAGAAGCGCGCGTCGCGGCGGCCGACGACGGTCCAGTCGCCGTCCTCCAGATAGGCGATCCGTCGCGTCAGCGGCGCCAGCGCCAGCGCGTCGGAGCCGACGAACATCGCGTCCTCGCCGAAGCCCACGGCCAGCGGCGCGCCGCGCTGGGCGGCGACGATCAGCTCCGGGTGCCCCGCGAAGATCATCGCCAGCGCATACGCGCCCTCGAGCCGCGCGAACGCGGTGCCGGCGGCGGCCACCGGGTCCATGCCGCGCTGCAGATGCAGGTCCACCAGCTGGGCGACCGTCTCGGTGTCGGTCTCGGTCTCGAAGGTCTGGCCGGCGGCTTCCAGTTCGGTGCGCAGCTCGGCGTGGTTCTCGATGATGCCGTTGTGCACGACCGAGACCCGCGACGTGCCGTGCGGGTGCGCGTTGGACTGCGTCGGCGCCCCGTGCGTCGCCCAGCGCGTGTGGCCGATCCCCGTCGTGCCGGACAGCGGCGCGCGATCGAGCGCGGCGGCGAGGTTGCCGAGCTTGCCCTCGGCGCGCCTGCGGTCGATGTGGCCGTTCACCAGCGTCGCGATGCCGGCGCTGTCGTAGCCGCGATATTCCAGCCGCCGCAGCGCATCGAGCAGCAGCGGCGCCGCCTCGGTGCCGCCGACCACGCCGACGATGCCGCACATCAGGCTTTCTCCTTGCGTCGAGCGTTGCGGAACGCGGCGGCGCGCCCCGGCCGGTTGTCCTGCCGCGCGCGGCCGAACGCCATCGCGTCCGGCTCCACGTTGTCGGTGATCACGCTGCCGGCGGTGACCAGTGCGCCGTCGCCGATCGTGACAGGTGCGACCAGCACGCTGTCGGAGCCGATGAAGACGTCCGCGCCGATCACCGTGCGATGCTTGGCGAAGCCGTCGTAGTTGCAGGTGATGGTCCCGGCCCCGATGTTGGTGCGCGCGCCGACCTCGGCGTCGCCGAGATAGGTCAGGTGGTTGACCTTGGCCCCCTCGCCCAGCACCGCCGCCTTCGCCTCGACGAAGTTGCCGACATGCGCGCCGGCGCCGAGCACGGTGCCGGGACGCAGGCGCGCGAACGGGCCGACGACCGCGCCACGCCCGACGGTGCAGCCTTCCAGGTGGCTGAACGCGCGGATCTCCGCACCGGTCTCCACGACAACGCCCGGGCCGAAGACGACGTTCGGGCCGATCGTCACGTCCGGCGCCAGGCGCGTGTCCGCGCACAGCCACACCGTCGCCGGATCGGTCATCGTCACCCCGGCCTCCAGCGCCGCCGCGCGCAGGCGCGCCTGCACGGCCGCCTCGGCGGCGGCGAGTTCGGCGCGCGAGTTGATGCCTCTCGCGTCGTCCTCGGGCGCTTCGATCGCCGCCACCAGCCCTTCGGCGGCGGCCAGCGCAATGACGTCGGTCAGGTAGTATTCGCGCTTGGCATTGTCGGCCCGGACCAGCGTCAGCCAGCGCGCGAGGTCGGCGCCGGCCGCGCAGATCACGCCGGCGTTGCACAGCGTCTCCGCCAGTTCGGCGTCCGTCGCGTCGGCCCATTCGACGACATGCACCACCGACGCGTCGCGAACGATGACGCGGCCATACCGGCCAGGATCGGTCGGGCGCATCGCCAGCAGCACGGCCCGCACGTCGCCCCGCGCGCGGCGGGCAAGCAGTGCGCGCAAGGTCCCCGCCTCGATCAGCGGGCTGTCGGCGTACAGCACGGCGACATCGCCGTCGCCGAACAGCGGGGCGGCCTGCAGCGCGGCGTGGCCGGTGCCGGCGCGTTCGTGCTGAACGACCGTCGCGTGCGGCGCCACCGCACGGGCGAGGTCGTCCATGCCAGGGCCGATGACGACGACGATGCGGTCGAACACCGCCTCGCAGGTCGTCAGCAGGTGGCGGATCATCGGCTGGCCGGCCAGGCGGTGCATCGCCTTGGGCAGGTTCGATTTCATGCGTGTGCCCAGCCCGGCGGCCAGGATCACGGCGGTGGTGGTCATCTTCGTCCTTTCGCGGCCGGGGTAGCGGCCGCGAGCGTGCCATGTCAAAGCCGGGCCGGTCACATTCGATGACGGAGTTTGCCCGAGGGGGTTTGGCCTATGCGCTGCGTGGTGTTCGACCTGGACGGGACGCTGGTCGATTCGGTGCCGGACCTGACGGCGGCGGCGAACCGCATGCTCGCCGCACGCGGCCTCGCGAGCGTGACCATCCCGGAGGTGACGCGGATGGTCGGCGACGGCGTGGCCGCGCTGGTGCGGCGGGCCTTCGCCGCGCGCGGCGCGCAGGCCGACGAGGCGGCGATCGACGGCTTCACCGCCGACTACACGGCGCACGCCGCCGACGCGACGACGCTGTTCCCAGGTGCTGCCGAGGCGCTCGCGGAACTGACCGGTAGCGGCTGGCGGCTGGCGATCTGCACCAACAAGCCCGAGGCGGCGGCGCATGCCCTGCTGGCCGCCCTCGGCGTGGACCACCTGTTCGCGGCGATCGGCGGCGGCGACAGCTTCCCCGTCCGCAAGCCCGATCCGGCGCACCTGCGCGCCACTCTGGAGCGGGCCGGCGGCACGCCCGGCCGAGCCGTCATGGTGGGCGACCACCGCAACGACGTGGCGGCGGCCGCGGGCGCGGGCCTGCCGTGCATCTTCGCCGCCTGGGGCTACGGCACGCCCGAGATGTCGGCGGGTGCCGCACGGGTCGCGCACCGCATCGCCGAGGTCCCCGCGATGGCGGCCGACCTGCTGGGTGCCTGACCGCTCGCGGGGGGCGCCTCGCCCGGCGGTCAGCCGACGGTATCGGTTCCTGCGCGGCTTGGGTGTGGCTCCGGCCGTCCCGCCGCGCGCCGGCCCGCCCGGCCAGTTGCACGCCTGAGGCGAAAACCCTAAGACCCGCTGGCTTTTCGGGGTCCCGGGCGCGTAGCTCAGCGGGAGAGCACTCCCTTCACACGGGAGGGGTCACAGGTTCAATCCCTGTCGCGCCCACCACGTTCATCGAAGACCGCGCGTCGCCGTGCCGCTTCGAACGCAAGCATATGTATACGGCATATACGAATGCGGGGAGCAGCAGCAGGAACCCGATACTGACCCCGAACCCCACGACGGCAAGAGTCATGAGCGACGGCGCGAGGATCAGCACAGTGAACGCGAGAAGCCCGACACCTCGTCGCGGACCCTTGGACGGCATGGCTTGCCAAAGCCAAAGCGGGACAAGCGCGGTCGCTACCAGGTCATAGACGTGAGCGTACGGGGTCGCGAAGAAGAGACCCATCATGAGCGCGGCGTTTTTCGCGGACTGGGGAACCTCGCGCGACCAGCACCAGCCTACCAATACGGCCGCGACAACAGCCGCGGCGGCTTGCGCGGCGTAGGCGGCCGTCACCGACGCAGGCAGATGGCGCACCGCCACGAACACGGACGTGAAAAGCTGCCAGACTCCGCTGCCGTCCTCGAGAATCCGTTGCTGCAACACCGGCATACGCTCGACGAACGCCCACCATGGCGCCATTCCGAACCATGCGACCGTCGCGGCGATCAGTGTCGCGGCCGTGGCGGCGGCTGAGACGAGCGCCGTCCATCGTCGCCCGGCGATCAATGCGATCGGGATCAGCAAGCCCAGTTGAGGTTTTGCCACCATCAGTCCGAGCAGGATGCCGGACACCACCGGCCGGCGCTCCAGCGTCATCAGGCCGAAGCCTAGGACGGCCGCGACCCACGTGCCCGTCTGCCCGAACTTCACGTTCATGATGACGGCCGGGATGGCGAGCGAATACAGGACGACGTCGAAGACCCGCGGAGCTTTGCGGGGCCACGCACACAGGACGGTCAGCAGGAACACCAAGCACCCGCCGATCATCCAGCACGCCACCGCACCGAGGTACGGCAGGACACCCAGGGGCAGACACAACAGCGCCATGACCGGCGGATAGGCGTAGTGATAGCGGATAGTCGTAGTGATACAAGTGGATCGGACCACCCAGCACCGCTACCTGGAAGTCGTGGAATCGTCCGAAGTCGTAGACGTCGCCGATGCGGCCTTGCAGCGCGAGCCTCGCAGCCCCCAGAAATCGACGGTGTCGTCGCCGAAGGCGTAGATCCCGCTGCTCAGCCCGAAAGCTGTCTCCGACCTGAAGTGCAGAAACAGCACCAATGCTTCGCCGATCAGCGCGGCCAGGCCGAACCAGCGCAGTCGCGCTGTCGTACGAAGCCATCTCGAGCTTCCGTCCGAGATCGTCCGTCCGGGCGGGCGGCCCGAAGCCCCTATCCCGGATTCGATGCCGACTGCCTCAGGGGCATAGCCGCGCCCGATGTCGTTCTCCGGCTGCATCCGCGTACCGAGCCTTTTCGAATGGGGAGACGGCGCCTACGACTCCAGGAACCGCGCGACCACGGGATCGGCCCGCAGCGCCGCCAGTTCGCCCGCGGTCGGCAGCTTCGGCTTGTCGCGCTCGCGATTAACCATGCACAGGAAGCCCATCGCCTCGCCCGCGCTGGCGCGGAACTGGTGCCAGGTGTCCGACGGGATCGTCACCAGGTCGCGCTCGCCGACCTCGCGTACCCGGTCGCCGACCAGGCAGGTGCCGCGGCCGCGCAGGATCATCACCGCGTGCCAGTGCTCGTGCCGCTCCAGCGTCGAGTGGCCGCCGGCCTCCATCTCGAAGTAGCGCAGCTCGCAGCCGAGGGCGGGTTCGGAAAACAGCACCTGCCGCGAGATCGCGCGGAACAGCGCCGCGCCGTCGGCCTTGTACGGCAGATGCTCGACGCCCTCCCAGCGATAGTCGTCGCTTGCGGCGCGCAGCGTGTCGTCCACGTTCAGCCTCCGTATCGATGCTCGGCGACCGCGCGGGCGAAGCCCTCTGTCGCCTCGGCCAGCCGCTCGCCCGCCGCGAGCAGGCTGCCGCCGATCAGCAGCATCACGTCGGGCCCGTAGAAATCCAGGATCTCCGGCACCCTCGCGAGCGTCATGCCGCCGGCCGCCACCGGCATGGCCGGTGCGATGCCCGATATGGGCGAGCGGGCGGCCTGCGCGAGTGCCGCGCATTCCCGCAGGCTGTAGCCGAACCGGCCGCCGTGATGCGGATAGATCACCGCGTCCGCCCCGAGCAGGCGGAAGAACGTGCCGATCAGCAGCGCGGGCCGGATCGCCGTGCCGCCCATGCTGGGATGGGCGAAGACGGCGAGGTCCGGATAGTCCCGCCGCAGCGCCTGCACGTTCGACCAGCCGGCGATCATCGGCGCGACCATCACCGCGCGCAGCCCTTCGTCGCGCGCCACGCCGGCCTGATGGCGCAGCGCGTCGAGGCTGCCGGACAGGCTCGGCACGTAGCGCGTCGGATAGCCGGTGCGCGCGGCGGCTCGACACACCGCGTCGGCACAGGCGCGCACGCGCGCGGCGAACGGAGCGGCGCCCTGATCGGCGAGGCCGTGATCGTCCTTGATGTAGTCGAGGCCGCCGAGCGCCATCTGCTCGGCGATCTCCGCCAACCCCTCCGGCGGCAGGCCCTGCGGCTTGATCGCCGAGCAGGTGAGCGCGCGACCGGCGGCGCCGACCAGCGACCGCAGTCCCGCGATGCCGAGCGACGGGCCGCCGAACGACGCCGCCTGTGCCGGCGTGAGCGCGATATCGTGCAGCACCACGTCGTCGTGCAGCGACGTGTTGCCGAACAGCATGTTCAGAAGCTGCCCCGCGTCCGCGCCGATCGTGGAGGCCGCGAGGCGGATGGTAACGTCGAACAGGTCGCGGGACTCGTCGACGGGCGCGATCTGTTGCACCGCGCCCATGACGTCGCGAAGGACCGTCGCGTCGGCGATCGCCTCGACCGGCATCTCGACGCTTTGTTCGACAGCGATCGTTCGCGCGCGTGCCTCGATCGCTTTGTGCGTGCTGCGGACGCGGTAGGTGACGGCGATGCGGTCGGCCAAACGCTGGGCTCCTGCGGGCTCGCGGCCGGGATCTGCCGGCCGCACGGATCTCTGCCGCCGGCACCCGCACGGATGCAAGTCCCCGGCAAGCGTGTCTATATGAGCTCGCTATTCGGCCGGGCCATCGGTTCGATTGCTTCTTTATGCGCGTCGGGACTGCACTGGCGCGGTCTCGGACGTGTTGACGTCTCGGCAGGAACCCTGTCGCGGGATGCGACGCAAGGAGTCGCCGTGCTCGATCTTGCAATGCTGGTGGTGCTCGGCGTGGCGTTCGCCGCGGCGGCAGCTTATGTGCGGGGGTGCGACGCGCTGATCCGGACGAGCCCGCAGACGCCGGAGAAGTCGCAATGACCTGGCAGGGCTGGCTGCAGATCGCCGTCTTTGCCGTGCTGACCCTCGCGGTGGTGCGCCCGCTGGGGGACTACATCGCCCGCGCGATCGACGGCACCGGCCGGCTGGCCCGGCTGGGCGCGCGCATCGAAACCCCGCTCTATCGGCTGGCGGGGGTCGATCCCGCCCAGGAACAGGGCTGGGTCGCCTACGCGATGGCGCTGCTGTGGTTCAACCTGGCCGGCGTCGTTGCGCTGTATGCGCTGCAACGCATCCAGCACGTGCTGCCGATCAATCCGCAGCACCTCGATGCGGTCGATCCCCTCCTCGCGCTCGATACCGCGGTGAGCTTCGTCAGCAACACGAGCTGGCAGTCCTATTCAGGCGAAACCACACTCAGCTACCTCGTGCAGATGGCGGGGATCACCGTCCAGTCGTTCGCGTCAGCGGCGAGCGGCATCGCCGTCGGGATCGCCCTCATTCGCGGCTTCGCGCGCCGCTCGAGCCGCACGGTCGGGAATTTCTGGGTCGATGTCACCCGCATCACGCTCTACGTACTGCTGCCGATCTGCGCCGTCGTCACGCTGTTCCTGGTGTGGCAGGGCGTGCCGCAGACGCTCGGCGCTTATGTCGACGCGACCACGCTGGAAGGCGCGCACCAGGTGCTGGCGCGCGGTCCGGTCGCCTCGCAGGAGGTGATCAAGCTGATGAGCGGCGACGGTGGCGGCTTCTTCAACGCCAACTCCGCCCATCCGTTCGAGAACCCGACGGCGCTGAGCGGGATGATCGAGATGCTGCTGATCTTCCTGATCGGCGTCGCGCTGACCGCCACCTTTGGCCGGATGATCGGCGACCGGCGGCAGGGATGGGCGCTGCTGGCCGCGATGGCGGTCATGTTCGCGGCCGGCGCCGCGGCAATCTACGCCGGCGAGGCGACGCGGACCCCGGCCTTCGCCGCCTTGCATGTCGACCAGAGGGCGGGCGACCTGCAGGCTGGCGGCAACATGGAGGGCAAGGAGGTCCGCTTCGGGATCGGGCAATCGGCGCTGTTCGCGACCGTCAGCACCGCGTCGTCCGACGGCGCCGTCGATTCGATGCACGACAGCTACATGCCGATGTCCGGCTTCGTGCTGCTCGCCAACATGATGCTGGACGAGGTGATCGTCGGCGGCCCCGGCTCAGGCCTGTTCGGCATGCTGCTGTTCGCCATTGTCGCCGTCTTCGTCGCCGGGCTGATGGTCGGGCGAACGCCCGAGTATCTGGGCAAGAAGATCGGCGGCAACGAGGTCAAGATGACCATGCTGGCGCTGTTGTGCGTGCCGGCGTTCATCCTCGGCCTGACCGCGCTGGCGTCCGTGCTGCCGGGCCCGCTGGCGAGCCTCGGCAACGCCGGGCCGCACGGGTTTTCCGAACTGCTGTACGCCTACACGTCGGCCGCGGCGACCAACGGCAGCGCGTTCGCCGGGCTGAACGCCAACACGCCGTTCTTCAACCTGACGCTGGCCGCCGCGATGTTCGCCGGGCGCTTCCTGGTGATCGTGCCGGTGCTGTGCGTCGCCGGCACGCTGGCGGCGAAGCGCTCGGTGCCGGTCTCGCTCGGCACGCTGCCGACGCATGGCGCGCAGTTCGTGGCACTCCTGGTCGGCACCGTGGTGATCGTCGGCGGCCTGACCTTCTTCCCCGCCCTGGCGCTCGGCCCCATCGCCGAGCACTACGCCATGCTGGCCGGCACCAACTACTGACGCGGCCGCGAGTCAGGACCGGACGGGACGCCCCTCAAGCGGATAGGCCGGGTCGTTGTACCCGGGCGTGGACGGGTGGCCGACCGGCACAAGGCTGTCGACCAGCGCCTCGTCCTCCGCCGTGAACCGGTAGTCGAGCGCGGCGAGGTAGCTTTCGAACTGCGCCAGCGTGCGCGGGCCGGCGATGGCGCCGGTCACCAGCGCGTTATGCAGCACCCAGGCGACCGCGAACGCGATCGGCGTGGTGCCGCGCGCCTCGGCGTGCTGCTTGAGTTTCTGTGCGATGCGCAGCGACTCCGGGCGCCATTCGCTTTCCATGATGCGCTTGTCGCCCCGCGCGGCGCGCGTGCCTTCGGGCGGCGGTGCATCGACCGGGTACTTTCCGGTCAGCACGCCGCGCGCGAGCGGGCTGTAGGGAATCACGCCCAGGCCGTAGAAGCCGCAGGCGGGCAAATGCTCGGTCTCCGGCATGCGGTTCATGGCGTTGTAGTAGGGCTGGCTGACGATCGGCCGCGGGATGCCCCGCCGGTCGCACAGCGCGCACACCTCGGCGACACGCCAGGACCGGAAGTTCGACACGCCGAAATGCCGGACCTTGCCCGACGCGATCAGGTCGCCCATCGCGGCCACGGTGACGTACAACGGTGTGCCCAGGTCTTCGCGATGGAGATAGAGGACGTCGATGCGGTCGGTCTTCAGGCGCCGCAGGCTCCCCTCGACCGCCTGGAACATCCACAGCCGCGACAGCCCGGCGCGGTTCGGCCCCTCGCCCATGCGGTTGCCGAGCTTGGTGGCCAGCACCCAGTCGTCGCGGTGCGGCGCGATCGCGCGGCCGACGACCTCCTCCGACGCCCCGTCGTTGTAGACGTCGGCGGTGTCGATGATGTTCACGCCCGCCTCGCGCGCGGCCGCGATGATGCGCCCGCTCTCGGCCTCGTCGGTCTGGCCGCCGAACATCATCGTGCCGAGGCAGATCGGCGAGACGGCGATGCCGCTCGCGCCCAGCTTCCGGTATTCCATGCGTCGCCTCCGCCCAGTGCGCGGCGCAGCGAACACGAAAAACCCGGCGCCGGACAGTCCGGGCCGGGTTTTTCCCGCAGCTTCGGGGAAGGACGCTACTGCGGAGAAGTCGCCGCCACCGCCGTGCTGGCGGGCGCCGTGGCAGCCGAATGCAGCGTCTCGGGCGAGGGGCCCGCCAGCTCCGGGTTGTCCTTCAGCACGTCCGCGCCATACAGCGGCTTGAAGGCGCCCTGGTGGCAGGTGGCGCAGTTGATCTTCGGGACGTCCCCGGTCGGGCCGAGGCGATTGGCCGGGAAGACGTCGGCGATGCTCTGCAGGTAGGCGTTGTTCAGGTTGCGCACCATGCGGATGCCGTACCAGGCGGTCACGCGCTGCGGCGTGCTCTGGCTCCAGTCGCGCCATTCGCGGCTGTTGTGGCAGTAGGTGCAGTTCAGGCCGAGCGCCTGCGAGAAGTGGATCATCAGCGCATACGTCCAGTCGGTCTGCTTGATCGACGCGTAGTCGTTGGTCGGCAGCGCGGTCTCCGACTGGATGCGGATCTGCGCGTCGTGCAGCAGGAACGGCGTGAACGGATCGGCGGGCAGCGATGTGTCATTGATCGCAGCCGCCGGATGGTTCTTGCCCGACCAATCCTGCGCCACGCCGCCCGCATGCGGCGGGCCCGGGTCGGTGAACCAGATCTCCGACGGCACCGAGTTGCCGCGATGGCATGTCCAGCAGGTCACGCCGACGTTCTGCACGTGGGTCTGCCAGTCGGCGTTGATATGGCGCGTCATCTGCAGCATCCGCCGCGAGACGACCTTCGTGTAGAGCGCGTCGGAGGCGAGGTTCGCGCCCGCATGGCAGTAGGCACAGCCCTGCTTCGGCGCCACCCAGTTGGTGATCGTCGCCATCACGCGGGTGAACTGCCCGACGCTGAGGTCACCGAGCACGCGGACGTTGTGGTAGACCTCGCCGGCCTTCGGGCCAGCCGGCGAGGCGAGCGGCAGCTCGGCCGGCACGATGTTGGCCTCTTCCTGCCGCGCGAGCAGACGCGGATTGTAGTTCTCATTCATCCCAACGCCGCGATAACCGCGCTGCACGACGTCGATCGGCGGATAGTCGAGCGTGAAGGCGGCGCCGATCGTGACGAGGATGGCGACCGCGGCGGCGATGCGGAAAGCGAGCGGGAATGTCGGGATCATTTCGGTGCTCCCGGCAGCGTCGCTGGATCCACGACGCCTTGCCACACTTGCGGGTAGGTCGGCACGATGCCGTGCTTCACGCCCCAGAGGTACCAGTTGTCGACGACGGTGCCGGTCAGCAGGATGCCGATGCCGCCGGTGAAGGTGCATAGCACCGCGAACCACCAGCCCCAGCGGTGGATCGACTCGAACGTCGCGTTGAAGCCCATGCACCAGCGCCAGAACAGGGCGGCGCGCTCGGCGGCGGTGCCGCGCTCGACCGTCTGCTCGATCTCACGCTCGCCGCCGAAGCGGCTGACCGCGAGCACCGTCGCGCCATGCATCGCGAACAGCAGCGCCGACCCGTACAGGAAGGCGATCGAGAGCATGTGGAACGGGTTGTAGAACAGGTTGCCGTAGCGGATCGAGAACGAGGCCGTCCAGTCGAGGTGCGGGAAGATGCCGAACGGGACCGCCTCGCCCCAGCTGCCCATCAGCAACGGACGGATGAAGCCGAGCACGAGATAGAGCCAGATCGCCGAGGCGAACGCCCAGGCGACATGCGTGCCCATGCCGAGCGCACGCGCGCGGCGATACATGCGCGCCCACCACAGCAGGATCGAGGCGGTGAGGAAGAACCCCGCCATCAGCCACCAGCCGCCCTGGTTGAGCGGCGGGAAGCGCAGCCCGTTGGCCGGCGGCGGCGGCTCCAGCGCCAGCCAGGGCAACTGGCGGATGAACTGGATCGGGTCCCAGTTCACCGAGGCCCACATGTTCAGCCCGATGATTTCGATCGCCACGATCCCGCATGCGATCGAAGCGAGGCCGAGCGGGCCGAGATAGAACGGCCCGACCTGCGGGTCCCCGAACTGGCCAAGCAGCCAGGAGAAGACGCCGCGGCCCTGGCGCGGCCAGTTGCCGGACGGCAGCGGCACGCCGGGGTAAGGCGGGTAGCGAACCTGAACGCGGTTGAAGATGTTCTGGTATTCGGCCATCGGATGGTCCCCCGTTACCCGGTCACGACCAGATCGGCAGATGCAGCCACCAGCCCCACCATTCCGGCCAGCCACGCGTCCAGAACGGTCCGCTGATGATGATGCACACGGCACTCCAGAAGGACGCCGAGCACGCGAGGAACATGCCGAGGCGGTGGATGCCGAGGGTGCCGATGGAATAGCCGATCGTGTCGCGGAAGAAGGTGTTTTCGTGCTCGCCGGTCTTCACCCGCTCGCCCTTCGGCGGATTGATCGCCGACAGCACGAGGCCGCCGTGCAGCGCCAGCGCGAAGCAGTTGGTGAAGAAGAACGTGATCGCCAGCATGTGCGCCGGGTTGTAGTGGAAGTGCAGGTACTGGTACCCGACGTTCGACACCCAATCGAGGTGGCTGAGGATGCCGTACGGGAAGCCGTGTCCCCACGCGCCCATCAGCACCGGCCGGATCACCACCAGGCTGAAGTAGGCGAACACCGCGAACGAGTAGGCGACCGGGATGTGATACCCGATGCCGAGCTTGCGCGAGATCTCGAGCTGGCGCAGCGCCCATGAGACGAAGGCGCCGAGCGCGCAGATGGTGATGATCTGCCACAGGCCGCCCTTGGCGAGCGGCGCGACGCCGAGGCCGTAGCTGAGGTCCGGCGGGGCGATGTTGATGGTCCAGATGTCCGCGGTGCCCTGCAGAGCAGCCCCCCACACGATCAGCGCGGTGCCGAGCAACGCAAAGAACACCGTGGTGACGCCGAAGAAGCCGACCCAGAACGGACCAACCCAGAAGTCGAACAGGTCGCCGCCGATCAGCGTGCCGCCGCGTACGCGGTACTTTCGTTCGAAACTGAGCATCGCCATACGGTTATCCCCCGAAAAAGTGGCGGACGAGGCAAAACAGCCCGCTGTTACCTCGTCCGCCGTCGTCAGACGCGGACGCTACTTCCCAGTGCCTTCGGGCGCCGGCAGCGGGCTGTTCTGACTCGCAATCCCCGCCGCATGGGCGTGCGGGACTGCCAGCCAGTTGAACCGGTCGGTGCCGAGCAGGATGAAGTGGATCAGCAGCGCAAGCGCCAACAGAAAGACGGCCAGACCGACCAGGGCTCGCCGTGGATCGAAGATCAGCCAAATACGCCACATCGCTTCTCTCCTCCCCGCTTAGCTGATCATCGTCAGCAGCGTGCTGACGTGCTGATGCAGGTCGTTGAACGCAGTTGGGGAGCTGACGCCCCAAGGACGCCATGCCCACGCGAGGATGTGGGCGATGACGGCAACGATGATGAAGACGGCGAAGCTCTGCATGAAGATAGCGTGGAACTCCCTCGCTTCGGGCTCAGTGAGTCCCGATAGCGACGCGTCCCGTTTAGGCAGGTCGCTCATGAGTAGTACCTCCTTAGGCAGCGGGCCTTGCGGCCGTTACCGCGCAACTCCCGCGCGGCCGGGATCGCCGGGGCCTCATGTGCCCCGACGCTTGTTCTGCCGGCACAACTGCCGGCAGTCTGGCTGGGCTGCGCGATGCAGCCCGGTCCTGTGAGCGGCCGCGTCATTCGGCCGGCTCCATCACGGCGTCGTCTTCGACCGGCGCGGCGGCCGACGGCGTGTCTGGCATCGGGCCGAGCGCCAGCGTGGCGATAGCGAGCGTCACCCGCTCCTCGCCCGCGCTCTTCGCGGCCGCCTCGGCCTGTTCGCGCAGGCGCTTGGCGTTGGAGATGCGCAGCAGGAAGGGCGCGGCCTCGACATGCGCGTCGAGCAGGCGCAGTGCGGCCGGGTCCCATTGCAGCGGCGCGGAGCGGTCCATCCGAGACGGCGTGGCCAGCGCGTCGCGGTCCATCTCCGTACCGAGCGGCAGGATGTGGAACAGCGCGTCGAACAACGCGTTGCAGTATTCCTGCACGATGTAGGTCGCGCCGGCGTAGCCCATAAACGGGGTCCCCGTGGCGCGGCGCACGATGGCGCCGGGGAACGACGCCGGGATGTAGGTCGCGCGGGCGCCGCACTCGGCGGCGTACATCCGCTCGTTGTACGAGCCGAACAGCACCAGCGGCGGCGTCACCCGCATCGCCGCGCGCACCGCGGCATTGTCCGGCTTCACCCCCGGCTTGCGCGCGAAGCTGAACGCGCACGGCACGCCCATCTCCTCCTCGAGGAAGCGGCGCAGGCCTCGTGCGTAGGTTTCGGTCGCGACGACGGCGAAGCTGGCGGTGGCGAAGAAGTCCTGCGTGACGCTGCGCCACAAATCCCAGATCGGCTTGATCGTGGTGTGCTTCTCGTGCTCGATGAACTTCTCGGGATCGAGCCCCGTCAGCTCGCCGAGCTTGCGCAGGAACTTCGTCGTCGAGAACAGGCCGATCGGCGCTATCAGGTAGGGCTTGCCGAGCTCCTCGCACAGCTTGCGGCCGAATTCGCGATACAGGCAGACGTTGACGTCGGCGTTGGCGAGCTTCGGGATGTCCTCGATGTGCGCGCCGAGCGGGAAGACCAGGTTGATCTCGCAGCCGATGCCCTCCACCAGGCGGCGGATCTCGGCGAGGTCGGACGGCATGTTGAAGGTGCCGTAGATCGGACCAATGATATTGACACGCGGCTTGGTCCCTTCAGCGCGAACATAGGGTTTCGGCTTTACCCGCTTGGCCCCGAAT